>Ga0172367_10000312_pt1 | contig 74099 bp, 58 predicted proteins | sample Lak10m_FD_114542 | JGI IMG/M metagenome (GOLD analysis project Ga0172367, IMG submission 114542) | Freshwater microbial communities from Kabuno Bay, South-Kivu, Congo - kab_022012_10m | ecosystem: Environmental > Aquatic > Freshwater > Lake | place: Democratic Republic of the Congo: South-Kivu... | reverse complement strand
GATCAGGTACCAGTAGCCGCCGGCGCCGACCATGAACATGGCGATGCCGATCGGGATGCGCACCACCAGCAGCGCCATGAGGATGCCGAAGAGGACAAAGCCGAGCTGCATGCCGCTCATGTGCTGTTCCTTGCCGCCATGCGCAGCTGGTGCACGCACATGTAGATCCCGGCCACGCCGAGCAGGGCGAAGCCCGGCACCATGAAGGCCTGCGGAATCCACACCGGCCAGGCCAGGATCATCGAGGTCTCGCCGGCTTCCCTGACGGTCATGGCCCCGGCCCAGGCGCGCCAGGCGACGAGGCCGCCGAACAGGCCGACCAGCAGCGAGCCGCCGGCATCGATGATCCAGAGTGTCCGCTGCTGCAGGTTGTGGGTGAAGAAATCCACCTTGATGTCGCCGTGGATCAGATGGCAGTAAGGGAAGAAGGAGGCGGCGGCGCTGGCCGCCAGCATCTGCAGCACCTCGACATCGCCGGGGACGACGAAGCCGACCGTCTTGCGGCCGACGATGGAGATGACCGACATCAGCACCAGGCCGAGGAAGATGAAGCCGCCGACGATGGCCATCAGGCGGGCTAGGGCGAGCAGGAAATTGCCGCCGGGACCGAATGTGTCCTTCAGTGCAAACGGTGTGGGTGCTTCCGGCTCCTGCACTGACGAAACCTCCTTGCTGAATGGTCGTTCAGTTATATTTGACCATTATGTCAGCCCGCGCGTGCCTGACAAGGCCAATATGGTTACTATCAGGTATCGTGAATTGATATGGTGGGGTTCAATCAAATGAACCTGAAGCAGCTCGAGTACTTTGTCCGCGTCGCCGAGCTTGGCAGTTTCAGCAAGGCGGCGTTGATCCTCAACATCGCCCAGCCCGCCCTGTCGCGCCAGGTGCGACTGCTGGAGACCGACCTGCGGGTCAACCTGCTGACGCGCACCGGCCGCGGCGTGGTGCTGACCGAGACCGGCCAGCGCCTGTTCGACCACAGCATCGGCATCCTGCAGCTGGTGGCGCGCGCCGCCGAGGACATCGAAGCGGCGCGCGACGAGCCGGCCGGGCGCTTGGTCGTCGGCCTGCCGCCCAGCATCGGCCGGCGCCTGACCCTGCCGCTGGTCGAAGGTTTCCGCCGCCACCTGCCAAAGGCCAGGCTGGCAATCGTCGAAGGCCTGTCGATGCACCTCACGGAATGGATCGCCACCGGCCGCGTCGATATCGGCCTGGTGCACAACCCCGAGCCGAATCCGGCGATCGAAGTCACGCCGGTGCTCGACGAGCCGCTCGGCCTGGTCAGCCCGCGGCCGCCCAGGGGCGGCAAGCCGGGCACCCTGCAGCTGGCCGAGCTGGCCGATTACCCGCTGATCCTGCCGGAACGCACCCATGCCATGCGCAAGCTGCTGGAAACCCGGGCGGCGCTGGCCAACCTGAAGCTCAACGTCAAGCTCGAAGTCACCGGCGTGCCCTCCATCCTCGACCTCGTTGCCGCGCGCCACGGCCATGCCGTGCTGACGCAGACGGCGCTGGCGGCTTTCGCCGCGCCGGATGCCTTCATCCTGCGACCGCTGGTCAACCCCACGCTTACCAGCACGCTCTTCATCGCGGTATCGGCGCACAAGCCATCGACGCCGCTGGGCCGGCGCGCGCTGCGCCTGCTGCAGGAGCTGGTGCTGGCCGGGGTGGATGGCACCGTGACGCAGGGCCATAACAAAACGCGATAGCTAGTAGTACTGCGGGAGCCTTGGTCAGACGCCGGGGGTTTGCAAGAATGGGGACATGAACAATCCGATCAGGGGCATTTCGTCGATGGCGACGCGCCAGGTGCTGGCCGAACTTGCTGCCGCCCATGCCGCGACGACCGGGCGCGAGGTGGCCATCGAATCGGTCGGCGGCGTTGATGCGGCGAAGCGCGTCGCTGCCGGCGAGGGCTTCGATGTCGTGATCCTGGCTGCCGACGCCATCGACAAGCTGATTGCCGGCGGCAGCGTCCGCGCCGGATCGCGGCGCGACCTGGTGCGTTCGCCGGTGGCCATCGCGGTACGCGCCGGGGCTCCGCGGCCGCAGGTTTCCAGCGAACAGGCGTTGCGCGCGGCGGTGCTCGGCGCCGCCAGCATCGGCTATTCGACTGGCCCGAGCGGCTCGGCCCTGCTTGCGCTGTTCGAGCGCTGGGGCGTCGCCGACCGCGTGCGCGAGCGCGTCGTGCAGGCGCCGCCCGGCATCCCGGTGGCGCAGCTGGTGGCCGAGGGCAGGGTTGCGCTCGGTTTCCAGCAACTCAGCGAAATGCAAGCGCAGGCGGGCATCGACGTGCTTGGCACGATGCCGCCCGGCTGCGAGATCGTCACCACGTTTTCCGGCGGCATCTGCGCCGCCGCGGCTGACGCCGAAGCGGCCGGCGCACTGCTCGATTTCCTCGCGTCACCGGCCGCCGATGCCGCCAAGCGTCGTCACGGCATGGAACCGGTACAGCCCTTCGGGAGCCCGACATGATCATCGACATCCACGGCCACTACACCACCGCGCCCAGGGCGCTGGAAGACTGGCGCAACCGCCAGATCGCCGGCATCAAGGATCCGGCAGCGATGCCGAAGGTTGCCGAGCTGAAGATCAGCGACGACGAGCTGCGCGAGAGCATCGAGACCAACCAGCTGAAGAAGATGAAGGAGCGCGGCTCCGACCTCACCATCTTCTCGCCGCGCGCCAGCTTCATGGCCCACCATATCGGCGACTTCAACGTCAGCGCCACCTGGGCGGCGATCTGCAACGAGCTGTGCCACCGCGTTGCGCAACTCTTCCCCGACAACTTCATCGGCGCGGCAATGCTGCCGCAGTCGCCGGGCGTCGATCCGAAATCCTGCGTCGCCGAGCTGGAAAAGTGCGTCAAGGAATACGGCTTCGTCGGCATCAACCTCAACCCCGATCCCTCCGGCGGCCACTGGACCTCGCCGCCGCTGACCGACCGGCACTGGTATCCCATCTACGAAAAGATGGTGGAGCACGGCATCCCGGCCATGATCCACGTCAGTACCAGCTGCAACGCCTGCTTTCACACTACCGGCGCGCACTACATCAACGCCGACACCACGGCCGTGATGCAGCTGATCCAGGGCGATCTGTTCAAGGACTTTCCCGAGCTCAAGTTCGTCATCCCCCACGGCGGTGGCGCCGCGCCCTACCACTGGGGCCGCTACCGCGGGCTGGCGCAGGAACTGAAGAAGCCCTTGTTGACGGATCACCTGCTGAACAATGTGTTCTTCGACACCTGCGTCTACCACCAGCCGGGCATTGACCTGCTGACGAAGGTGATTCCGGTGGACAACATCCTGTTCGCCTCGGAAATGATCGGCGCGGTGAAGGGCATCGATCCCGAGACCGGCTTCAATTTCGACGACACCAAACGCTACATCGAGGCGACGCTGAACCTCTCGGCCGAGGATCGTTACAAGGTGTATGAGGGCAACGCACGGCGCGTATACCCACGGCTTGACGCGGCGCTCAAGGCAAAGGGGAAGTGACATGTACGAACTCGGCGTGGTCTATCGCAACATCACACGCACCGACTCCGCCACGGCCGACGCGCTGGCCGCCTATGGCTCGGCCACGGTGCACGAAGCCATGGGCCGCGTCGGCCTGCTCAAGCCTTACATGCGACCGATATACACCGGCGCGCAGGTGTCGGGCACGGCGGTCACCGTGCTGCTGCACCCCGGCGACAACTGGATGATGCATGTCGTCGCCGAGCAGATCCGCCCTGGCGACATCGTCGTCGCCGCGCTCAGCGCGGAATGCAGCGACGGCTATTTCGGCGACCTGCTGGCGACCAGCTTCCAGGCCCGCGGCGCGCGCGCGCTGGTGATCGATGCCGGCGTGCGCGACGTCAAAACCCTGGGCGAAATGAAGTTCCCGGTGTGGAGCAAATGCATCAGCAGCAAGGGCACCATCAAGGCCACGCTGGGCTCGGTGAACATCCCGGTGGTCTGCGCCGGCATGCTGGTGACGCCGGGCGACGTGATCGTCGCCGATGACGACGGCGTGGTCTGCGTGCCGCGCGCGATCGCCGCACAGACGCTGGAGGCCGCCATCAAGCGCGAAGCCAACGAAGGCGCCAAGCGCGCGAAGCTTGCCTCCGGCATCCTCGGCCTCGACATGTACGACATGCGTCCCGCCCTGGAAAAAGCCGGCCTGAGGTACATCGACTGATGACGCTGCCCGATGACCCCAAGCGCTGGCGTGTCGCCCTCGTCGGTTACGGCGAGGTCGGCCGCATCCTTGCCGAGGACCTGCGCGCGCAGGACGTGCTGGTCAGCGCCTGCGACCTGAAAGTCGGCGCTGGCGATACGGCGCTGGTGCGGCATGCCGCCGACTTCCGGGTGCCGCTGTTCGTCGATCACGCCACGGCGATCGAGGGTGCGGACCTGATCATCAGCGCCGTCACCGCCAGCCAGACGGTGGTCGCCGCACAGTCCTGCACCTACGACATTGCCGCGGGCGCCTACTTCCTCGATTTCAATTCGGCCTCGCCCAATGCCAAGAAAGAGGCGGCGCGCATGATCGGCGACGCCGGCGGGCGCTATGTCGAGGGCGCGGTGATGACCTCGGTGCCGCCCCATCGCAGCAAGGTGCCGTTGCTGCTGGGCGGCCCCCATGCCGATGCCCTGGCGCCGGCGTTGTCGGCGCTCGGCTTTGCACCCAGGGTCGGTGCCGCGGAATTCGGCGTGGTTTCGGCGACCAAGATGTGCCGCAGCGTGATGATCAAGGGCCTTGAAGCCATGGTCATCGAAAGCTTTGTCGCCGCGCGTGCCTATGGCGTCGAGGACGAGGTCATCGCCTCGCTGCAGGAAACCTTCCCCGGCGTCGATTGGCAGAAGCAGGGCAGCTATTTCTTCCAGCGCGTGATCGAGCACGGCCAGCGGCGTGCCGAGGAAATGCGCGAGGCGGCTCAGACCGTGCGCGATGCCGGGCTGTTGCCCTGGTCCGCCGAGGGCAGCGCCGAGCGCGATGCCTGGATGGCCGCCTGCGCCGACGCCGGGTTTTTCGGCCGACGCGGCGAGCGCGACTTCGCCCGCAGCGCGGATTGGCGGATCGAGGCCGACCGCATCCTCAAGGCTCTGTGGAACAAGGACGCGAGCTGAGATGAATTTCGAGAAAACTCCCGGCTGGCTCGACTGGTTCGCCGTACCGTCAGCGCCGACTTTCACCGTGCCGCACGGCAGTGTCGATGCGCATTGCCACGTCTTCGGCCCGGGCGCCGAGTTTCCGTTTGCGCCGGAACGCAAGTACACGCCCTGCGATGCCTCGAAGGCGCAGCTCTTCGCCCTGCGCGACCACCTCGGTTTCGCCCGCAACGTGATCGTCCAGGCCACCTGTCATGGCGCCGACAATCGTGCCATGGCCGACGCCTGTCGCAGCAGCGGCGGCCGCGCCCGTGGCGTGGCGACCGTCCGCCGCAGCGTCAGCGATCGCGAGTTGCAGGAGCTGCACGACTCGGGGGTGCGCGGCGTGCGCTTCAATTTCGTCAAGCGCCTGGTCGATTTCACGCCCAGGGACGAACTGATGGAGATTGCCGGCCGCATCAAGGGCCTGGGCTGGCACGTGGTGATCTATTTCGAGGCGGTGGACCTGCCCGAGCTGTGGGACTTCTTCACCGCCCTGCCGACCACCGTGGTGGTCGACCACATGGGCCGCCCCGACGTCGGCAAGCCGCTCGACGGCCCCGAGTTCGCCCTGTTCCTGAAGTTCATGCGCGAGCATGAAAATGTCTGGAGCAAGGTCAGTTGTCCGGAGCGCCTGTCGCTCACCGGTCCCCGCGCGCTGCACGGCGAGCAGGCCGCCTACCGCGACGTGGTGCCCTTCGCCCGCAAGGTGGTGGAGAGCTTCCCCGATCGCGTGCTCTGGGGCACCGACTGGCCGCACCCCAACCTCAAGGACCACATGCCCGACGACGGCCTGCTGGTCGACTTCATTCCGCACATCGCGACCACGCCCGAGTTGCAGAAGAAGCTGCTGGTGGATAACCCGATGCGCCTTTACTGGCCGGAGGAATGCTGACCATGGCACTGGACAAGCCCTACAAGGACATCCCCGGCACCACCATCTTCGACGCCGAGCAATCGCGCCTCGGCTTTCATCTCAACCAGTTCTGCATGTCGCTGATGAAGCCGGAGAACCGCTCCCGCTTCAAGGCCGGAGAACGCGCCTACCTCGACGAGTGGCCGATGACCGAGGAGCAGAAGCAGGCGGTGCTGGCGCGCGACCTCAACTGGTGCATACGGCTCGGCGGCAACATCTACTTCCTCGCCAAGATTGGCGCCACCGACGGCAAGAGCTTCCAGCAGATGGCCGGCAGCATGACCGGCATGACGGAAGAGGAATATCGCGACATGATGGTCTCGGGCGGTCGCTCGGTCGAAGGCAATCGCCGCATCGGTGAAGACGGAACCGCGCAGGCGCATCGGCAGCCGCAGGGCAAGGCGGGCTCGGCATGAAAACCTTCGCGATTTTGGCGCTGCTGCGGGATCAGGAGGGCGGGGCATTCCCCTTCGCTCATGTCACCCGCCGGCGCCCTGCGGGCGCCGACTCCTTCTTTACTTCGCTGCGGGGAACGCCCCACCCTCCCGATCGGGTGACGCTTTTGCAGTGCGACGGTCGCAATGCAAGAGCATATCCCGCCAAGGATGGTGGGTATCCGTCTCCGGGAAGTAAAGGAGGAGGGCCGGCGCATTTTCGGCCCGGGGGACATGGACGGAGACGGATGCCCGCCGTCCTTGGCGCACCCGTACGCCCGGCGTACAAGAGATTTTGTCCATCGCATTTGCACGCGATCACGGAGGGCAACTGACATGGCCCAGATCACCGCATCCGTCTTTACCTCCCATGTTCCCGCCATCGGCGCCGCGCTGGACCTCGGCAAGAGCGGCGAGCCCTATTGGCAGCCGGTGTTCAAGGGGTACGAGTATTCGAAGCAGTGGCTGCGCGACAACACGCCCGACGTCATCTTCCTCGTCTACAACGACCACGCCACAGCTTTCAGCCTGGAGATGATCCCGACCTTCGCCATCGGCTGCGCCGCCGAGTTTGAACCCGCCGACGAAGGCTGGGGGCCGCGTCCGGTGCCGGTGGTCAAGGGCCATCCGGAACTTGCCGCGCACATCGCGCAATCCGTGATCCAGGACGACTTCGATCTCACCATCGTGAACAAGATGCCGGTGGACCATGGCCTTACCGTGCCGCTGTCGCTGATGTGCGGCCAGCCCGGCGAGTGGCCCTGCCCGGTGATTCCCTTCGCTGTCAACGTGGTGCAGTACCCGGCGCCCTCGGGCCGGCGCTGCTACAACCTCGGTCGCGCCATCCGCAAGGCGGTGGAAAGCTTCGATGCACCGCTCAAGGTGCAGATCTGGGGTACCGGCGGCATGAGCCATCAGTTGCAGGGGCCGCGCGCCGGCCTGATCAATCGCGAATGGGACAATGCCTTCCTCGACCGCCTGATCGCCGATCCGGCCGACTTGGCGCAGCTGCCGCACATCGACTACGTGCGCGAGGCCGGCTCGGAAGGCATCGAACTGGTGATGTGGCTGATCGCGCGCGGCGCGATGAGCGACAGCGCTCCCGTCGTCAAGCATCGCTTCTACCATGTGCCGGCAAGCAATACCGCCGTCGGCCATCTGATACTGGAGAACACATGAGCAAGCCAATCAGGGTCGCGCTGGCCGGCGCCGGCGCCTTCGGTATCAAGCACCTCGATGCCATCAAGCTGATCGACGGCGTCGAGGTCGTCTCGCTGGTCAGCCGCGAACTGGAAAAGACCCGCGAGACCGCTGCCAAGTACGGCATCGGCCATGTCACCACCGATCTGGCCGACAGCCTGGCGTTGAAAGAAGTCGATGCCGTGATCCTGTGTACGCCGACGCAGATGCACGCCGCGCAGGCCATCGCCTGCCTGAATGCCGGCAAGCACGTGCAGGTGGAGATTCCGTTGGCCGACAGCCTGGCCGATGCCGAGGCGGTGGTTGCCCTGCAACAGAAGACCGGCCTGGTCGCCATGTGCGGTCACACGCGGCGCTTCAACCCCAGCCATCAATGGGTGCACAAGAAGATCGCGGCCGGCGAATTCAACATCCAGCAGATGGACGTGCAGACCTACTTCTTCCGTCGCACCAACATGAATGCCCTGGGCCAGGCACGGAGCTGGACCGACCACCTGCTGTGGCACCACGCCGCGCATACCGTCGACTTGTTCGCCTACCAGACCGGCGGGACCATCGTCGCCGCCAACGCGCTGCAGGGACCGATCCATCCCAATCTCGGCATCGCCATGGACATGTCGATCCAGTTGAAGAGCAGCACCGGTGCGATCTGCACACTGTCGCTGTCGTTCAACAACGACGGCCCGCTGGGCACCTTCTTCCGCTACATCGGCGACAGCGGTACCTACATTGCACGCTATGACGACCTGATCGATGCCAAGGACAACAAGATCGACGTTTCCAAGGTGGATGTCTCGATGAACGGCATCGAACTGCAGGACCGCGAGTTCATTGCGGCCATTCGCGAAGGACGCGAACCCAACGCAAGCGTCGCCCAGGTGTTACCCTGTTATCGCACCCTGCATTTGCTGGAAGACCAACTAAAAGGCGCCTGAGCGCCTGTACCCATCAACCTGAGGAAGGAGAACCACCATGAAATTGATCTCGAAACTGCTTGCCGCCACCTTCGGCCTCGTCGTTTGGCAGTCCGCCTCCGCCGCCGACGTCACCTTGCGCTTCCACCAGTTCCTGCCGCCGCAGGCGACGATTCCGTCCAAGGCGATCGCTCCCTGGGCCGCCAAGGTCGAGAAGGACAGTGGCGGCCGCATCAAGGTCCAGCAGTTCCCGACCATGCAGCTTGGCGGCAAGCCGCCGGAACTCTTCGACCAGGCCAAGGATGGCGTGGTCGACATCGTCTGGACCGTACTCGGCTATACGCCCGGCCGTTTCCCCAAGACCGAAGTGTTCGAGCTGCCGTTCTCGGTCGGTGAGGCCGAGAGCGCCTCGCGCGCCTTCCAGGAGTACGTCGAGAAGAACGCGATGGACGAGTTCAAGGACGTCAAGCTGATCGCGGTTCACGTTCATGGCCCTGGCATGATCCACAGCAAGGACCCGGTCAAGCGCCTCGAAGACCTGAAGGGCATGAAGGTGCGCGGCGGCTCGCGCGTGATCAACATCATGCTTGAGCAGCTTGGCGCGGTGCCGGTAGGCATGCCCGTTCCGGCCGTCGGCGAAGCCTTGTCGAAGGGCGTGATCAGCGCCACCACCATCCCGTGGGAAGTGGTGCCGGCGCTGAAGGTGCAGCAGATCGTGCACAACCACACCGGCTTCGCCGGCAAGACGGGCCTGTACACCCAGACCTTCGGTGTGGTCATGAACAAGGCCAAGTACGACAAGCTGCCGGCCGACCTGAAGAAGGTCATCGACGCCAACAGCGGCATCGCGACGGCGGCACTTTTCGGCAAGGCCATGGATGACGGCGACAAGGGCGGCCTGGCCGCGGCGCAGAAGGCGGGCAACAAGATCCACATGCTCGATGCCGCCGAGACCCAGACCTGGCTGCGCACCGCGTCCTCGGTGCGCGACATCTGGCTCAAGGAAGTCGGTTCCAAGGGCATCGACGGCAAGAAGCTGATCGCCGAAGCCGAAGCCGCGATCGACAAGCACGTCAAGTAGCACGCATGCCGCAACGGGCAGTGCGGCGACGTTGCCGCACTGCCCGCGGAGCGATGACATGAGCAAACTTGTGTACGAACTGAGCCGCTACCTGGCCTGGGTGGGGGGCGCCGTGCTGACCTTCCTGTCAGCCCTGAGCGTCGTCAGCATCACCGGCCGCTCGCTGAGCTTTGCCGGCCTCGGGCCGGTGCCCGGCGATTTCGAGCTCATCGAGGCCGGTACCGCCCTGGCGGTGTTCTGCTTCCTGCCCTGGTGCCACCTGCGGCGCAGCCATGCCGATGTCGGCATGTTCTGGCATCTCTATCCGAAACCCGTGCGCCACGGGCTGGCGCTGCTGGCCGACTTCCTGATGCTGGCGATCTGGATCGTCCTGGTCTGGCGCATGGGCGTGGCGATGCTGGAGTACCGCGAAAACGGCGAGGTCAGCTTCATCCTGCAGATGCCGGTGTGGTGGGGTTACGCCGCGTCCTACGTGCCGGCGCTGTTCGGTTGCGTGGTCTATTTTTGGCGCCTGCTGGAGTCACTGAACCTGGTGACGCCACCGCCAGGTTTTGCCGGCAGCGAGAGTGCGCACTGATGGACATGGATCCCATCGCGCTCGCTGCCTGGTCCTTCCCGGCGATGCTGCTGCTGATTTTTCTGCGCATCCCGATCGGCGTAGCCATGCTCGTAACCGGGGTGGCGGGTTCCTGGCTGGTCTATGGCGACCTCATGCCGCTGCTCAACCAGCTGAAGACCTTTTCCTACAGCACGTTTTCCAGCCACTCGCTGTCCATTGTTCCGCTGTTTCTCCTCATGGGCCAGTTCGCCGCGCTGGGCGGCATGTCCAAGGCGCTGTTCAAGGCCGCCGAGGCCTTCATCGGCCATCGCAAGGGCGGCGTTGCCATGGCGGCGATCGGCGCCTGCGCCGGTTTCGGTTCCATCTGCGGCTCGTCGCTGGCGACGGCGGCGACCATGGGCCAGGTGGCGCTGCCGGAACTGCGCCGCGCCGGTTACTCGGGCGCCCTGTCGACCGGCGCCCTGGCCGCCGGCGGCACGCTCGGCATCCTCATTCCGCCCTCCATCGTGCTGGTGATCTATGCCATCCTGGCCGAGCAGAACATCGCCAAGATGTTCGCCGCCGCGGTTGTCCCCGGTGTGTTGGCGGCGCTGGGCTACATGGCTGTCATCGCCATTTACGTGCGCGTGATTCCGGATTCTGCCGGCCTGATTCCGCCGGCGCCATGGAAGGAGCGCATGAAGGCGCTGCGCGATGTCTGGCCGGTGGCGCTGATTTTCGTCATCGTCATCGGCGGCATCTACACCGGCATCTTCACGCCGACCGAGGGCGCCGCCGTCGGTGCCGTCGCTACCGGCCTGCTGGCATGGAAGAACGGCGGCCTGGGCGGCGCGCGCCTGTTGCGCGCCTTCGAGGCCACCGCCGGCGGTACCGCGATGGTCTTCCTGATCGTGCTGGGCGCCGCCGCCTACAACAGCTTCCTTGCCCTGTCGATGCTGCCGCAGGAGATGGCGGCCTGGGTCGGCGAGCAGGGCTACGGGCCCTACCAGGTGCTGTGGGCGATCCTCGTCTTCTACCTGATCTTCGGCTGTGTCATGGATTCGCTGTCGATGATCCTGCTGACCATCCCGATCTTCTTCCCGATGGTGTCGGGCCTCGACTTCGGACTCGGCCCGGAGGACATGGCAATCTGGTTTGGCGTACTGGTGCTGATCGTGGTCGAGGTCGGACTGATCACGCCGCCCGTGGGCATGAACCTCTTCGTCATCCAGTCGATGGCCCAGGGCATTTCCATCCGCGACACCTATCGCGGCGTCTGGCCCTTCGTCCTCAGCGACCTGCTTCGTGTTGTCGTGCTGGTGGCCTTCCCGATGATCACGCTGTTTGTCCTGCGGTTCTAGGGTCCGATGACGGGCACGCGAAGAATAGGCGAATTCGAGGTCTCGGCGCTCGGTCTGGGCTGCATGAACCTCAGCCATGCCTATGGCACCCCACCACCGGCCGAGGCCGCGGGCAGACTGCTGCTGCGCGCGCTCGATCTGGGCATCACCCATTTCGATACCGCCGCCCTGTACGGCTTCGGTGCCAACGAAACCCTGCTTGGCAAGACCCTGAAGCCGCACCGCGCGAAGTTCATGCTCGCCAGCAAGTGCGGCATGACCGGTGTAGACGGCAAGCGCGTGATCGACGGCCGGCCGGCGACGCTCAAGCGCACCTGCGATGAAGCGCTGTTCCGCCTGCAGACGGAGGTGATCGACCTTTACTATCTGCATCGCTGGGACAGGCAGGTGCCCATCGAGGACAGTGTCGGCGCGCTGGCCGACCTGGTGCAGGCCGGCAAGATCCGCGCGATCGGGCTTTCCGAAGTGTCGGCGCTGACGCTACGGCGCGCGCACGCGGTGCACCCGATCGCCGCCCTTCAGTCCGAGTATTCGCTCTGGACCCGCAACGCCGAGCTGGGCACGCTGCAGGCCTGTCGCGAGCTGGGGGTCGCCTATGTCGCTTTCAGCCCACTGGCGCGCGCCTTCCTCACCGGCACGCTGCGCGATCCGGCAAGCCAGCTGGAGGCGAAGGACATCCGCCGCCAGATGCCGCGCTTCGAGCCGGCCAATTACGCCATCAATCTCGAACTCCTGCCCGAGTACATGCGTATCGCCAGCGAGGTCGGCTGCACGCCTGCACAGCTGGCGCTGGCCTGGCTGCTGGCACAGGGCGAGGACATCCTTCCGATCTTCGGCACCCGGCAGCCGGAGCATCTCGACGACAACGCCGGGGCGGCCGCCGTGGCACTCGATCCCAGCGTGGTCGGGCGCCTCGACGCGCTCATCAACCAGCAGACCGTGACGGGGCCGCGCTACAACGCGGCAACCCAACTGGAAATTGACACCGAAACATTCGGCAGCTGAGCCGGACTGAAAACAGGAGACAGGCAATGGGCAACGGCAAACAGAAGCGGGTGATCCCGGGAACCACGCTGTTCGACGGCGACGTGGCGCGCAAGGGTTATGCGCTGAACAAGATGTGCTTTTCCTTCAACTCGGCGGATAACCGCGCTGCGTTCAAGGCCGACCCGGCAGCCTACTGCGACAAGTGGGGACTCAACGCGGAGCAGAAGACGGCGGTGTTGAGCCTGCAGGTGCTGGACATGCTGGCCGCCGGTGGCAATGCCTACTACCTGGCCAAGCTCGGCGGTATCTACGGCCTCGACATGCAGGACATCGGCGCCCAGCAGACCGGCGTCACCAAGGAAGAGTTCAAGGCGAAGCTCGTCGCTGCGGGGAGGGCCTGACCATGGCAAAGATCGTCGGCGGCATCAACGTGACCCACGTGCCCTACATCGGGCGCGCGATTGCCAACAATCTGCAGCAGGACCCGTACTGGAAACCCTTCTTCGACGGCTTTCCGCCGGTGCATGACTGGCTGGCGAAAGTGAAGCCGGACGTGGCCGTGGTGGTCTACAACGACCACGGACTCAACTTCTTCCTTGACAAGATGCCGACTTTCGCCATCGGCGCCGCGCCCGAATACAGCAATGCCGACGAAGGCTGGGGCATTCCGACCCTGCCGCCCTACGCGGGCGACCAGGACCTGTCCTGGCACATCATCGACAGCCTGGTCGAGGACGAGTTCGATATCGTCACCTGCCAGGAGATGCTGGTCGACCACGCCTTTACCCTGCCGCTGGAACTGTTCTGGCCCGGCCAGCATCCCTGCCCGGTGCGCACCGTGCCGGTCTGCGTCAATACCGTGCAGTTCCCGCTGCCCAAGGCTGCGCGCTGCTTCAAGTTCGGCCAGGCCGTCGGCCGCGCCATCGAGTCCTGGGACAGCGATGCGCGGGTGGTGGTGATCGGCACCGGCGGCCTCTCCCACCAGCTGGAAGGCAAGCGCGCCGGCTTCCTCAACAAGGAGTTCGACCTGATGTTCATGGACAAGCTGGTCAGCGACCCGCTGTGGGTGACGCGCTATTCGGTGCCCGAGCTGGTCGAACTGACCGGCACCCAGGGCGTCGAGCTGCTCAACTGGCTGACCTGCCGTGGCGCGCTTTCCGGCGACGTGACCAGGGTGCACGCCAATTACCACATACCGATTTCCAACACCGCCTCCGGGCTGCTGGCGATGGAAGTCGCCTGACGACAACCAGGGAGATGACACGCATGCGTACCCAGGTCGCCATCATCGGCGCCGGCCCGTCCGGCCTCCTCCTCGGCCAGTTGCTCCATCGCGCCGGCATCGATGCCGTCGTCCTCGAAGCCCATACCGGCGAGTACGTGCTGGGACGCATCCGTGCCGGGGTACTCGAACAGGTGGCGATCGACCTGCTCGACGATGCCGGGGTCGGCGCCCGCATGCATGCCGAGGGCCTGCCGCACAAGGGCTTCGACATCCTCATCGACGGCCGCCGCCATCGCATCGATCTCCATGGCCTGACCGGCGGCAGCCAGGTCATGGTCTATGGCCAGACCGAGCTGACCAAGGACCTCATGGAGGCGCGTGCCGCGGCCGGGTTGACGACGGTCTATGAGGCAAAGGACGTCAGCGTGCACGATTTCGACAGCGAGCGGCCGCGCGTGCGTTACCTCAAGGATGGCGTGCACCACGAGATCGAGTGCGATTTCATCGCCGGCTGCGACGGCTACCACGGTGTCTGCCGTGCCAGCGTGCCGAAGGGTGCGATCACCAACTTCGAGCGCGTCTACCCCTTCGGCTGGCTGGGCCTGTTGTCCGACACGCCGCCGGTGTCGGAAGAACTGATCTACGCCAGACACGCGCGCGGCTTTGCCCTGTGCAGCATGCGCTCGCACACACGCAGCCGCTACTACGTGCAGGTGCCGCTGACCGAGAAGGTCGAGGACTGGTCCGACGAGCGTTTCTGGGAGGAACTGCGCCGCCGCCTCGACCCGCAGGCGAATGCCGACCTTGTCACCGGCCCGTCCATTGAAAAGAGCATCGCGCCCCTGCGCAGCTTCGTCGCCGAGCCGATGCGCTTCGGCCGCCTGTTCCTTGCCGGCGACGCCGCCCACATCGTGCCGCCGACCGGCGCCAAGGGCCTCAACCTTGCCGCCTCGGACGTGCGCTACCTGTCGCGGGCGCTGATCGACTGGTACGGCGGCAGCACCACCGGCATCGAGCACTACTCGGCGCGCTGCCTGCGGCGGATCTGGAAGGCCGAGCGCTTCTCCTGGTGGATGACCATGATGTTGCACACATTTCCCGACACCAATCCCTTCGAGCAGAAGGCGCTCGACGCGGAACTGGACTACACGGTGCATTCGCTGGCCGGACGTACCACCATCGCCGAAAACTACGTCGGCCTGCCCTTCGACGACTGAGCCGGGGCCGTCCGCACGCAGGCGGCGTGCGCCGGGATAGACTGCGTCCGAAGAGAAATCCACAGGCGCACGATGTCCCCTTCCATGCCGTCCGACCGTCGGCAACCACCACGGCTTTCCGATGACCTACCGCCGCAGGCGCGTTGGGCCGCCGGCTTCGGCGCGCGCCTGGCCGCGCTGGTCGCATTTCTTGCGGCGGCGGCCGTCAGCGGCTTCATGGTCTGGCAATCCGATCAGCAGCGCGAGCGCCAGCTCCGCACCCAGATGTCCATCGTCGCCGGCGACCATGCGCGCGCCATCCAGGCCAACATCGAGCGTGCGCTATCCGCCACCTATGCGCTTGCCGCCCTGGTGCGCCAGGGCAAGGGAGCGGTGCCCGAGTTCGAAGCCACCGCCACGCAGATGCTGCCCTTCTACCCCGGGGCTGCCTCGCTCCAGCTGGCGCCGGAGGGCGTCGTTCGCCATGTCGTCCCCCTTGCCGGCAACGAAAAGGCCATCGGCCACGACCTGCTCAAGGATCCGGTGCGCAACCGGGAGGCCTTCCTGGCGCGCGATACCGGCAAGCTGACCCTCGCCGGCCCCTTTGACCTGCTGCAGGGCGGGCTGGGTGCCGTCGGTCGCCTGCCGGTATTCCTCGACGAAAAACAGGAGCGCTTCTGGGGCTTCACGACGGTACTGATCCGCTTTCCGGCCGTACTGGAAAGCGCGCGCCTGGGGCGCCTGGGGGAGATCGGGCTGGAGTACCGCCTGTGGCGCATCCATCCCGACACCGGGGAACACCAGGTCATCGCCCGTTCCGGCGAGACTGCCCTGGTGGCGCCGGTAGACCAGACGCTCGACCTGCCCAACGGCACCTGGGTACTCAGCGTTGCGCCGGCCAGCGGCTGGGGCGATCCTGGCGGCCTGGCGGCGCGCGGCGCGCTTGGGGTCCTGTTCAGCCTGCTGCTGGCCTATGTGGTCAAGCTGATGGTGGAGTCGCGCGCCTACAAGTCCGAGCTCGAACTGCGCGTGGCGCAGCGTACCCGCGAACTCAGCATGAGCGAACAGCGCTTTCGCAACATGAGCGATGCCGCCGGCGCCTATCTCTGGGAGATAGACACCGCAATGGTCTATCGCCATGTCTCGGGCCAGTCGCTGCAAGTCAAGGGATACGCGCCCGACGCGCTGCTGGGCCATACGCCGATGGAGTTCATGCCGGCCGAGGACATCGCCCCGGTCGGCGCCATAGTCGATCGCGCCATCGCCGACAAATCCAGTTTCCGCCTGCAGCACCGCGACATCACGCCGACTGGCGAGATCTGGTGGGAAGAGGTGTATGGCGCGGCGTTCTGCGACGACCATGGCGTGGTCATAGGCCTGCGCGGCACCGGCATGAGCATCAACGCACGCAAGCAGGCCGAGGAGGAGTTGCGGCGCAGCGAACAGCGCTTTCGCGATGTCGCCGAAGTTTCCGCCGACTGGATCTGGGAGGTCGATGCCGGCGGGCGCTATACCTATGTCTCGGAGGGGGTCTGGCGCCTGCTCGGCTACCGGCCCGACGAGGTGATCGGCCGGACGCCCTTCGATTTCATGGAGGCCGGGGAAGCGGCCTCGGTCAGCCAGGCCTTCGCGGCGATCGCCGCGGCCAAACGGCCGTTTGCCGACCTGGAGAATGTCGTCAGGGGACGCGACGGAACGGTTCATGTCACCCTGACGAGCGGCACGCCCATGCTCGACGGCGAAGCACACTTGCTGGGGTATCGCGGCGTCGACCGCGACATCACCGCGCGGCGCACCGCCGAAAAGCGCATCCAGCGGCTGACCAGCCTGTATGCCGCGTTGAGCGAATGCAACCAGGCCATCGTGCGTTGCACCTCGGCAGGCGAGCTTTATGCCATCATCTGTCGCGACGTCGTCGAGTACGGCGGCATGCGCATGGCCTGGATCGGCCTGCGCGACGAGACCAGCGGACGGGTCGATCCGGTGGCCAGCTTCGGCGCTGGCCTGGCCTACCTCGACGAAATACAGGTCACCACCGACGGCAACGATCCCCATGGGCGCGGGCCCGTCGGCACCGCCATCCGCGAGAATTGTCCGGTGTGGAATCAGGATTTCCTCAACGATCCGCTGACCCAGCCCTGGCGTCAGCGTGCCACGGTGTTCGGCTGGCGGGCGGTGGCGGCACTGCCGCTGCACTGCGAAGGCGAAGTGGTCGGTGCCTTCGCCCTGTACTCCGACGAAACCGACGCCTTCGATGACGATGCGCGGCGCCTGCTGACGGAAATGGCCTCGGACATCAGCCATGCCCTCGACGGCTTCGAGCGCGACGCCAGCATCGCCCTGGCCGCCGAGGTCTTCGAGCAGGGCAAGGAAGGCATCATGATCACCGATACCGCCGGCCGGATCATGCGCGTCAACCGGGCCTTCAGCGAGATCAGCGGCTACAGCGAGGCCGACGCGCTGGGCCAAAGCGCCAGCCTGCTGTCCTCGGGGCGGCAGGATGCCGCCTTCTATCGCGGCATGTGGCAGGCCATCGAAGCCACCGGTCACTGGCAGGGCGAGATCTGGAACCGCCGCAAGGACGGCCATGTCTATCCCGAATGGCTGGCCATCAGCCGCGTGTTGGGCGCCGACGGCAAGCCCACGCACTATGTCGGCATTTTCAGCGACATCACGCTGCACAAGGAGGCCGAGGCACGCATCCAGCGCCTGGCGCATTACGATGCGCTGACCGGCCTGCCCAACCGGGCCCTGTTGCAGGATCGTGCCAGTCATGCGATAGGCATGGCACGGCGCGGCGGCGAATCGGTGGCCGTGCTGTTCGTCGACCTCGACCACTTCAAGAACATCAATGACACACTCGGCCACCGCATCGGCGATGAACTGCTGATCGAGGTGGGCCGGCGCATGGTCGCGGCGACGCGCAAGGAAGACACCGTGTCGCGGCAGGGCGGCGACGAGTTCGTCGTCATCCTGCCCGGTACCGACGCCGACGGGGCCGCACATGTGTCGCGCAAGCTGATCGAGATGATCTCGGTCGGCTTCGCCGTCGAGCAGTACGAGCTGGTGGTGACGCCATCGATCGGCATCGCCATGTTTCCCAGCGACGGCGCGGATTTCGACGAGCTTTCCAGATCGGCAGACACGGCGATGTACCGCTCCAAGCAGGAAGGCCGCAACACCTTCCGCTTCTTCACGCCCGAGATGCAGGAACATTCCGCGCGCATCTTGCGGCTTGAGGGCGCCCTGCGCAACGCGCTGGCGCGCGACGAGCTGCAATTGCACTACCAGCCGCAGATCGCCATCGCCGATGGCCGCATCGTCGGCGCCGAAGCCCTGTTGCGCTGGCGGTCGGCGGAGCTGGGCGACATCGAGCCGGCCGAGTTCATCCGCGTTGCCGAGGACAGCGGCCTGATTCTGCCGATCGGCGAATGGGTGCTGCGCACCGCGCTGCGCCAGATGAATGCCTGGATCGCGGCGGGCCTGGCGCCCGACATCATGGCGGTCAACCTGTCGGCCGCGCAGTTCCGCCACGCCCATCTGCCGGAACTGGTGACGCGCCTGCTCACCGAGGAAGGACTGGAGCCGAGGCGCCTCGAACTCGAACTGACCGAAAGCGTGGCGATGGATGACCCGCAGGCGGCGATGACCGTGATGGACGAGTTGCACGAACGAGGGGTACGCATGTCCATCGACGATTTTGGCACCGGCTATTCCTCCCTGAGCTACCTCAAGCGCTTCCGGGTCGGCAAGCTGAAGATCGATCAGTCCTTCGTCAGCGACATCTCGCGCGATCCCGAGAGCCGGGCCATCGTCGGCGCCGTGATCACGCTGGCGTCCAGCCTCGGCCTGCTGACCATTGCCGAGGGCGTCGAAACCGAGGAGCAGCTGTCCTTCCTGCGGGCGCAGGGTTGCGGCGAGGTGCAGGGTTTCCTGTTCAGTCCGGCGCTGGCCGCAGGTGAGTTCGAAGCCTTCGCCCGGGACCGCGCCAAATTACCGGCGGGCCCGGCGTAGAAGGATCACGCCAGGCCGAAACGGCCATCCTCGACGCGCACCAGGCCTGCCGTCCGCAGTTCGTCCAGGTGCATGCGAATCGAATTGCGCTCGGCGCTTTCGACATAGGGCAGGCCGAAACCGGGCGGGTACAGCAAGCGCCGTTCAACCAGCTGGTCGAGGCTGTGCGGGCCCTGGCGCAGGTAGCCGAGCAGGGTCTCGCTGCGCTGGTCGATTTTCGCGGCGAATGCCGCCAGCGCGTCGAGGAAGCGCGCCCGCTCGGTGATCACGCCGCGGTGGTGCGAGGTGACCCAGATGCCGACATCAAGTGCGGCGACATCGATCAGGCTCTTGCGGAAGGCCGCCAGGCTGGACGTGGCGTCGCCGTAGTAGGGGCCGAAGCCGGTCAGGTCGATGTCGCCGATGAAGGCCAGGCCCGCGCTTTCGACCACCAGCGCGCAGTGGCCCGAGGTGTGCCCCGGCAGGTGGTGGGCGCGGATGCGGATGCCGCCGCCGAGCTCCCAGGTTGCGCCGTGGCTGTAGCCGGTCGCATCCGGGCGCGCCACGTAGCCGAAGTCGCGCGCCACCAGGGCCTGCATTTCCGTCAGCACCGATTCCGGATAGCCGTAGTGCTCGGCCAGGCCGGCCCAGGACTGCGCTGCCCGCAGGTCCGCCTCGTGCACGCAGACGCGCGCCCGCGGCACGCGATGCAGGCCGGCCATGTGGTCCTCGTGAACGTGGCCGAGTATCACCATGTCCACGCTGTCGAATTCGGCGCCGATGCGGTTTGCCACCAGCGGCGTATCGAAGGCCACGCGCAGTTCCGGACCGTGCACAATGACCTGGTTGCCATCCGGATACTTGCCCGATTTTTCGCCCAAATGCACGGAAACCGGGCCGAATCTCTGGACCTCGCTCACGTTTGCTCCTTCTCGTCAGTGGTGCAAGGATAGCCGAAGGCGTCGCCGCGGTCGGCCGGATTTGCCTGCACCGGGTCTGGCGGGCAAACTGCCCTCTAACTCTGCAAGGGAACCGGATGCGCGATGGAAGCCGCAGCGACCAATGACGACATATTTCGCTGGAGCGACGGCTTCAACATCGGCCTGCAGGAAATCGACGAGCAGCACGGCCGGCTTGTCGCCATGCTCAACCGGCTCGCCCGTCAGCATACGTCGAAGACTCCCGACGATGATCTGCTGAAGGTCTTCGACGAACTGGTGGCCTACGCCGCCTACCACTTCGCCACCGAGGAAATGCTTATGCGTGACGCCGCGGTCGCCGCCGGCCATGTCGCGGTCCACCTGCGCGCGCACGGCGATTTCGTCGCCAGGGCAGGGGCGGCACGCCGCGATGCCGCGACGGCGCCACGCGAGGTTACCGGCGATACCCTGGTCTTCCTTACCAACTGGCTGATCCACCACATCCTTGGCATGGATCGCCAACTGGGCGAGGAAGTGTGTCTCGCGCAGCGGCGTGCCGGCCTGCCGGTTACCGTCGCCGCGGCGCCCGATGCCGCGCGCACCACCGAAGTGCTGCTGAATGCCGTCGATGGCCTGTACGAGCGCCTCGGGCGCAACACCGCCGAGCTGCGCGAGACCAACCGGCTGTTGCAGGCGGAACTGGCGCGCAGCCGTCGCGCGGCCGCGGATCTGCGGGTCGCCGCCACCGCCTTCGAGGCCCAGGAGACCATCATCATCACCGATGCGCAGGTTCGCATCCTGAGGGTGAACAAAGCCTTCACGACCACCACCGGATACAGCGCCGACGACGTGGTCGGCCGCAATCCGCGCATCCTGAGTTCCGGCCGGCAGGATGCCGCCTTTTACGCAGCGATGTGGGACAGCATCCGTACCACCGGCAGCTGGCAGGGCGAGCTGTGGAACCGGCGCAGGAACGGCGAGGCCTATCCGTCCTGGCTGTCGATCACCGCCGTTGCCGGCGACGACGGGCGGGCCACGCACTACGTCGGCACCGCGACCGACATCGCGCCGCGCAAGCTGGCCGAGGACCGCATCAAGAACCTGGCCTATTTCGACCAGCTGACCCAGCTCCCCAACCGGCGCCTCATGCTCGACCGCCTTGAACAGGCACTGACGGCATGCACGCGGCACGGTCGGCAAGGCGCCCTGCTGCTGATCGACCTCGATGACTTCAAGTCGCTCAATGACAGCATGGGCCATGGCGTCGGCGACAACCTGCTGGTCGAAGCCGCGCGCCGGCTCAAGTTCTGCGTTCGCGACGGCGATACGGTGGCGCGCCTTGGCGGCGACGAGTTCGCCGTCATCGTCGGCGAACTCGGTACGGGCGACCGGGCGGCGATGCAGGCGGAGTTCCTGGCGGCCAAGGTTCAGGACGCTCTGGCCCAGCCCTGCCTGCTCGACATCGTGACCGACGGTATTGTCATGGGCAACTGCCGCCACAGTGCCACGGCCAGCATCGGCATTGCGCTGTTCCAGGATCGATCGACCAGTGCCGAGGACCTGCTGACCCGCGCCGAGACGGCGATGTACCGGGCCAAGAAATCCGGCCGGCAGGCGCATCGCTTTTTCGAAGCCGACATGCAGGAGCTGGTGCGCCGGCGCGCCAGCCTGGAGCGGGACCTGCGCCAGGCGCTGGCCGAACGGCAGTTCGACCTTTACTACCAGGCCCAGGTCGACGCCCGGGGCTGCGTCATCGGCGCCGAGGCGCTGGTGCGCTGGCGGCATCCGGAACGCGGCATGATCGAGCCGGCCGAGTTCATTCCGCTGGCCGAGGAAACCGGCCTGATCCTGCCGCTCGGGCACTGGGTGCTCGACGAGGCCTGCAGGCAGCTGGCGGTCTGGGCGTCGCACGCCGGGACCGCCCATCTGACACTGGCCGTCAATGTCTCGGCCCGGCACTTCGGGCGCGCCGATTTTGTCGAGGAGGTGCTGGCGCTGGTTGACCGCCATGGCGTGCGCCCGGACCGGCTGAAGATCGAACTGACGGAAAGCCACTTCCTCGACAACCCGGAAGACGTCATCGAGCGCATGAGCCGCCTCAAGGCCCGCCAGGTCGGCTTCTCGATGGACGATTTCGGTACCGGCTATTCCTCGCTGGCCTACCTGAAGACGCTTCCGCTCGATCAGCTCAAGATCGACCAGTCCTTCGTGCGCGACATCCTGAACCACGCCAACGACGCGGCAATCGCCAAGACCATCGTCGCGCTGGCGCAAAGCCTCGGCCTTTCGGTGATCGCGGAAGGTGTCGAGACCGAGGGCCAGCGCGAGTTCCTGCTTGAACATGGTTGTCCCACCTGCCAGGGCTACCTGTTTTCGCGCCCGGTGCCGCTGGCCGAGTTCGAGGTGTTCGCCGAGCGCAGCCGCGGCCGGCACTGAAAGTCGGCGCTGGCAGCACGGCGACAGCCAGGGCGCGGCCGCCCCGTGCCGCCCCAGGCCGCCCCAGACCCATGCCTTCCGGGCCAGTAGTTTCCGCAACTGCCTGCGGTTGGCACGGATGGCATCGCGAATCCGCCGGGATCACCATGTACACCATGGCGGATCTTGCCCTGCCGCGGGTTGCAGCGGCGCAGGCGAGGCCGTCGCCAGGGGAGTCAGCCAGGGGAAAACAAGAACCGAGGGCCAGCCGGCCCCGCGAAGGAGGAGTCGAACATGAATCGGCTATTCGGATCCACCATCCGCCAGCGGATGATCTACATCTCGCTCATCATGATCCTGGGCCTTGCCGGCCTGTGCCTGATCACCGCGAACGAGTTGCGCAAGAGCCTGATCGAGGACCACAAGATCAAGACGCGGCAGCTCGTGGAGGTGGCCCACGGAGTCGTCAGCCTCTACCACGGACGCCAGGCGGCCGGAACCCTGAGCGAGGCCGAGGCGCGCGCCGAGGCCCTGCGCGCGGTGAAAGCCCTGCGCTACGACAAGACCGAGTACTTCTGGATCAACGATCTCGGCGCGCCCTTCCCGAAGATGGTCATGCATCCGACAGTGCCGGCGCTTGACGGCAAGGTGCTGGACAGCAAGAACTTCGACAAGGCGACCTCGATGCAGCCGGGCATCGATGGCACGATCGTCGAACTGGAAAACAAGAACCTGTTCGTCAGTTTCAATGCGGTGGTGAACCAGGCCGGCCATGGGTTTGTACGTTACCTGTGGCCGAAGCCCAAGGCCGGCGGTGGCGTCACGGAGGAACTCTTCCCCAAGCTGTCCTATGTCAAGAAGTTCGAGCCCTGGGGCTGGGTCATCGGCTCGGGGATTTATATCGACCACGTCAACCAGGACTTCCGCGATCAGGCCATGTTCTTCGGCGCCGTGGCGTTGTGCCTGCTGCTGATCATGGGCGCCGCGGTCTGGGCGATCAGCCGGTCGATCCTGCGCCAGATCGGCGGCGAGCCGGCGGCCGTGGTCGAGGCGGTCAAGCAGGTCGCTGCCGGCGACCTCTCCGCCGTGATTCACCTGAAGGGCGGCGACGACACCAGCCTGCTGGCCATCATCAAGGGCATGGCCTCGCGGCTGGCGGACGTGATTGCCGACGTGCATCACGCCGCCGACGAAATCAGCAATGCCGTCGGCCAGGTGACCACGACGGCGCAGACGCTGTCCCAGGCATCGTCGGAACAGGCGGCGGCGCTGGAACGGACAACCTCGTCGATGGAGCAGATGACCGCCAGCATCAACCAGAACACCGAGAACGCGCGGCTGACCGACAAGGTAGCCACCAAGTCCTCGGTCGAGGCCGTGGAGGGCGGTGCCGCGGTACGGGAAACCGTCGATGCCATGAAGTCCATCGCCGGCAAGATCGGCATCATCGACGACATTGCCTACCAGACCAACCTGCTGGCGCTCAACGCCGCCATCGAGGCGGCGCGTGCCGGCGAGCACGGCAAGGGTTTCGCCGTCGTTGCCGCCGAGGTGCGCAAGCTGGCCGAACGCTCCCAGGTCGCCGCCCAGGAAATCGGCCGCCTGGCGGACGGCAGCGTGAAGACCGCCGAGCATGCCGGACAGCTGCTGGACGCGATGGTGCCCAGCATCAAGAAGACCTCGGATCTGGTGCAGGAAATCGCCGCCGCCAGCGAAGAGCAGAGCGCGGGCGTCGGACAGATCAACGGCGCCATGGGTAAACTGAACCGCGCAACCCAGCAGAACGCCGCGGCGTCCGAGGAACTCGCGGCAACCGCGGGCGAGATCGGTGGCCAGGCCTCGCAGCTGGTCGAGATCATGGCCTATTTCCGGGTTGAGCAACGCGATGTCGGAGCGGCGAAACGATGAGTGAAGGCAGGGCGGGCAAGAGGTCAAGCGTGCCGGGGGCACTTCTGGCAATGCTGGCCGGCGGCCTGCTTCTGGCGGGCTGCGGGCCGGGCGAGCCGTTGCGCATCGGCTTCCTCGGCGGTCTTTCCGGGCGCGTTGCGGATCTCGGCATCGATGGCCGCAATGGGGCGCTGCTGGCGGTGGAAATGCGCAATGCGGCCGGTGGCGTGAACGGGCGTCCGGTGGAGCTGCTGGCCGAAGACGACGAACAGGACGTCGCCGTCGCCCGCCGCGCCTTCGATGCCCTGGCGGCAAAGCAGGTGGAGGCCATCGTCGGGCCGATGACCAGTTCGATCGCCATCGTCCTGGCGCCGCTGGCCGATCAGGCCAGGACCGTGCTGGTGAGCCCGACCGCCACCACCAACGAGCTCACCGGGCGCGACGACCACTTCTTCCGCGTGGTGTCGCCGACGCGGGAATTCGCCAAGCGCAGCGCCGAGTTCCACTATCGCCAGCGCGGCATGAAACGGGTGGTGGTGGTGCATGACGTGCGCAACCGCGCCTATTCGGAAAGCTGGCTGCAGGATTACCGTGATGCCTTCACGGCGCTTGGCGGCCAGCTGGTGATGGCCGTCGGCATCGAGTCCGGTGACCAGCTGCGCTTCTCGGACCTGGCCGGCCAGGTCCTGGCGCCGAAACCCGACGGCGTGCTGATGATCGCCAACTCGGTCGATGCCGCGATGCTCTGCCAGCAGCTGCGCAAGCTCGATGCCCGGGTCGCCCTCGCGGCCTCGGAATGGGCGGCCACCGAAAGGCTGATCGAACTGGGCGGCCGTGCCGTCGAAGGCATCGCGATCGGCCAGTTCCTCGACCGGCAGAGCACCGCGCCCTCCTTCCTGGAGTTCCGCCGGCGCTATGTCGAGCGCTTCGGTTCGCAGCCGGGCTATGCCGGGCTCACCGCCTTCGATGCCGCCAACGTGGTCCTGGACGGGCTTGCCCGCCGCGTCGATGGGCAGCCCCTCAAGCAGGTGCTGGCCAACAACCGGACTTTCACCGGGGCACAAGGCCCGGTAAGATTTGACGTACATGGCGATGCCAGCCGCGAAACCATCATGACGACAGTCAGGGACGGGCGCTTCGTCGTTGTGAACTGAGGACTTGAATGGCCAGACTCCTGAAGCACTGGCTGACGCTGAGCCTGTCGTTCCTCGTCGTCATGCCGGTGCTGATCGTAACCGGCGTGCTCCTGCTGTTGCTGATTCCGCAGATGCAGGAGCGTGTCGAGGCGGAAAACCGCACCTTCAGCAGCGCGGTATCGGCGCAGGTCGACAGCTTCCTGATCGAGACCGCCGGCGGCATCGAGCGGCTGGCCGCCGAGATCCAGGAATTGCCGGCCTCGGATCCGGTGGTCCAGACGCGGCTCGATACCCTGGCGGCCACCTCGCGCGCCATCGACGCGCTGTATCTCCTCGATGCCGACGATCGTGTCCGCCATGTCGGCCTGCCATTGGATCGCCGGGCCCAGCGCGAAGACCTGAAGGGTACCGACCTGTCCGGGCTGGTGCATGTCCGCGAGGCCCGGCGCAGCCAGGCCGTGACCTGGTCCGACAGCTATCTGTCAACCCGCGGCGGCATCTCGGTCGCGGTCACCTACCCGCTCAAGGACAAGCTGCTGGTTGCCGAAATGGACCTGCGCCAGCTGTCCGATTTCGTCCGCTCGCTGGGCCAGGCCGGCCGCCTGCTGGCCATCATCGTTGATCGCCAGGGGCGCATCGTCGCCCATCCCGACGAGCGGCGCGGCCTGCGGCAGGACAGCCTCGACCTGGTCGGCGCCATTCGTGCCTCGCTGGCCGGAAGAACCGGGATCGACCTGGTCGACAGCCAGGGCCGGCGCCAGGTCGGCACGGCCACCGCGATCCCGCGACTCGGCTGGACCGTATTCGCGCTGCGGCCGGAGCAGGAGGCCTTCCAGACCCAGCGCACGATACTGCTTTCGCTGGCGGCGGGGACCGTGCTCGCACTCCTGCTGGCGCTCACCGCGGCGCTGGCGATTGCCCGCTCCGTGTCGCGCAAGATCGGCGATTTCAGTCAGCTGATGCGCGCCGTGGCCACCGGAAATTATCGCAACGGCATTCCAAAGTTCCGCATCAAGGAACTGAACGACCTGGGCGAAGCCATGCAGCGCATGGCGGTCGCCGTCATGGAGCGCGAGTCCCGCCTGCAGCGCAGCCGCGAGGAGTACAGCGAGGTTGTCGAGGGCACCGACGACCTCATCACCCGGGTCGACCTGGAAGGGCGCCTGCTGTTCGTGAACCATGCGGCGAAGCGCCACTGGGGCCTGGATCCTGCCGAATGCCTCGGCATGTCGGCGTTCGATTTCGTCCATCCGGACGACAGGGCGGCAACGCGGCAGGCCTTTCAGGACTGGGTCGCGAGCGGGCGGGCATCCCTGAAATGGGAAAACCGCCAGGTTGGCCGGGACGGCAACATTTCGCTGATGCAATGGAACATCACCATCATTCGCGCCGCCGGCGGCGAGGTGTCGGGCTTCTCCAGCATCGCGCGCGATGTCACCAGCCAGCGCGCGGCGGAAGAGGCCCTGCGCGAAAGCGAGGCGCGCTTTCGCAGCCTGAGCGAGATGTCGACCGACTTCTACTGGGAGACCGACAGCGAGCATCGCCTGACGTCGCGCAACGAAAGCCTGAAGGAAGAGCTCAAGGGCCTGCAGCGCGAGCTGGCGTCGGTCGGCAAGCGTCGTTGGGAAATTCCCTACGCGAGTCCGGATGAGGAGGGGTGGCGCAGGCATCGGGAAACGGTCGAAGCCCATCGGCCCTTCCGCGGCTTTGAAGTCTCCCGCGTGCAGGCAAGCGGCGCCAGGCATTACCTTTCGATCAGCGGCGATCCGGTGTTCGCGGCGGATGGCGGCTTCCTCGGCTACCGCGGGGTCGGCACCGACATCACCGAGCGCAAGCGCTTCGAACAGCAGCTGCTCCAGTACCAGAGCACGCTCGAAGAGCGGATCCGCCAGCGCACCGCGGAACTTGAACAGGCAAAGCAGGCGGCCGAATCCGCCAACATCGCCAAGAGCGCCTTCCTGGCGAACATGAGCCACGAAATACGCACGCCGATGAACGGCATCCTCGGCATGGCTTACCTGTTGCGCCGCGACGGGCTGACGCCGAAACAGGCCGAGCGCCTGGACAAGATCAACAGCGCGGCCGAGCATCTGCTGGGCATCATCAACGACATCCTCGACATTTCCAAGATCGAGGCCGGCAAGTTCGAACTGGAGGAGCTGCCCGTCGATCTCGCCAGCCTGTTCGACAACGTGACCTCGATCCTTTCGAATGCCGTGCGCGAGAAGGGGCTGGCCCTCGAATGCGAGATCGATACCCTGCCCCGGGGCCTGGCCGGCGACTTCAAGCGATTGCAGCAGGCCCTGCTCAACTACGCCAGCAACGCCGTCAAGTTCACCGAGGCCGGCACGGTCACCCTGCGCGTGAAACGCGTCGAGGAGTCGGCCGATACCATCCTGCTGCGCTTCGAGGTGGCCGACACCGGCATTGGCATCGCCGCTGAAGCACTGCCGCGGCTGTTTGCCGCCTTCGAGCAGGCCGACAACACGACGACGCGCAAGTATGGCGGCACCGGGCTCGGCCTCGCCATCACGCGGCGCATCGCCAGCGCCATGGGCGGCGATGCCGGCGTCGACAGCGCGCCCGGCGTCGGCAGCACCTTCTGGTTCACCGCAAGCTTGAAGAAGCAGGGCGCCGCCCGTATCGCGCCGGCGCCCGACAGCCTGGCCTGGAGCGAGGAGCTGGCAGGCGAGCTGGCCGGCTCCCGGATCCTGGTGGTCGATGACGAACCGATCAATCGCGAAGTCGCGCGCGAAGAACTCGAACTTCTCGGGCTGGTCGTCGATGAGGCCGAGGATGGCGCGCAGGCCATCGCCCGTGCCGAGGCGACCTCCTATGCCCTGATCCTGATGGACATGCAGATGCCCATTGTCAACGGCCTCGATGCCACGCGCCGGATCAGGCAGCTCCCCGGCTACGCGGATGTACCCATCATCGCCATCACCGCCAATGTGTTTTCCGAATACAAGGTCGAGTGCTTCGGTGCCGGCATGGACGATTTCCTCGCCAAGCCCTTCGATGCCGGCAGCCTGAGAACCATGTGCGCCAGCTGGCTTTCACGCCGCAGGCCAGCCCGGCCCTAGGCGACGCGGACCGGGCGCCGCAGGTTTGTGCCGACCACGGCGCCGCCTGATCAGGTAGGCTAGGCCATTTCTTCCGACCCGCGAACCCATGTGCGGACGCTACGCCCTCCATGGCCCCCAATCCCGCCTGCGGGAACATTTCGACTTGCAGGAATGCGCCGACTGGCAGGCGCGTTACAACATCGCGCCGCAAAGCGAGGTGCTGGTGATCCGTCAGCGTCCCGCGGTCGGCCGCGTCGGCCAGGCGGTGCGCTGGGGCCTGGTGCCGCGCTGGGCGAAGGATGCCGCGATCGGGCTCAAGCTGAACAATGCGCGCGCCGAGACGGTGGCCGAGAAGCCCTCGTTCCGCGCCAGCTTCGAGCGCCACCGCTGCCTGATCCCGGCCAGTGGTTTCTACGAATGGCAGGCGGTCGAGGAGGCCGGCAAGACGCGCAAGCAGCCCTGGTACATCCACCCGCGCGACGACAGCTACTTTGCCATGGCCGGCCTGCTGGCGGCGTGGAAGGCAGCGGACGGGACCGACCTGGTCAGCACCTGCGTCATCACCACCGCGCCGAACGCGCTCATGGCGCCGATCCACGACCGCATGCCGGTGATGCTGGCGCCCGATCAGTTCGATGCCTGGCTCGACCCGGCCTGGCGCGATGTCGAGGCGCTCAGGCGCTGGCTGCTGCCGGCGCCGGCAGACGGCATGCTCGCGCATCGCGTCAGCAGCCGTGTCAGCAATGCACGCAACGAAGGCGAGGACCTGCTTGAACCGCTCTGAGCCCGTCGCGCCGCGCGTGCTGTCCGTCATCCCGCCGATGACCCAGCTCAACACGCCCTATCCGGCCACCGCCTACCTCACCGGCTTCCTGCGCTCGCGCGGTATCGATGCGGCGCAGGAAGACCTGGCCCTGGCCCTGGTGCTGCGCCTGCTTTCCCGCGCCGGCCTGCATGCCGTGCACGCGGCGGTGCTGGCGCTGCCGGCACAGAAGCGCAGCCCCAATGCCGCGGCCTTTGCCCGGCGCATCGACGATTACCTGGCTACCATCGAGCCGGCCGTAGCCTTCCTGCAGGGGCGCGACCCGTCGCTGGCCCACCGCATCGCCGGGCGCGGCTTTCTGCCCGAAGGCGCGCGCTTTGCGCCGCTCGACGAGTACGTCGATCCCGATGGCGGTGATCCGCTGGCCTGGGCCTTCGGCGCGCTCGGCGTGCAGGACCGTGCGCGCCACTTCGCCACGCTTTACCTCAACGACCTTGCCGACGTGCTGCGCGAGGCGGTCGATGAACGCTTCGAGTTCGTCCGCTATGCCGAATCCCTGGCGCAGAGCCAGGCCAGCTTCGAGCCGCTGGCGGCGGCGCTGGCGGCGCCCGAAAACCTGATCGACCGGGCCCTGCGCGAGCTGGTCGAGGCGGCGCTGGTGCGCCACCGGCCGCGCCTACTGCTGGTTTCCGCGCCCTTCCCGGGCAATGTGTATGGCGCCTTCCGCATCGCCCAGGCGGTGAAGCGCCATGATCCCGCCATCGTCACCGTGCTCGGCGGCGGCTATGTGAATACCGAATTGCGCAGCCTTGCCGAACCGCGGGTGTTCGATCATTTCGACTACGTCATGCTCGATGACGGCGAGCGCCCGCTGCTGGCACTGCTGGAACATCTTGCCGGCGCCCGGCCGCGCCAGCGCCTGGTGCGCAGCTTCCTGCGCGAGGCAGGCGAGGTGCGCTATGTCGATGGCGGCGACGCGGACATCCCCTTCCACGAGACCGGCACGCCGACCTGGGACGGCCTGCCGCTGGGGCGCTATCTTTCCCTGCTCGACATGCTGAATCCCATGCACCGGCTGTGGTCCGACGCGCGCTGGAACAAGCTCACCGTGGCCCATGGCTGCTACTGGAAAAAGTGCAGCTTCTGCGATGTCTCGCTCGATTACATTTCGCGCTACGAGGCGCTCGCCGCCGAGACCCTGGTCGACCGCATTGAGGCGGTGGTGGCCGAAACCGGGCAGAGCGGCTTCCATTTCGTCGACGAAGCGGCGCCGCCCAAGGCGCTCAAGGCGCTGGCCGCCGAACTGCAGCGGCGCCGGCGGGCGATCTCGTGGTGGACCAACATCCGCTTCGAGAAATCCTTCACGCCGGAACTCTGCGCGGAACTCGCCGATGCCGGATGCATTGCCGTGTCCGGCGGCCTGGAGGTGGCCTCGGACCGCCTGCTGAAGCTGATGCAGAAGGGCGTTTCGGTGGCCCAGGTGGCGCGCGTCACGCGCGGCTTCAGCGAGGCCGGCATCCTCGTCCATGCCTACCTGATGTACGGCTTCCCCACCCAGACCGTGCAGGACACCGTCGACGCGCTCGAATACGTGCGCCAGCTGTTTGCCGCCGGCTGCATCCAGTCCGCCTTCTGGCATCGCTTCAGCTGCAGCGTGCATGCGCCGGTGGGGCTGCGGCCCGGCGACTACGGCGTGAAATTGCGGCCCCTGCCGCCGGGCGGCTTTGCCCGCAACGACGTCGGCTTCATCGACCCGACCGGCGTCGACCACGATGCCCTCGGCCAGGGGCTGAACAAGGCCCTTTACAACTACATGCACGGCCTTGGCCTCGACCAGGACGTGCGGGGCTGGTTCGCCATGCGCGTGCCGAAGACAACGGTGCCACGGCAGTTCATCGCACGGGCCCTGCGCGGCCATGGCTGAGCAGGAACCCCCCTGGCATATTGACTGCCCCCGAAGGGGCGTTCCAGTCATGCAAAGCCCCGAGGCCGAGCTGCATCCCTCGCTGCTGGTGCGCGGCGTGCTGCTGGTGGCCGGCAGCATCGCACTGCTGCTCGGCGTCATCGGCATTTTCCTGCCCGGCCTGCCGACCACGCCCTTCGTTTTGGTGGCCGCCGCCTGTTATGCGCGTGCCTCCGAGCGCTTTTACCACTGGCTGCTGCGCAACCCGACCTTCGGTCCGCTGATCAGCGAGTGGCGCCGCCATCGCAGCATCCCCTATCGCGTGAAGTGGCTGGCGATCACGCTGATGAGCCTGACCATCGTCGTCTCGATCTGGAGCTTTGCCGGCCGGCCCTGGCTGCAGGGCCTGCTGGCGCTGATCGGCATCGCCACCGCGCTCTGGCTGTGGCGCATTCCCTCGCGCGACCAGCCGCGCGGGCGGGGGTAGAATTTGCTGCAATACAACAAGCAAAGGGAGTCCGCTCGTGGCCACATACAACACCGAATCCATCCGCGCCGTGGCTCTGGTCGGCCATGGCGGCGCCGGCAAGACCTCGCTCGCCGAGGCCCTGCTGTTCAAGGCGGGCGCCATCACGGCGAAAGGCGCGGTCGAGAAGGGCAGCACCGTCTGCGACTTCGATGCGCAGGAAAAAGCCGCCGGCCATTCGCTCAACTCGGCGCTGGTCAATTTCGCCGCCGAGGGCGTGCATGTGCATCTGATCGACACCCCGGGCTATCCGGATTTCGCCGGGCAGTCTGTCGCCGCGCTGGCCGGGGTGGAGACCGCCATCGTGGTCATCAACGCCCAGACCGGCATCGAGATCTCGACCGGGCGCATGATGCGCGCCGCCGAGGCGCGCGGCCTGGCGCGCATGATCGTGATCAACAAGATCGACGCCGACAACGTCGATCTGCCCGAGCTCGTGACCCAGATCCGTGAACGCTTCGGCAAGCAGTGCCTGCTGCTCGACCTGCCCGCGCACGACCGCCAGGATGTGGTCGAGGTGCTCGAACATGACAGCGGCGACGCCGATTTCGATTCCGTCGCCCACGTCCACCGCGAGCTGATCGACCAGCTGGTCGAAGAGGATGAATCCCTGCTGGCAGCCTACCTCGACGACGGCAAGGACCCAAGCGCCGCCGACCTCCACGCCCCCTTCGAGAAGGCGCTGCGCGAAGGCCACCTGGTGCCCATCCTGTTCACTTCGGCGCGCACCGGCGCCGGCATCGGCGAGCTGCTGCATGTGCTGGCATCGCTGGCGCCGAACCCGGCGGAAGGCAACCCGCCGCCCTTCTACCGGGGCGAGCCGGGCCAGGCCGGCGCGGCCTTCGCCGCCGTGCCGGACGCCGCGCAGCATGTGCTGGCGCATGTCTTCAAGGACATCGTCGACCCCTACATGGGCAAGGTCTCGGTATTCCGTGTGCATCAGGGCACGGTGCGGAAGGATGCCCAGCTCTTCGTCGGCGACGGCAAGAAGCCATTCAAGGTGGCCCACCTCTACCAGCTGCAGGGCAAGGACTACGTCGAGGTCGATGCGCTGCTGCCGGGCGACATCGGCGCCGTGGCCAAGGTCGAGGAAATCGAATTCGACGCCGTGCTGCACGATTCGCACGACGAGGACCACATCCACCTGAAGCCGCTCGAATTCCCCCGGCCGATGCAGGGCCTGGCGGTCGAGACCAGGCGCAAGGGCGACGAGCAGCGCCTGTTCGACATCCTGCACAAGCTGGAGCTTGAAGACCCCTGCTTCGAAGTCGAGCGCCATCCGACCACGCACGAAACCGTGATCCGCGGCCTGGGCGAAATGCACCTGCGCTACAAGCTGGAGAAGATGGCCAGCCAGTACAAGCTGGAGCTCGACACCCGGCCGCCGCAGATTCCCTACCGCGAGACCATCACCGGCAGCGCCGAGGGCCATTGCCGGCACAAGAAGCAGTCCGGCGGCGCCGGCCAGTTCGGCGAGGTCTACCTGCGCATCGAGCCCATGGAGCGTGGCGCCGGTTTCGAGTTCGTCGACCAGGTCAAGGGCGGCGTGATTCCAGGGGTCTTCATGCCCGCCGTCGAGAAGGGCGTGCGCCAGGCGCTGGCCGACGGCGTCACCGCCGGCTTCCCGGTCGAGGACCTGCGCGTCATCGTCCACGATGGCAAGACCCACCCCGTCGACGGCAAGGAAGTGGCCTTCGTCACCGCCGGCCGCAAGGCCGTCATCGAGGCCATCCGCGCCGCCCGCCCGATCGTGCTCGAACCCATCGTCGGCATCGAGATCGTCGCCCCCGAAGCCGCCATCGGCGACCTCACCGGCGACCTCTCAAGCCGGCGCGGCCACATCACCGGCACCCACCCGCGCCCCGGCAATACCGCCGCCATCACCGGCGAAGTGCCGCTGGCCGAGATCGCCGACTACGCCTCGCGCCTGAAGTCGATGACCGGCGGCCAGGGCGCCTACAGCGTCGACTTCGCGCGCTATGCCCAGGTCCCGCCGCAAGTCCAGGAGAAACTTGCCGCCACCTTCCGGCCGAAGGACGAGGAAGAGTAAGCACTGAGCACGCCGGCGAAAGTCGGCGCTGGCGGTACGGCGACCCGGGGATTCCGGTGCCGCCGTATGCCTTGCAGGCGGCCTGTCAGTGCCGCGCGTAGGTGCTGGCGCGGCCGTCCTTGCCGACGAGGAGGATCTCGTAGGGGATCTTGCGCGGGTCGTCCATGCCCGGTGCGCTGGGCGGCATGCCGGGCGAGACGAGGCCGCGGGCGCGCGGCTTCTCGGCCAGCAGGCGCTTGACGTCGGCGGCGGGGACGTGGCCCTCGATGACGTAGCCATTGACCTCGGCCGTGTGGCAGGAGCCAAGTGCCTCGGGAACGCCGAGCCGCGCCTTGTGGGGCGCGAGGTTCTCGGTCTCGCGGGTGACGACCTTGAAGCCGTTGGCGCGCATGTGGTCGACCCACTTGCCGCAGCAGCCGCAGCTCGGGCTCTTGTACACAGTCACGGTCGGCAGCGGCGCGGCGGCCCAGGCCAGTGGCGCCAGCAGTGCGAGCAGGAGGGTGCGGAGGAAGAAGGCTTTCATGGCGGGCTCCTTGCGGGGATGGCTGTCGGTTGCCGCGGCGGCTGGCGCCGGAAGTTCAATGCTTGTGGTCGCCGTGGCCGTCGCCGGCAGCCGGCGCGGCCGCGGCGGCCGGGGCGGCCATGGGCGTGAAGCGTGCTTGTTCGGCGGGCTTGCCGGCGATGGTGACCGAGACCACGGCTTTCAGGTCCGGTAGCGACGCGTAGCTGCCGATGCCCTTGAGGCGGTTGTCGCCATCCGGGCTCAGTTTCACCGATGCCTTGGCCTTGCCGCCGAGCAGCGTTACCGTGCCGCTGGCACCGGCGGTCGACACCTTGGCTCCGGCGTGGTCGGTGACATACACCACTACCGGGTTGTCCTTCGGCTCCTTGCTGTCACGGGCAATGACCAGTTCGAAGTGGTAGATGCCGGCCATGCGCAGCTGGCCGCCATGCGGCGACTTGTGGGTGTCGAGCACCTCGTCGCTGTGGGCAAAGGCGAGTCCGGCGGCGCAAGCCGCCGCGGCGAACAGGAAGGTTTTCAGGCGGGGCATGGGGTTCTCCTCGGGTTGGGTGGTCAAAAGCTTTCCTGGTTCCTGTCGGCGAGCAGCCGTTCCAGCGCCGGCCTGCCCCAGAGCCAGAACATCAGCGGCGTGAGCAGGGTGTCGAGCAGGGTGGAGCTGACCAGCCCGCCGAAGATCACCACGGCGACCGGATGCAGCACCTCCTTGCCCGGCGCGTCGGCGGAGAGCAGCAGCGGCATCAGGGCGAAGGCGGCGACCAGCGCGGTCATCAGCACCGGGGTCAGGCGTTCGAGCGAGCCGCGCACGATCATTTCGCGGCCGAAGCGTTCGTTCTCGAAGGCGCAAAGGTTGATGTAGTGGCTGATCTTGAGGATGCCGTTGCGCGTGGCGATGCCGGTGAGCGTGATGAAGCCGACCAGGGCGGCGACCGACAGCGGCTGGCCGGAGAGCCACAGCGCGATGACGCTGCCGATCAATGCCAACGGGATGTTGCCCATGATGATCAGCGTCAGCGCCGTCGAGCGGTAGCGGCTGTAGAGCACCATGAAGATCATCGCCAGCGATACCGCGGCGAGCACCGCGATCAGGCGCGAGGCCTCTTCCTGGGCCAGGAACTGGCCTTCAAGCGCGGTGAAGTAGCCCTCCGGCAGCGCGCGTGCGTTGAGCTCGCCGCGGATGTCGGCGATCACCCGCGACATGTCGCGCCCATCGGTGTTGGCGGAGAGCACGATGCGGCGGCGCGAGTTCTCGCGGCTGACCTGGTTGGGCCCGTCGCTCTCCTCGACGCTGGCGATCTTGGCCAGCGGCACGTAGCCGCCCGGCGTCTCGATCAGCAGGCCGGCCAGGGCCTGCGGCCCGCGCGCATCCTCGGGCAGGCGCACGATCAGGTCGAAGCGGCGGTTGCCCTCGATGATCTGGGTGATGCGCTCGCCTTCGATCATCTGTTCGAGGCTGCGCAGCAGGTTGCCGGGCTGCACGCCGTAACGCGCCGCCGTTTCGTAATCGACATGGATCTTCACCTGCGGGATCAGCACCTGCTTCTCGATCTGCAGGTCGGTAACGCCGGGGATGCGTTCCAGGCGTGCGCGCATGTCGGCGGCCAGCCCGCGCAGGGTGTCGAGGTCATCGCCGTAGATCTTCAGCGCGATCTGCGCCCGCACGCCCGAAAGCAGGTGGTCGAGGCGGTGCGAGATCGGCTGGCCGACGCTGCTTGCGGCGGGCAGGGCGGCCAGGCGCGAGCGGATGTCGGCAATGATGCTGTCGCGCGTGCGCGCCGACGCCTTCATGTCCACGTCCATCTCGGTGTAATGCACGCCTTCGGCGTGCTCGTCGAGCTCGGCGCGGCCGGTGCGGCGGCCGACCTGGGTCACTTCGGGCACCTGCATCACCAGGCGTTCGGCCAGCGTGGCGATGCGGTTGGATTCCGCCAGCGAGGTGCCGGGGTTCATCAGCACGTTCACCGTCAGCGTGCCTTCGTTGAAGGGCGGCAGGAAGGAACGCGGAAAGAAGGGGATGCTGGCGGCCACCACGATCACCAGCGCCAGCGCGATGCCGAGCAGGCGGCCGGCGCGGTCGAAGGACCAGTGCAGCAGCCGTGCATCCCAGGTCTTCAGCCAGGCCACCAGCGGGGTGTCCCCCGCGTGCAGCTGTTTCATGCGCGGCAGCAGGTAGTAGGCCATTACCGGCGTCAGCGTCACCGAGACCACCATGCTGGCGAGGATGGAGACGATGTAGGCGACGCCCAGCGGCGTGAATAGCCGGCCCTCGATGCCGGGCAGGACGAACAGCGGCACGAACACCAGCACGATGATCACCGTGGCATAGACGATGGCCGAGCGTACTTCCAGCGTGGCGGCGGCGATTACCTCCAGCACTGGGCGCGGGCCGCCCGCCTCGCGGTTCAGCTTGAGCCGGCGCAGCACGTTCTCGACGCCGACCACGGCGTCGTCGACCAGCTCGCCGATGGCGATGGCCAGGCCGCCTAGCGTCATGGTATTGATCGACAGGTCGAAGTAGTGGAACACCAGCGCGGTGACCAGCAGCGATACCGGTATCGCCGCCAGCGAGATCAGCGTGGTGCGGACATTGAGCAGGAACAGGAAGAGGATCACCGCCACCAGGATGGCGCCGTCGCGCAGCGCCTCCTTGACGTTATTCACCGAATGCTCGATGAAGTCCGCCTGCTTGAACAGGAAGCGCGGCGCCTCGATGCCGGCCGGCAGCCCCCTGGCCAGCTCGGCGACGGCCCTTTCGACTTCGCGCGTCAGGCGCACGCTGTCCGCCGTCGGCTGCTTCTGCACCGACAGGATCACCGCCGGCCGGCCCATGTAACCGGCATCGCCGCGCTTGATCGCCGGCGCGATGCGCACCTCGGCCAGCTGGCGCAGCAGCACCGGCTGGCCCTTGTTCACCGCCACCACCAGGTTCTGCAAGTCCTCGATGCGCGAACTGCGGCCGAGCTGGCGGATCAGGTATTCGCGGCCCTGGGCTTCGAGGAAGCCGCCGCTGGTGTTGGCGCCGAAATCGCGCAACGCGGCCTCAAGCTTTTCGCGCTCGATGCCCAGCGCCTGCAGCTGGGCCGGCTTGAGCTCGACGCGGAACTGCTTCACCTCGCCGCCGATGGGGATCACCTGGGCGACGCCGGGGATCGTCAGCAGGCGCGGGCGCACCACCCAGTCGGCGAACTCGCGCGACGTCATGGCGGCCGACGGCGCCGCGCGGTCGGCCCCTGGCGTTGAAGCAGCAGGGGACGTGTCGCTTCCCGCCCCGAGGGGAATCGCGATCAGGGCGATCTCACCCATGATCGACGAGATCGGCCCGAGCTGCGGCACGATGCCGGGCGGCATCTGCTCGCGCACCAGGTTGAGGCGCTCGGTCACCTGCTGGCGGTTGCGGTAGATGTCGGTGCCCCACTCGAACTCGACATACACGATGGACAGGCCGATGCCGGATACCGAGCGCACGCGGGTGACCCCGGGCATGCCGTTCATGCCCGATTCGAGCGGAAAACTCACCAGTTGCTCGACTTCCTCCGGCGCCATGCCGCCGGCCTCGGTCATCAGGGTTACCGTCGGCTTGTTGAGGTCGGGGAAGACATCGACCGGCATCTGCCGCAGCGTGATCGCGCCATAGGCCACCAGCAGCAGGGATATGCCGAGGACGATGAGGCGCTGCCGCAGCGCGCTGTGAACGATGAACTCGAACATCAGGCCATCCCCGGCGGTGGCATCACGCTGTGCGTACCAGGCATCGCTCAGCGCACCTGCGACAGCAGGTTGGCGCCCTCGACCACGATGCGGTCGCCGTCGTGCATGCCTTCAAGGATGGCGACGCGCGCGGCATCGAGCGAGTGCACCCGCAGGCGGCGTGCGACAAAGCGCTCGGCCTCGGTATGCACCCAGATCGCCGTCTCGCCAGCGCCGACTCTTGTCAGCGCCGAGCGGGCCACCGCCGCCCCGCGCGCCTCGTGCGCGGTGTGCACCATGACCTTCACCGGCTGGCCGACCGCCACCAGGGCGCTCGGCGAAACAATGCGGAACAGCAGCGGCAGCGCCTGCTCGCGCAGCTGCCGGCCACCGCCGACATAGCGCAGATCGAGCGCGGTGTCCCCCGCCAGGGCGCTGGCCGTGGTCAGCGTCGCGCCGATGCCCGGATCATAGGCCAGGGCTTCGACGGCGAGGCGTGCCGGATCGACGATCTCGAACAGCACCTCGCGGGCATCGACCAGGGCGCCGGCGACGAGGTGGTGCGAGGCGCTGATCACGCCGGCGGCAGGGGCCTTCAGCGGCACCGGGGCGTCGATGCTGGCGGCGACGAAACTGCGGCGCTTTTGCAGCGCGGCGAATTCGATGCGGGCGGCGGCGATCTCCTTCTGCGGCACCGCGCCTTCCAGCTGTTCGAAACGCCGCACACGGCCTTCGGCGATCGCCAGCTGTGCTTCAAGTTCGGCCAGCAGCGCCTGCTGGTTGCCGCGTTCGATGGCGCCGGCCACCGGGCGCAGCCAGGCCAGGACCTCGTCCTTCCCCACCTTGCGGCCGGGCAGCGGCATGCCCTTCGGTCCGGGCATCACGCTGCCGGCAAAGGGCGCCTGGACGCGGCCACCGGCATCCGGGTCGGCGATCACCCGGCCATTCAGTTCCACCGTCGCCGCCAGCGGGCCGAGTTTGACGCGCTCGGTGCGGATGCCGAGCTGCCGTTGCACCGGCTTGGGCACGAAGAGGCTGCCGTCGGCCAGGCGCTGCGGCGAGCCCGAGACGGTCGCAGGCAGGGCCGCGGCGGCCGGTTTGGCGTCGTGGCTGTGGTCTTCGCCGCCGTGCGCGAGGGCGCCGCCCGAGGCCAGCGCCAGCGCGGCGATCACCATGACATGCAGGTGCGGGTTCATGCGGCCTCCTTTCGCGTCCGGCGCCGCAACAGCTTGACGCCGGCGGCGAGCACCAGCAGCGCGGCGATGCTCCAGGCCAGGGTATTGCGCCAGGCGCCGACGGCTGCCGTAGCGGCCGTCGGGGCGACAATTTCCAGTGTCGCCGAGAGCAGGTCGGCGATTTCGCCGGCCTCGATGGTGATGGTCAGCGGGTGGCGGCCGGGCGCCAGCGTGGCGTCCATGGCATAGACGCCGGGGGCGATCTCCCGCGCGGCGCCCTTCAGCGGCCCGCCCTCGACCTCAAGCTTCGCGCCGGCCACCGGCGCGTTGCTGGCGAAGCGGTCGAGATAGACCAGCAGCTTGCCGCCTTCCAGCACCGCGACGGCCTCGAAGTCGTCGGAGGCGGCGGCGGCGCGCGGCGATACCGCCTGGGTGGGCGGTGGCGGCGGCGCGCTGTGGTCTTCGTCGCCATGGGCGTGGGCGTTGGCCGCCAGCAGCAGGATCAGCGCGGCGCGGGCGAGGGTGGCTCTCAAGGCAGGACTCCCAGGGCGTGGTTGAGGCGCGATACCGCCGCCGCGCGCGCCACGCGCTGGCGGTCGTGCAGCGATTCGGCGTCGAAGGCGGCGGCGCGGATGCGCAGCAGCGCGGCAAGATCGGATTCGCCGAGCGCGAAGGCCTTCTCGGCCAGCTGCAGGTTGTCGCGTGCCAGGCTGCGGCGTTGCCCGGCCATTGCCAGCTGCCGGCTGGCGGCATCAAGCTTGAGCCGCGCGCGCTGCGCATCGAGTTCGAGGCGCTGGCCGGCGCGCTGCAGCTCGGCCTCGGCCTGCACCGCCTCGGCGCGGCTGGCGGCGTCGTCGCGGCGCTGGCGGGCTTCGGAGGCGAAGGGTATCTTCAGGCGCAGGCCGACGCTGCTGGAATAGGGCTCGGCGAAATCGCCGCGTTCGCGCACCACGCGCAGCGCCAGCTCGGGCGCGGCGCGGCCGGATTCGAGGGCAAGGGCATGGCGCGCGCGCGCCGCGCGGGCGGTGGCGCTGGCCGCGGCCAGCAGCGGGTGCACGCTGGTCGCGCCGGTCGTTGCTGTCGTGGCGGTGGTCACCGCCTCCGGCACGGTGGCGGTTTCCTCGGCCAGCTGCTCCGGCGCGGGCAGGCCGGTCAGCGCCTGCAGCGCCTGTTCCGCCGTCAGCCGTAACGCTGCGGCCTCGATCTGCTCGGCTTCGGCGGCGAGGACTTCCGCCTGCGCCAGGTTGGCGTCGATGCGCGAGAGATCGCCGGCGCGGTAGCGCCGCTGCACGTCGGATTCCAGCGCGCGCGCCGTTTCCAGCCGCCGCTGGGCCAGGCCGGCGGCGCTGCGCGCGGCGGCCAGCGCCCACCAGGCCTCGCGCAGTTCGCCGGCCAGCGACCAGCGCAGGGCCTGGTGCCGGGCGGCGACGTCTTCCGCCTGGCGTTGCGCCGCCGCCAGGCTGGCCGACTTCTGCCCCGGCAGCCAGAGCGGCGCGGCCAGTTCGACCTCGTATTCCTGCTGGCCGCGGTTGCGGTTCCAGCGGTCATTGCGGCTGCCGATCGCCACCGCGCCCGCCTCGGGCAACAGCCCGCCGGCGATGTCCCCGGCGGCCTCGGCTTCCGCCGCACGGGCCTCAAGCGCCACCGCCTCGGGATGCCGCAGCAATGCCTGTTCCAGGGCCGTGGCCAGGCCCGCGGCCCGCGCGTGGCCGGCCAGCGCGGCGACGCACAGGCCGGCCAGCGCGGCGGCGCGTAGTGCGCGCAGGGCTTGCAGGGTATGCAGGTCGGCCATGACGGGTTCGGCTCCGGGTCGGTATGGTCAGGCATTCTCGGGGTGGCGTGCCAACGGGAAGCTGACGGCACGATTACATTTCTGTAATCTCGGCGAGCCATTGCCGGCGGCGGCGCACAATCGCGCCGGACACCTAACCTGGGAGGCGGGCATGCGGCTGCTGGTGGTCGAGGACGAAGCGAAGACAGGCGATTACCTGCGCCAGGGCCTGGTCGAGGCCGGCTTCGTCGTCGACCTTGCGCGCGACGGCCTCGACGGCCTGCACCTGGGCCAGACCGGCGACTATGACCTGGCGATCCTCGACGTGATGCTGCCGCGCCTCAACGGCTGGCAGGTGCTGGCCGGCCTGCGCCAGGCCGGGCGCGAGATGCCGGTGCTCTTCCTCACCGCGCGCGACCAGGTCGAGGACCGCGTCAGGGGCCTCGAACTTGGCGCCGACGATTACCTCGTCAAGCCCTTTGCCTTTGCTGAACTGCTGGCCCGCGTGCGCACCCTGCTGCGTCGCGGCAGCCGCGCCCAGGAGCCGCAGCAGATGCGTGCCGCCGACCTTGAGCTCGACCTGCTGCGCCGCCGCGTGTCGCGCGGCGGCCGCCACATCGACCTCACCGCCAAGGAATTCGCCCTGCTCGAACTGCTGCTGCGCCGCCAGGGCGAAGTGCTGCCGCGCTCGCTGATCGCCTCCCAGGTCTGGGACATGAACTTCGACAGCGACACCAATGTCATCGAGGTGGCGGTGCGCCGGCTGCGCGCCAAGGTCGACGACGGCTTCGAGACCAAGCTGATCCGCACCGTGCGCGGCATGGGCTACGTGCTCGACGCGGCGGGCGCATGAGGCGCACCGCATCGATCTCGGCGCGCCTCACCCTGCTGTTCGCGGCGGTCGCCACCTCGATCCTGCTGGTGCTCGGGCTGCTGGTCGGCAACGAGGTCGAGCGCCACTTCGTCGAGCAGGACATGGAAGTGCTCGACGGCAAGAACCACCTGATCGGCCACCTGCTGGAACAGTACCGTTCGCCGGCCGACCTGCCGATGCTGGTGCGCCAGCTCGGCGATTCGCTGGTCGGCCACCACGGGCTTGCGGCGGTGCTGATCGACGGCGCCGGCCGGCGCGTCTTCGCCACGCCCGGGGCCGCGTTTCCCGAAGCCATGCTGCTCGGCGACGGCGCCGACGGCCGGCCGCGCACCTGGATGCAGGACGGCCTGCCCTGGCGCGGCGTTGCCTCGCGCTTGCCGACGGCCGGCGGCCAGCCGGCGGAAATGCGGGTGGCACTGGCGGTGGACATCTCCCACCACGAGCGCTTCATGGCCTCGTTCCGGCGCACGCTGTGGCTGTTCGTCGCCTTCGCCGCGCTGCTTGCCGGCGTGCTCGGCTGGGTGGTGGTGCGGCGTGGCCTGGCGCCGCTGCAGGCGATGCGACGCGACGCCGCGGCGGTGACGGCCGATCGCCTCGACCTGCGCCTCGCGCTCGACGACGTGCCCGCAGAACTGGCTGAGCTTGCCGCCACGCTCAACGAGATGCTGGCCCGGCTGGAGGATTCCTTCGGCCGCCTGCGCGACTTTTCCTCCGACCGCGCCCACGAGCTGCGCACCCCGGTCAGCAACCTGATGACCGAAACCCAGGTCGCGTTGAGCCGTGCCCGCAGCCCGGAGGAATACCGCGAGATCCTCGGTTCGAACGCGGAAGAGTTCGAGCGCATGGCGCGCATGATCGGCGACATGCTGTTCCTCGCCCAGGCCGACCACGGACTGCTGGTGCCGACGCGCGAGCCGGTCGACCTCGCCGCCCAGGTGCGCGAGCTGTTTGATTTCTTCGATGCCCTGGCCGAAGAGAAGGGCCTGCGCCTGGCGCTGGAAGGCGGGGGCAGCGTGACGGGCGACACCCTGATGCTGCGCCGGGCGCTGGCCAACCTGATCGCCAACGCGATTCGCCACAGTGTGCGCGACAGCCGTGTCGAAGTGCGCATCGGCGCCGCCGGGGGCGGCACGCTGCTGGCCATCGAGAATCGCGGCGAGCCGGTGCCGGCCCAGCATCTCTCGCGGATCTTCGACCGCTTCCATCGTGTCGATCCGTCGCGCAGCCGCGACGACGAAGGCGCCGGCCTCGGCCTGGCGATCACGCGCTCCATCGTGCGCGCCCATGGCGGCGAGATCACCGCGCGCGCGCTGCCTGACGGCATGCGCTTCGAAATCCTCCTGGCATGAAGGGGGCCGGCCGCCGATGACGCCGGAAGATCCGCACCAGCGTTCGATCCGCAACTACCGCCGCCACGCGCCGGGCTACGACGTCTCGGCGCAACGCACCATGCCCCTGCGCCGTCGCGCCGTCGCCCTGCTGGAACTGCGGCCGGGCGAGGTGGTGCTCGACGTCGGCGCCGGCACCGGCCTCAGCTACGAGCTCCTGCGCGAGGGCGTCGGCGCCGGCGGGCGGGTGCTGGCCTTCGAGCAGAGTCCCGACATGTTCGCCTTCGCCGAGGCCCGCGTCGCGCGCCACGGCTGGCAGAACGTCTGGCACTGCAACGCGCAGGCGGAAGAGGTCGCCTTGCCGGAAGCCGCCGATGCCGTGCTTTTCAACTATGTCCATGACATCCTGCGCTCGCCGCAGGCGGTGGCCAATGTGCTGCGCCAGGCCCGGCCCGGCGCACGCATCGCGGTCGCCGGCATGAAGTACTTCCCTTGGTGGACCGGGCCGCTGAACCTGCTGGCCTGGCTCAAGAACCGGCCTTACAACGCCAAGCCGGGCGAACTGTGGACGCCATGGGACATCGTCGAAACGTATTGCGAAGGGCTCGATCGCCAGAGCACCCAATGGGGCATGGGCTATCTGGCGCGCGGCCGGCGGCTCCAGCGCATGCCCTGAGTGGCGCCGCCTCAGGCGGCGGCGACGATCTCCGCAATGGCGCGGCCGACATCCACCGTCGTTGCACGGCCACCCATGTCCGGCGTGCGCGGTCCTTCGGCGGTGGCGGTTTCGATCGCGCGCATGATCGCGGCAGCGGCCTGCGGGTGGCCGAGGTGCTCCAGCATCATCGCGCCGCACCAGATCTGGCCGATGGGGTTGGCGATTCCCTTGCCGTAAATGTCCGGCGCCGAGCCATGCACCGGCTCGAACAGCGAGGGAAATAGCCGCTCGGGATTCAGGTTGGCCGAGGGCGCGATGCCGATGGTGCCGGTGCAGGCCGGGCCGAGGTCGGACAGGATGTCGCCGAACAGGTTGGAGGCCACCACCACGTCGAACCAGTGCGGGTTGCGCACGAAGTGGGCGGTGAGGATGTCGATGTGGTACTTGTCGGCGCGGATGGCCGGATAGTTCGCCGCCATCTCGGCAAAGCGTTCGTCCCACCAGGGCATCGATATGGAAATGCCGTTCGACTTGGTGGCCGAGGTCACATGCTTCTTCGGCCGCGTCATGGCCAGCTCGAAGGCGAACTTCATGATGCGCTCGGTGCCGCGCCGGGTGAAGATGCTTTCCTGCATCACGGTTTCCTGCGGCGTGCCTTGGTACATGATGCCGCCGACGCTGGAATACTCGCCTTCGGTGTTCTCGCGCACCACGTAGAAGTCGATGTCGCCGACCTCGCGCCCGGCCAGCGGGCAGGGCACGCCGGGCATCAGGCGCACCGGGCGCAGGTTCACGTACTGGTCGAACTCGCGGCGGAACTTGAGCAGCGAGCCCCATAGCGAAATGTGGTCCGGCACCTTCTCGGGCCAGCCGGCGGCACCGAAGAAGATGGCATCGTGACTGCCGATCTGCTGCTTCCAGTCGTCCGGCATCATCTTGCCGTGCTTCAGGTAGTAGTCGCAGCTCCAGTCGAATTCGTCGAAGGCGAGGGCGATGTCGAAGCGGCTGGCGGCGGCCTGCAGCACGCGCAGGCCCTCGGGCACCACCTCGCGGCCGATGCCGTCGCCGGGAATCACGGCGATGCGGGCGGGCTTCACTGGCGGGGCGCCGCCTTGGGGTCGATGCCGGCGCGCAGGAAGTGGTCGACGAACTCGCGGTCGAAGCGATCGACGTGGTCGTTCAGCCACTGCGGGATGAAGGTGGCCAGCTCCTCGGCGACATCGAAGTCCTGCGCTCGCTTGCGGAACTTTTCCAACTGGACCTGCAGCGACTGATGCTCGACGACATGGGATTCGACGTCGGGAAAGCACAGCATGCGCATCAGGCTTTCCTCGACGGCGAAGTGGATGCGGGTTTCGATCGCCAGCTCGTCGAGGATGGCGTTGGTGGCGTAGCCGTAGTGCTTGCCGACGGCATCCCGCAGGCGCAGCAGCAGGCCGTGCAGGCGCTTGTGCTGGGCGTCGAGCTCGGCGATGCCGATCTCGAAATTGGCGGGAAGGGTGTGGGCGGGGGCTTGCGTCACGGGCATGTTGTCAGCGAGAGAGCGGGCATCGTATCACTTCGCCCGGGCAACTAGCCGTGGCCGAAGCGGCGCCGGTATTCGCGCGGGCCGCTGCCGGTCCAGGCGGCGAAGGCGCGGTAAAACGCGGCAGCGTCGGCGAAGCCGAGATCGGTGCCGATGCGGTTGAGCGGCCGCGATGTCTTGGTCAGCCAGTCGATTGCCAGTTCGCGGCGCAGGGCATCCTTGACCGCGCGAAAACTGGTGCCTTCGTCTTCCAGGCGGCGGTGCAGGGTGCGCGGCGAAAGGAACAGCCGCTTCGCCAGGGTCGGCAGCGCCAGGTGCTCGGGCAGGGCGGCGCGCAGGTGTTCGCGCACGCGCAGCGCCAGCGCCCGGTCGCGGCGGTAGAGCGTGGTGATGCTGGCCGGCGCGTCGGCGAGGAAGGCTTGCAGCGCGGCCTCGTCGCGGCGCACCGGCAGCGCCAGCCACTCGGCCGGGAAGCGTGCCTCCAGGCGCGGTGCGTCGAAGGTGTGGCGCGGGGCGAAGACCAGTTCGTAGTCGGCCACGTGCAGCGGCGGCGGATAGGGGAAGCTGACCTCGTCCAGCGGCAGAGGATGCGCCACCAGCCAGGCGGCGAGACCGTGGATCAGGCGCAGCAGCCATTCAAAGGCGAACACCCGCCCGGCGCGACCGACCGGCAACGGCTGTTCTTCGGTGATGACCAGCACCGCCGCGCGGCCGCCGCTTTCAAGGTCGACCGAAACATCGTCGAGCAGCACGCGCAGGCTGCGTGCAATGCGTTCCAGCGCAGCTTCAAGAGTCGGCGCTGACAGCACGGCGCGACACAGCAGCTCGAAGCTGCCGCGACGCAACGGCCGCGAGAAGAGCGCGAAGCCTTCGTCGTCGAGCTGTTCGTTGATCAGGCGATAGAGCGCCGCATAACGTGCCACCGGGATGCGGGCATTGCGCTGGTAGATCAGATCGCTGGCAATTCCTGCATGTTCGAGTAGCTCTCTTTGGCTCAGCCCGGTGCGCCCGATTCCGGCAAGAATGCCAGTAACAAAGCCCATGGCGACTGTCGGTGCGCTGCCGGTGGTCCTGCGGGGCGGGGGGCTGAGTGTGGACATGATGGCAAATTATGCATACTTATCGTCGTTTTGTGTCATGGCATCGCTGCCGGGCTTTCCCTATCATGCAGGGTCTGCCGTCCCTCCCGGAGCCGCCGCCATGACCGATCTCAGCATCGCCGCCAAGCTGGTGCCCTACAAGCCCAAGCACAAGGTCCGTTTCGTCACCGCCACCTCGCTGTTCGACGGCCACGACGCCTCGATCAACATCATGCGGCGCATCATTCAGGCCACCGGCGCCGAGGTGATCCACCTCGGCCACAACCGCTCGGTGGATGAGATCGTCAATGCCGCCCTGCAGGAAGATGCCCAGGGCATTGCGGTGTCGTCCTACCAGGGCGGCCACGTCGAGTTCTTCAAGTACATGATCGACCTGCTCAAGCAGCGCGGCGGCGAAAACATCAAGGTCTTCGGCGGCGGCGGCGGCGTGATCGTGCCGGCCGAAGCGGCGGAACTCCATGCCTACGGCGTGGCGCACCTCTACTCGGTCGAGGACGGCCAGAAGATGGGCCTGCAGGGCATGATCAACGACATGGTGGCGCGCTGCGACCACGATCTCAGCAAGCGTGCGCCGCAGGAACTAAAGGCGCTGGAGGTTGCTGACCGCGCCGAGCGCCTGCGCAACCTCTCGCAGATCATCACCGCGCTGGAGAGCGGCGCCTGGCCGGAAAAGGCGAAGAAGGCGCTGCTGGAAAAAGCCGCCACACTTTCCGCGGCGCCGACCGCAGTTCCCACCCTGGGCATTACCGGCACCGGCGGCGCGGGCAAGAGTTCGCTGACCGACGAGCTGATCCGCCGCTTCCGCCTCGACCAGGACGATGCCCAGAAGATCGCCGTGATCTCGATCGACCCCTCGCGCAAGCGCACCGGCGGCGCGTTGCTGGGCGACCGCATCCGCATGAATGCGATCCACTCGGTTGGCAACCGCGCGAACATCTACATGCGCTCGCTGGCCACCCGCGATACCGGCTCGGAAATCTCCAAGGCCCTGCCCGATGTGATCGCCGCCTGCAAGGTGGCCGGCTTCGACCTGATCGTGGTCGAGACCTCCGGCATCGGCCAGGGTGATGCGGCGATCGTGCCGCTGGTCGATGTCTCGCTCTACGTCATGACCCCGGAGTTCGGCGCCGCAAGCCAGTTGGAGAAGATCGACATGCTCGACTTCGCCGACTTCGTCGCCATCAACAAGTTCGACCGCAAGGGCGCGGAGGACGCGCTGCGCGACGTGCGCAAGCAGTACCAGAGAAATCGCGAGCGCTTCGGCGAGAAGCCCGACGACATGCCGGTGTTCGGCACCATGGCGGCGCGCTTCAACGACGATGGCGTCACGGCACTGTACCAGGCGTTGGCGCCGCGCTTGGCTGAGAGGGGTCTCAAATTCGGCAAGAACCGTCTGCCGGCGGTGAGTGTCAAGGCCTCCTCGGCCGGCCGTGCCATCGTCCCCGCCGACCGTGTGCGCTATCTCGCTGAAATCGCCGACACGCTGCGCGGCTACCACAAGCACGTCGGCGAACAGGCAACCATCGCCCGCGAGCGGCAATCCCTGAAGACCGCGAAGGCCATCTTCGAGGGCTGCAAGAAAAACGCCAATGATTTCGACGAGCTGATCACCTGGAAGGACGGCCAGCTCACGCCGCTGGCGAGGAAGCTGCTGGCGATGTGGCCGGATATGAAGAAGGCCTATGCCGGCGACGAATACGTGGTCAAGATCCGCGACAAGGAAATCCGCACCGGCCTGGTGTCCGAGACGCTCTCCGGCACCAAGATCCGCAAGGTGGTGCTGCCGCGCTTCGACGACGAAGGCGAGTTGCTCAAGTTCCTCATGCGCGAGAACGTGCCCGGCTCCTTCCCCTACACCGCCGGCGTGTTCGCTTTCAAGCGCGAGAACGAAGACCCGACGCGCATGTTCGCCGGCGAGGGCGATGCCTTCCGCACCAACAAGCGTTTCCTCAAGGTTTCCGAAGGCATGCCGGCCAAGCGCCTGTCCACCGCCTTCGACTCGGTCACGCTCTACGGCTGCGACCCCGATCCCCGCCCGGACATTTACGGCAAGATCGGTAACTCCGGAGTCTCGATCGCCACGCTGGACGACCTCAAGGTGCTGTACTCGGGCTTCGACCTGTGCGACCCGGCGACCTCGGTGTCGATGACCATCAACGGCCCGGCGCCGATGATCCTCGCCATGTTCCTCAATGCCGCGATCGACCAGCAGATCGGCAAGTTCGTCAGCGACAACGGCCGCCAGCCGACCGAGGACGAGGCCGAGAAGATCCGCGAATGGACGCTGTCATCGGTGCGCGGCACGGTGCAGGCCGACATCCTCAAGGAGGACCAGGGCCAGAACACCTGCATCTTCAGCACCGAGTTCGCGCTGAAGATGATGGGCGACATCGCCGAGTTCTTCGTGCATAACCAGATCCGCAACTTCTACTCGGTGTCGATCTCGGGCTACCACATCGCCGAAGCCGGGGCCAACCCGATCAGCCAGCTCGCCTTCACCCTGGCCAACGGTTTCACCTACGTCGAGACCTACCTCGCGCGCGGCATGCACATCGACGACTTCGCGCCCAACCTCAGCTTCTTCTTCAGCAACGGCATGGACCCGGAGTATTCCGTGATCGGCCGCGTCGCGCGCCGCATCTGGGCCGTGGCGATGAAGAACAAGTACGGCGCCAACGAGCGCTCACAGAAATTGAAGTACCACATCCAGACCTCCGGCCGCAGCCTCCACGCGCAGGAGATGGACTTCAACGACATCCGCACCACGCTGCAGGCGCTGATCGCCATCTACGACAACTGCAACAGCCTGCACACCAATGCCTACGACGAAGCCATCACCACGCCGACCGAGGAATCGGTGAGGCGCGCGATGGCCATCCAGCTGATCATCAACCGCGAATGGGGCGTGGCCAAGAACGAGAACCCCAACCAGGGGGCCTTCGTCATGGAAGAACTCACCGACCTGGTCGAGGAAGCCGTACTCAAGGAGTTCGAGGCCATCGCCAGCCGTGGCGGCGTGCTCGGCGCCATGGAAACCGGCTACCAGCGCGGCAAGATCCAGGAAGAGTCGATGCACTACGAGCACAAGAAGCACGACGGCTCCTACCCGATCATCGGCGTCAACACCTTCCTCAACCCGCACGGCTCGGGCGTGGCCAGCGAGATCGAACTGGCGCGCTCGACCGAGGGCGAGAAGCAGTCGCAGCTCACGCGCCTGGCCGATTTCCAGAAGCGCAACGCCGGCCAGGCCGACGCCTGCATCGCGAAGCTGAAGCAGGCGGTGATCGACAACACGAACGTGTTTGCCGTGATGATGGAAGCGGTGCGGCACTGCTCGCTGGGGCAGATCAGCAATGCCTTGTACGAAGTGGGTGGGCAGTACCGGCGCAGCATGTGAGTTATGTCTCGGGCGGAGCCGGAGACGGTATCCCTTGCGGACGGCGCTGATGAAGCCCCTGCGCAGCAGGGCGGTCGAGCAAAGAACGCTCTCCTCGCCGCTGCGGATGGCGGGACGGCGGTCATGGTGCAGGGCGGGGCGCCGACCGCTCGGATGTTGGGTGAAAGTTCGGAATCAGACTCCGAATCTTCATGGTAGTATGCGGCCATGGATTTTCGGTCCTCGCATCTCGACCAGCTTCGTCGCCGCCTCGCCGACTTCCCCGTCGTGGCCCTGCTTGGGCCGCGCCAGGTGGGCAAGACCACGCTGGCCAGGCAGCTCGCGGCAAGCTGGGGTGGTCCGGCCACCCTGTTCGACCTGGAAGACCCGGATCATCTGGCGCGGCTGAGCGACCCCGCATTCGTTCTGCGTCCTCTGCGCGGCCTGGTCGTGCTCGACGAGATCCAGTGGCGGCCGGATCTGTTTCCGCTGCTGCGTGTGCTGGCGGATCGTCCCGACTGCCCGGCACGTTTCCTGATCCTCGGCAGCGCATCGCCGGAACTGATGCGCCAGTCCGCCGAATCGCTGGCCGGTCGGATCGGCTTTCACGATTTAGAAGGCTTCGGTCTCGACGAGATTGGCGTCGGTGACCTGGACGTGCGCTGGCTGCGCGGTGGCTTTCCACGCGCCCTGCTGGCGTCCGATGAGGCGACCAGCGTCGAATGGCGCGTGGCGCTGATCCGGACCTATCTCGAACGCGACCTGGCGCAACTTGGCTTTGCGTTGCCGGCCGCGACCATGCGGCGCTTCTGGACCATGCTTGCCCATTACCACGGGCAAACCTGGAACGGCAGCGAGCTGGCACGCGCGATGGGGGTCACCGACAAGACCGTGACGCGCTGGCTGGATGTGCTCGAGGGCACTTTCGTGGTCCGTCGCTTGCGGCCCTGGCATGCCAATGTGGGCAAACGTGAAATCAAGGCACCCAAGGTCTACATCGCCGATACCGGATTGCTGCACAGCCTGCTCGACATCGGCACGCACGAAGCCCTGCTTGCCCATCCCAAGTGCGGCGCCTCCTGGGAAGGGCTGGTCGTCCTTGAACTCGCCCGTCGCTCCGGTGTCGGCCGCGATGGCGCGTGGTTCTGGGGCGTGCATACCGGAGGCGAGCTCGACCTGCTGATCCTGCGAGGGTCCGAGCGCATCGGATTCGAAGTCAAGCTCACCCGCTCGCCCGCCGTCACGCCGTCCATGCGTTCCGCGCGCGAGGTTCTGAAGCTCGATCACCTGTATGTCGTATGCCACGGCAGCGAGGCGCCCTGGCCGCTGGCCGAGGGGATTACCGCCTTCCCGGCGGGCAATCTGTGCAGGCTGCCGGCGACGGCGTGAGGGGCAGTACCGGTGGCCTATGCAAAAGTCGGCGCCGGCGATACGGCGCCTCGGTATTTTCACGGGGTGCGCGGCGGTGAAAGGGGTGCTAAGGTGGGGGTACGCATTGTCATTGCACCCCAAGGGAGATCACCATGAGCAGCCTGTATCCGGGCAAGCCTGCCGCAGCAACGGCAGCCGGCCTGTTTGCCCTGTTTTTCATTTCCGCCCCGGTCGTTGCGGCGCCGCAAAAGGAGCGTAGCGGCAAGGCGGTTGTCGATGCCGTTTGCGCGGCATGTCACGGTCCGGGCAAGGATGGCGCGCCGCGCATCGGCAATTCAGCCGATTGGGCGCCGCGCGCCAAGGATGGCCTGCCGCGCCTGCTGCAGAGCTCGATGGACGGCTATCGCAAGATGCCGGCCCACGGCGGCCAGGCGGGCCTGAGCGACCTTGAAATGACGCGCGCCATCAATTACATGGTCAGCGGCGGCAAGGCGCCGGACCCGGACAAGACCTTCGGCACCGTGACGCATGGCTCGGGCGAGCAGATCGTCGGCATGGCCTGCGGCAACTGCCACCGCGACGGGGCCAATGGCGCGCCGAAGATCGGTGACGCCACGGCCTGGCGCCCGCGCTTGCAGAAGGGTGTCGACGCGCTGGTGCTGTCGGCCACGGCCGGACACAACAAGATGCCGGCGCGGGGCGGATTGGCCAACCTGAGCGACGCCGACATTCGTGCCGCCGTGTCCTACATGGCGTCGAAGGCTTCGTCGGTGAAGTGACTCGTCGCCGGGGTCAGCCTGCCCCGGCGGCGGCGGTCTGCAGTGGACCGCCGGGAAACTGCGCGGTGGCGATGATGTCCGCCGTTTGCGACTCGATCGCGGCCAATTCGGCGGCGAGGCGCAGGCAGGTGCCTTCGTTGACGGCCGGGTTGTGTTCGATGTTGCGGCACAGATCGCCGAGCGAGGGCAGGCCGACGAACAGGAAGGCGCCGGCCAGGCGGTGGAAGCGCTCGGAAACGAGGTCCGGCGCCAGGTCAGATTGTTTCAGCGCTTCGACCTGCGCGCGGGTTTCGTCGAACTGATTCTTCAGCAGGCGCGAAAGCCTTTCCGCACCCAGCCGCGCGAGGTGGGCGTCGAAGATCTCGCGGTTGACTCCGGCTTCGTCGGCCAGCCCGGGCTTTTTCGGATCGCGCAGGCGGATGCCGTTCAGCGCGGTCTGCAGATCTTTGAGGCGCACAGGCTTGGTCAGGACGTCATCCATGCCGGCCTCGATGAAGGACAGCACCATCTCGGGTACCGCATGGGCGGTCAGGCCGAGGATGGGAATGCTCCGGCAAGCGCTGCCTTCCATCGCGCGGATGCGGCGGGTGGCTTCAACACCATCCATTTCCGGCATGCTGACGTCCATCAGCACGACATCGACGCTTTCGGCGCCGAGGCGTTCCAGGGCCTGACGCCCGTTCTCGGCACAGATCACCGTGTGGCCATCCTCGGCCAGCATCGCGGACACCAGTTCGCGATTGATCGGGCTGTCCTCCGCCACCAGGATGCGCAGCGGCGGTGACGGCTCGATGTGCGTGGGCGTGCCTGGCGCGCGCTCGGGCACCGCGCAGGCGCGCAGCGGAATCTCGAACCAGAAGCTGCTGCCCCGGCCTTCCGTGCTGATGACGCCGATGCGGCCGCCCAGCGCCTCGATCAGCGTGCGTGATATCGAGAGGCCGAGGCCGGTGCCGCCGAAGCGATGGCGGATGCTGTCGTCGGCCTGAACGAAGCGCTCGAAGATCCGGCCTTGCGCGGCGGGCGGAATGCCGATCCCGGTGTCCTCGACGGCCACCCGCAGACGCTCAGCTTGTTCGTCATCGGCGGCGCGAACGCTGACGCGCAGGCTGACCGTGCCGTGTTCGGTGAACTTTATGGCATTGGCAAGCAGGTTCAGCAGCACCTGCTGCAGCTTGGGGCCATCGCCGATCAGCGTGGCTGGCACCGATGTGTCGACCTCCTGCCTGAGCGCGAGGCCTTTCTCGCCGGCTCGCGACGAGACCATTTCGACTACCTCTGCAACGATCGTCCGGAGCTGGAAGGCTTCCTGGGCTGGCTCCACGGGAGCCGCCTCGATGCGCGAAAACTCAAGTGCCTGATCGAACAGGCCGAGCAGGATCCTGCTCTGGGTCAGTGCCGTGGCGATGCGCCGATGCTGCGTGGAATCCGCGGTATGGCGCTCGATCAGGTCGAGGTTGCCGATCACGGCATTGAGCGGCGTCCGTACTTCGTGGCTCATGTTGGCGAGAAACTCCGCCTGCATGCGGGCGCGATCCTCGGCGCCGCGCTTTGCCGTCTGCAGCGCGTGCTGTTCCTTCCGCGTCTGGCCGATGCGGTACGCCGAGCTGAAGGCAAACATCAGGAGCCCCAGGGCAAAGCCGCCGGAGATCAGCGTGTGGTAATGCCCGGGCATTTCGACCAGACGGGCATTCACCAGGCTGCCATACACGCCCGTGGCGACCACGGGCGCAAAACTGACGGCATAGAGCGCCGCGTTGATGTCCCGTTTGCGCGCCAGACCGATCAGCGCCGCGGTCACCAGCGCGCAACCCAGCAGCATGAATCCGGCGAACAGGGAGGTGACCATGGCGGGAGCGACAAGAGACAGTGCCCCGATCCCGAAATACAGCCATTGCACGATCCGCAAGGCGATATCGACAGGCCGCAGGCGCTCGCCAAGCAGCAGGAAGTGCCGGGTGAACAACGCGATGCTTCCGGCCATGGCGCAAAGCAGTGCCGGATAGGCCCGCGTCAACCAGTCACCGAGTCGCCCCAGATACACGTGCTGGTAGCCGAGCATGCACAACAGCGTCAGCGACGTCAGCACGATGCAAAGGGCCAGCGACCAGTGTTCGGACTGCCTCGCCAGGAAGGTCAGCGCGATCTGGTAGGCAAGCACACAGAGGACGATGCCGAACAGCAGCCCCTGCAGCCAGAATTCGCGAAGGGCAAAGCGTTCAAGCGCATCGACCTGCCACAGTTTGAGCGGGAACCGTGCGGAGTAGCTGTTGATGGCGATGTAGATGGTTTCCGTGGCACCGGGTTGCAGAGTGATTCCATAGCTCGGATAACGGTAGCCGTAGTCGGTATCGCGTACGTGGCGGGCGATGTCCAGCGTGCGTGGCCGATAGCCGTCGGCGCTCGGAACGAAGACGGTCATGCGATGGAAGTTGGCAAACTCGACGACGAGGCTGCGTTCGAGGGTTTTCGCGGTGGGGTTCTTCAGGCGCAGGCGGGCCCATGCGGTGCCGGCAAGGTTCTGGAAGATCGGAACCGCGGCAGTTCCTGCGACGAAATCGGCATCGGCCGCGCCACTTTGCAGGCTTTCGATGTCATGGACCTGCCTGGGATCCAGAAGCAGATCGAGATGAGCCCCGGCAATGGGGATCTGGGCGGCAGCGGGGTCTACCGTCAGCGTCGCTGCGGCGAGTGCCGGGCCGGGCGGCGCCAGCCAGAGCAACAGGACGAACAGGGACGCAAATACCCGTGACGAGATCAAGAACGCGGCCCCCTGTGTTGTGCTTTGTTTTATGGCCGCAACTATACCGTTACGCGCTGTGGACGCGGCCTCTTCGAAGAGTGCATGCGATAAAATTCAATGCTTAAACTTCAACCAATCGGGAGCGAAAAACATGACTATTCAGCGTGTCGGAATCGTGGGTGCCGGGACAATGGGCAATGGCATCGCGCAGGCCTGCGCGGTGGTCGGCATTCCGGCGGTGATGCTGGACATCAACGAGGCGGCGGTGCAAAAGGGCGTGGCGACAATTTCAGGCAGCCTCGACCGCCTGGTGAAAAAGGAAAAGATGAGCGCCGGGCAGAAGGCGGCGGCGATGGCCCTGGTCACGCCGACGACGAACATGGCCGACCTGGCCGGCGTCGATATCGTGATCGAGGCGGCGACGGAGAATTTCGGGCTCAAGCTGAAGATCCTCAAGGACATCGAGGCCGTGATCGGTGCCGAGACCTTGATTGCCAGCAACACCTCGTCGATTTCCATCACCCAACTGGCGGCGGCCACCGGGCGCCCGGGAAAGTTCATCGGCATGCACTTCTTCAACCCGGTGCCGATGATGGCGCTGGTGGAACTGATCCGCGGCCTGCAGACCTCGGACGAGACCCATGCCGCCGTCGAGGCCCTGGCCAAGGCCCTGGGCAAGACGCCGATCACGGTGAAGAACAACCCTGGCTTCGTCGTCAATCGCATACTCTGCCCGATGATCAACGAGGCGATCTTCGTGCTCGCCGAGGGCCTGGCCTCGCCCGAAGAGATCGACGCCGGCATGAAACTCGGCTGCAACCACCCGATCGGGCCGCTGGCGCTGGCCGACATGATCGGCCTGGACACCATGCTGGCGGTGATGAATGTGTTCTACGAGGGCTTCAATGACTCGAAGTACCGCCCCGCGCCGCTGCTGAAGGAAATGGTCGCCGCCGGTTACCTCGGGCGCAAGACCGGGCGCGGCTTCTACCAGTATTGACGCCGTATCGCCAGCGCCGACTTTCAGGTCGGCGCTGCAAGGACAGCCGCTTTGGCGGGTTCAGCCGCCGAAGCGGCGCAATTCGTCGAGGTCAAGAACCGTCACGCTGCCGTACTCGGCGCGCAGGAAGCCCTTGTCGGCCAGCAGTTGCAGGCTGCGATTGACACGCTGGCGCGAAACACCCGAGAGGTAGCCGATCTCGGCCTGCGAGACGGCGATGCGTGATTCGATGCCCGGCTGCAGCACGGGATGGAACAGGGCGGCGATGGCGCGTGCTACCCGGGCGTCGGTATCGGCGAGGCGTTCCGATTCGAGCAGGCCGATGAAGAGGCCAAGGCGCTCGTTGATCTGGTTGATGATGAAGCGGTTGAAGGGAATGCTGTTGTCCAGCAGCCAGTGGAAGGTCTCGCGCTTCATGCAGGCCACGCGGCTGTCGCGCAGGGCGATGACGTCGTATCTGCGCGGCTCGTTCTTCAGCATCGAGCCCTCGCCGAACCAGCCGCCGGCGGCGATGCCGGTATAGCTGGCGGTCTTGCCGCTGGCCCAGTCGCTGGACATCTTGGCCAGGCCGTCGATGACGCCGAACCAGTGATCCACGGCCTCGCCCTTGCGGCAGACAAATCCGTTGGCATCGACCAGGCGCTCGCAGGTGCCTTCGCAGGCACGATCGAAATCTTCCGGTGCAAGCGAACCCGCCCATGTGGTGCGTTGCAGCATGGCGCGTATGGACGTCGTCGAATTTCTACAATTGTCAGGCACGCGACAATTATAGGCGGCAGAATGGCTTAGACTTGATCTTTCCGGCGGAGCAATGCGCACAAAAAACGGCGCCCCGCGGAACACGTGCTGGAGGAGAAAACGCATGGCAGCATCCCAAACGGGGCCGGCTTCGGCCCCGCTCGATACGTTTCCGCGCCTGTTGCTGAATCACGCGCAGGTGCGCGGCGAAAGCCCGGCGACGCGCGAGAAATTTCTCGGCATCTGGCAGACCTGGACCTGGGCGCAGGTTGCCGAGGAAGTGCGTGCCATGGCCTGCGGCCTGGCCGAACTCGGTTTCAAGCGCGGCGACAACCTTGCGATCATCGGTGACAACCGTCCGCGCCTCTACTGGTCGATGTGCGCGGCACAGATGCTGGGCGGCGTTGCGGTGCCGATGTATCAGGACGCGGTGGCCAACGAGATGGTCTTCGTGCTGCAGGACGCCGGCATCCGCTTCGCCATCGTCGAGGACCAGGAGCAGGTGGACAAGCTGCTCGAAGTGAAGGACCAGTGCCCGGACCTGGAGCACGTCCTCTATGACGATCCGCGTGGCATGCGCCACTACAACCAGACCTTCATCCAGGGACTGGACGAGTTGATCGCCGGCGGCAGGATCCATGACAAGAACCACCCGGATTTCATCCCCGGGGAAATTGCGCTGGGCAGGCAGGACGACGTTGCGGTGATGCTGTACACCTCGGGCACCACGGGCAAGCCCAAGGGTGTCTGCCAGACGCACGAAACCTTCATCGCCGCGGCGCAGAGCGGTGTCGGCTTCGACAGGCTCACCGACCAGGAGGACATCCTTTCCTACCTGCCGATGGCGTGGGTGGGCGATCACCTGTTTTCCTACGCCCAGGCCATGGTTGCCGGCTTCACCATCAACTGTCCCGAATCGGGCGACACGGTGATGACCGACCTGCGCGAGATCGGGCCGACCTACTACTTCGCCCCGCCGCGCGTGTTCGAAAACCTGCTGACCACGGTGATGATCCGCATGGAAGACGCTGGCACGTTGAAGCGCAACATGTTCCATTACTTCATGGCGGTGGCCAAGCGCTGCGGTGCTGACATCCTTGATCGCAAGTCGGGCGTATCGTCCTCGGACCGCCTCCTGTATGCACTGGGCGACCTGCTGGTTTACGGGCCGCTGCGCAATGTGCTGGGCATGAGCCGGATCCGCGTTGCCTACACGGCGGGCGCCGCCATCGGTCCCGACCTGTTTCGCTTCTACCGTTCGATCGGCGTGAACCTCAAGCAGCTGTATGGCTCGACCGAAACCTGCGCTGCGGTTTGCCTGCAGCCCGATCGCGAGATCAAGTTCGACAGCGTCGGCAAGCCGGCGCCGGGCGTCGAGGTGAAGATTTCTGAGGGCGGCGAGGTGCTGGTGCGCGGCAAGCTGCTGCTCAAGGAATACTACAAGCGGCCCGACGCGACGGCCGAAGTGATGGATGCCGAGGGCTGGTTCCATACCGGCGACGCGGGTTTCTTCGACGAGGACGGCCACCTCAAGATCATCGACCGCGCCAAGGACGTCGGCAAGCTTTCCAATGCAGCGATATTCGCGCCCAACTACATAGAGAACAAGCTCAAGTTCTTCCCGCACATCAAGGAGGCGGTCTGCTTCGGCCACGACCGCGACATGGTCTGCGCCTTCGTCAACATCGACATGGGCGCGGTCGGCAACTGGGCCGAACGGCGCGGCCTGCCGTATTCCGGCTACACCGACCTGGCCGCCAAGCCGGAAGTCCTCGACCTGATCCGCGAATGCGTCGAGCAGGTGAATGCCGACCTGTCGCACGATGCGATGGTGGCCGAGACACAGATCCACCGCTTCCTGGTGCTGCACAAGGAGCTCGATCCGGACGATGACGAACTGACGCGCACGCGCAAGGTGCGGCGCGGCTTCGTTGCCGAAAAATATGCCGTGCTGATAGACGCGCTGTACTCCGGCAAGAGCTCGCAGTTCATCGAAACCCAGGTCAAGTTCGAGGATGGCCGCACCGGCAAGGTGTCGGCCGACCTGAAGATTTGCGAAGCGAAGACACTTCCCGCTGGCTTGAAGAAAGCGGCCTAGATCAGCAGCAACGGACACGGCGAACGACTTATGACCGACAGGACCCATTCGGAGCGCATCACTTTCCATGACGCCATCGAGACGATGGAGGTGGATTTCTCGCGCATGACCTTCGCCGACTCGGCCCAGGTCGATGCCATTTACGACGAAGTGGAAAGGCAGCTCACCGCGACCGGGAAGCGCTGGTTTTTCCTGGTGATCTACACCGATTGCACGATCGCGCCGGAGGCCTGGGATCGCTTCGCCGAGCGTGGCAAGAGCGCCAACATCAATCATGGCCGGGGCAGCGTGCGGGTCGACGCCAAGGAGCAGACGCGGGAGGCGATCCGGGAGAGCGCTGGGAAGGAGTCCTTCCGCTCGAACATCTACGATACGCGCGATCAGGCATTGCTGGCGCTGGGCGAGATGCGAAAGCGCCAGCGCGACATGGCGAAAGCTTCGGAAGAAGTATTCCTGCGCGCCGAGAATGTCAGTTTGCGTTTTGGCGGCGTCAAGGCCATCACCGACATCAGCTTCGAAATCAAGCGCGGCGAAATTTCGGCAATCATCGGCCCGAACGGGGCTGGCAAGAGCTCGATGCTGAATGTCATCAACGGCGTCTACCATCCGCAGGAGGGCACCATTACCTTTCTCGGCAAAGTGCGCCAACAGATGCGTCCCCATGAAGCGGCAACACAAGGCATCGCCCGCACCTTCCAGAACATCGCGTTGTTCAAGGGCATGTCGGTGCTCGACAACATCATGACCGGGCGCAATCTGAAGATGAAGGCCAACATGCTGCAACAGGCCATCTGGTTCGGCCCGGCGATGCGCGAGGAACTGGAGCATCGGGCCAAGGTTGAGGAGATCATCGATTTCCTCGAAATCCAGCACATCCGCAAGACGCCGGTCGGACGCCTGCCCTACGGCCTGCAGAAGCGCGTCGATCTGGCGCGGGCGTTGGCCATGGAACCGGAACTGCTGCTGCTCGACGAACCCATGGCGGGGATGAACGTCGAGGAAAAGCAGGACATGTGCCGCTTCATCCTCGACCTCAACGACCAGTTCGGCACCACCGTCCTGCTGATCGAGCACGACATGGGTGTGGTGATGGACCTTTCCAACTTTGTCGTGGTGCTCGACTACGGCAAGAAGATCGCCGAAGGTACCCCGGACGAAGTCCGTGCCGACCCGAATGTCATCAGCGCCTATCTCGGCGCCAGCCACTGAGGAATCTGAACCATGGCATTTTTCCTGGAAACCCTGCTTGGCGGCCTGATGAGCGGCATGCTGTATTCGCTGGTGGCGCTGGGCTTCGTACTGATCTTCAAGGCCTCCGGCGTGTTCAATTTCGCTCAGGGCGCGATGGTGCTGTTCGCCGCGCTGGCCATGGCGCGCTTTTCCGAGTGGATTCCCGGCTGGCTCGGCATGGAGAACCTGTTCGTCGCCAACCTGCTGGCGTTTGCCGTGGCCGTGGTGATCATGTTCGTCGTCGCCTGGCTGATCGAGCGCCTGGCCTTGCGCTACCTGGTCAATCAGGACGGCGCCACCCTGCTGATGGCGACGCTGGGCATCGCCTACGTGCTGGACGGCATCGGCCAGACCATCTTCGGCAGCGACATCTACAAGATCGATGTCGGCATGCCCAAGGAACCCGTGATGATGCTGGAAAGCGTGTTCGAGGGGGGCATCCTGATCAACAAGGAGGACTTCATCGCCGCCCTGATCGCGGCGCTGCTGGTGATCTCGCTGTCGATCTTCTTCCAGAAGACCGCTACCGGCCGGGCGTTGCGCGCCGTGGCGGACGACCATCAGGCCGCACAATCCATCGGCATTCCGCTGGACCGGATCTGGGTCATCGTCTGGTGCGTCGCCGGCATCACGGCACTGGTGGCCGGCATCATCTGGGGCTCCAAGCTCGGCGTCCAGTTCTCCCTGTCGACCATCGCTTTGCGTGCATTGCCGGTGGTGATTCTCGGCGGACTGACTTCGGTGCCGGGCGCCATCATCGGCGGCCTGATCATTGGCGTGGGAGAAAAGCTTTCAGAGGTTTTTCTCGGCCCCTATGTGGGTGGTGGCATCGAGATCTGGTTTGCCTACATGCTGGCACTGGTTTTCCTCCTGTTCAGGCCGCAAGGGCTGTTCGGCGAGAAGATCATTGATCGTGTCTGACCCAAGGGACAACAACTAAATGTTCTATAGAGAAAATGGTCAATTCAAGACCTCGTACAAGGCCGACCAGCAGGTATTCGCCATTCCGCAGGATCGCTGGGCGATCGTCGCCCTTGTGGTCTTCGCCTTCGTCGGCGTGCCGATGCTGGTAGACGAATACCTGTTCCGCGCCATTCTGGTGCCCTTCCTGATCCTGTCGCTGGCCGCGCTGGGTGTGAACATTCTGGTCGGCTACTGCGGTCAGATTACCCTCGGCGCCGGGGCGTCGATGGCGGTTGGGGCCTACGCGGCCTACAATTTCATGATTCGTATCGACGGCATGCCGTCACTGGCCGCCATCCTCTTGGGCGGCCTGATGGCCGCTGCCGTGGGCATCGTGTTCGGCGTGCCTAGCCTGCGGGTGCGCGGGCTTTACCTTGCTGTGGCGACGCTGGCGGCGCAGTTCTTCTGCGACTGGGCATTCCTGCGCATCAAGTGGTTCACCAACGACTCATCGTCGGGGTCCGTCTCGGTGCCCGACATCAGCCTGTTCGGCTGGACCATCAACTCGCCGACCGACAAATACCTGTTCTGCCTCGGCATCCTGGTGGTATTCAGCCTCATGGCGAAGAATCTGGTACGCGGCAACATGGGCCGGCAATGGATGGCGATTCGAGACATGGACGTGGCGGCCACGGTGATCGGCATACGTCCCATGTACGCCAAGCTCACCGCCTTTGCCGTCAGTTCCTTCTATCTGGGTGTCGCCGGAGCCTTGTGGGGGTTCGTCAATCTCGGGTCCTGGGAGCCCGCGGCGTTTTCGATCGACCGTTCCCTGCAACTGCTGTTCATGGTCATCATCGGCGGCATGGGGGCGATTTCCGGCAGCTTCTTCGGCGCCGCCTTCATCGTGATCCTGCCGATCTTCCTCAACCAGATGCTGCCGCTGGTGGGCAGCCTGTTCGGGCTGGAGGTTTCGATTGCCCTGGTTTCCCACGTCGAGTTCATCATCTTCGGCTCGCTGATCGTTTTTTTCCTGATCGTCGAGCCGCATGGCATCGCGCGCCTGTGGGCCACGGGCCGCGAAAAACTGCGCTTGTGGCCCTTCCCGCACTGAACGTCGCGGCAGGTTTCTGATCAAATCAGGTTCAATGCACGTGTAGCACCCATTCATCCAAAGAGGAGACAACATGAAACTACGCAAACTTGCCATCGCCGCTTCGCTTGCCGCGGTCGGGCTGTCCGCCGCATTCACTACCCCGGCCTTCGCCGCCGAAGAACAGTTCTTCCCGGTGCTGGCCTATCGCACCGGTGCCTATGCACCCAACGGCGTGCCCTGGGCCAACGGCTTCCTCGACTACCTGAAGCTGACCAATGCCCGCGGCGGCGTGAATGGCGTCAAGATGATCTGGGAAGAGTGCGAAACCGGCTATGCCACCGACCGCGGCGTCGAGTGCTATGAGCGCCTGAAGGGCAAGCATGGCGGTGCCACGGCGGTGCAGCCGCTGTCCACCGGCATCACCTTCGCCCTGACCGAAAAGGCTCCGGTCGACAAGATTCCGGTGATCACCGCCGGCTATGGCCGCAGCGAGTCCCAGAACGGCGCAGTGTTCGGCTGGAATTTCCCGCTGGTCGGCACCTACTGGATGGGCGCCGACGTGCTGGTGCAGCACATCGGCAAGAAGGAAGGCGGCCTCAACAAGCTGAAGGGCAAGAAGATCGCCCTCGTCTATCACGACAGCCCCTACGGCAAGGAGCCGATCGCCCTGCTGCAGGAGCGCGCCAAGATGCACGGCTTCGAGGTTCAACTGCTGCCGGTGGCCCACCCGGGCGTCGAGCAGAAGGCCACCTGGCTGCAGATTCGCCAGAACAAGCCCGACTATGTCTTCCTCTGGGGCTGGGGCGTGATGAACTCGACATCCATCAAGGAAGCCCAGGCTACCGGCTATCCGCGCGAAAAAATGTATGGCGTGTGGTGGTCCGGCGCCGAGCCGGATGTCAAGGACGTCGGCGACGGCGCCAAGGGTTACAACGCGCTGGCCATGCAGCACGGCGCCGAGCCGGGCTCCAAGGTGGTCAAGGAAGTGCTGGAGAAGCTTCACGCCAAGGGACAGGGTACCGGTCCCAAGGAAGAAGTCGGTCAGGTGCTTTACATGCGCGGGCTGATTTCCTCGATGCTGCAGGTCGAGGCCGTGCGCGCCGCGCAGGGCCGTTACGGCAAGGGCAAGCGCATCACCGGCGAGCAGATGCGCTGGGGCCTGGAGAACCTCAACCTCGACCAGAAGACCCTGGACGGTCTGGGCCTGGCCGGCGTGATGCGTCCGGTGCAGACCACCTGCCTCGACCACATGGGCTCGGCCTGGGCGCGGGTTCACACCTGGGACGGCAAGAAGTGGAACTTCACGTCCGACTGGTACCAGGGCGACGAGAAGGTCCTGCGTCCGATGGTGATGCTGGCCTCGGCCAAGTACGCGGAAGAGAAGAAGATCAAGCCGCGCACGCCGGAAGACTGCAAGAAGTAAGCTGAACCGGGCGGCAGGGGACGGCCTTCCGTTCCCTGCCCTCTGTCTCCTGTTCTCTGAAAGAGCACATGACTACCGCCAACATCCTTCTCAACGTCAATAGCATCGAGGTGATCTACAACCACGTGATCCTCGTGCTCAAGGGCGTTTCGCTGTCCGTGCCCGAAGGCAACATCGTTGCACTGCTGGGCGGCAACGGCGCCGGCAAGACCACGACGCTGCGCGCCGTGAGCAACCTGCTGCATGGCGAACGCGGCGAAGTCACCAAGGGTTCGATCGAATGCCGCGGCGAGCGCATTGAGGCGCTGACGCCGGCCGACCTGGTCAAGCGCGGCGTGGTCCAGGTCATGGAAGGTCGCCATTGTTTCGGCCACCTGACCATCGAAGAAAACCTAATGACCGGCAGCTACACCCGTAAAGATGGCAAAGCGGCGGTCGCCCAAACGCTGGAAAAGGTTTACAACTACTTCCCGCGCCTGAAGACCCGCCGCACCAGTCAGGCGGCCTATACCTCGGGCGGCGAGCAGCAGATGTGCGCCATTGGCCGCGCGCTGATGGCCAACCCGACCATGGTGTTGCTGGACGAACCCTCGATGGGCCTCGCGCCGCAAATCGTCGACGAGGTGTTCGGCATCGTCAAGGACCTCAACCAGCGCGAGAAGGTCACCTTCCTGCTGGCCGAGCAGAACACCAACATGGCGCTGCGCTATGCCGATTTCGGCTACATCCTGGAAAATGGCCGCGTCGTCATGGAAGGCGCCGCCAAGGACCTGGCCAACAACGAGGACGTCAAGGAGTTCTACCTCGGCCTGTCGTCGTCGGGACGCAAGAGTTTCCGCGAAGTGAAGCATTATCGCCGCCGCAAACGCTGGCTCGCGTAGTCGGCGCTGAATCACGCGGCGCGCTGCGGCGTTGGTCGCGGGCTTGTTTAGCGCTGCTAAACGGCGCCCCCGCCCGCCTTGCATCGCTTGGTGCTTCAACGCCTCCGCCCCATCCTACACGGAGCAAACATGTCCAAACACCTCGACGCCCTCGAAATCCGTACAGCCGACGAGCGAAAGTCGGCGCTGGCGACACGCCTGCCGCAGCAGATTGCGCACGCCAAGGCCAGCACGGCATATTTCGGCGAATCCCTGAAGCATATTGACGCGGCGTCGATCAATTCGGTCGAGGCGCTCGCTGCCCTGCCGGTGGTGCGCAAGAGCGACTTGATTGAACTGCAGAAGACGCGTCGGCCCTTCGGCGGCCTGGCAGCTTCAGGTTGGGGCCAGTTGGGCCGCGTGTTTTCCTCGCCCGGCCCGATCTATGAACCCGAGGGCCGCACGGCCGATTACTGGCGCACGGCGCGCGCCTTGTACGCTGCAGGCTTTCGCTCCGGCGACCTGGTGCACAACAGCTTCTCGTATCACATGACGCCGGGCGCCTGGATCCTCGAAGCCGGCGCGCAGGCGCTGGGCTGCACCGTGTTTCCCGCCGGCGTCGGCCAGACCGAGCAGCAGGTGGCGGCGATGGCCGACCTGCAGCCCAATGGCTACGTGGGTACGCCCTCGTTCCTGCGCATCCTGCTGGAGAAGGCCGACGAGCTCGGCATCAAGCTGCCTTCGCTGACCAAGGCGCTGGTGTCGGGTGAAGCCTTTCTGCCGCCGGTGCGCGATGCGCTGCTGGCGCGCGGCATTGCCGGCTACCAGGCGTATGCCACGGCCGAACTCGGCGTCATCGCCTATGAGTCCGAAGCCCGGCAGGGCCTGATCGTCGACGAAGGCGTCATCGTCGAGATCGTGCGTCCCGGCACCGGCGACCCCGTGGCGGAGGGCGAAGTCGGCGAAGTCGTGGTCACCACCTTCAACAGCGACTATCCGCTGATCCGCTTCGGCACCGGCGATTTGTCCGCCGTGCTGGCCGGTCCGTCGCCCTGTGGCCGCAGCAACATGCGCATCAAGGGCTGGATGGGCCGCGCCGACCAGATCACCAAGATCAAGGGCATGTTCGTGCATCCCGAGCAGGTTGCCGCCGTGGTCAAGCGTCACGCCGAAATTGCCAAGGCGCGCCTGGTCGTGACGAACCCGGACAGCAGCGACCTGATGACGCTCAACTGCGAGGTGGCGGTACCGTCGCTGGACCTCGCCCGGGCGATCGCCGATACCGTGCGTGACGTCACCAAGCTGCGCGCGGAAGTCAGCCTCGTCGCCGCCGGCAGCCTGGCCAACGACGGCAAGGTGATCGAGGACGCACGCAAGTATGACTGAGCGACACGCACAGCCTGGCCCGCTTGCCGGGCTGTGCGTACTCGACCTGACGCGCCTGCTGCCGGGGCCGGTGGCCACCATGCATTTGGCCGACCTCGGCGCCGAGGTGATCAAGATCGAGGATACCGGCGCCGGCGACTATGCCCGCGCCATGGGGCCGGGCGAAGACGCCGGTGGGGGCGGCGACAGCGTCTTCTTCCGCATGGTCAATCGCAACAAGAAGAGCCTGCGCCTGGACCTCAAGCAGGCTGCCGGCGTCGAGGTGTTCCTGCGCCTGGCGAAGGACGCGGACGTGGTATTCGAGAGCTTCCGCCCCGGTGTGGTCGACAAACTCGGCATCGGTTACGAGGCGGTCAAGGCGATCAACCCGCGCATCGTGTATTGCGCGATTACCGGCTATGGCCAGACAGGCCCCTGGGCCGACCACGCCGGGCACGACATCAACTACCTGGCCACCTCCGGCCTGCTCGACCAGATCGGCAGCCACGATGGCGAGCAAAGCGGCCCGCCGGCGATCCCCAACCTGCAGGTCGGCGACCTGCTTGGGGGGGCGCTCACTCCGCTGCTCGGCGTTCTGGCTGCGGTAATCGGCGCCAGAGCGACAGGGCAGGGCAGCCACGTGGATGTGGCCATGACCGATGCGGTAATGGCGCACAACATCTTCCCGCTGGTGACGACCCAGGTGTTCGGCAAGCCGGCACCGCGCGGCGCCGACCTGCTCACCGGTGCTGTGCCCTGTTATGGCGTGTATCGCACTTCCGACGACCGCTACCTTGCCGTTGGCGCACTGGAGCCGAAGTTCTGGCAGGCGATGTGCGCGGCGATCGGGCGCGCCGACCTCGCCCCCTTCGGCCTTGCCACCGGTGCCAAGGCGCGCGAGGTCAGGGCCGAGCTCGCGACGCTGCTGGCGTCCCGGCCGATGGCGCATTGGGCGCCGATCTTTGCCGCCGCCGACTGTTGCGTCACCCCCATCCTGCGCGTCGACGAAGCCATCACGCACCCCCAAATCCAGGCGCGCGCCATGGTGCTTGAACTCGATGGTGTCACGCAGTACGCGCCGCCATTCAAGCTGTCGGCCTGGCCATGGGCGCTGACCGACGGGGCCCCCGCCGCGGGGGCCGACAGCGCCGCCATCCTGGCGACAGCGGGTTACTCGAGCGATCAAATCGGAGACTTGCGCGCCGCCAAGGTAATCTAGGGTCATGACCCCGGATGCATCGCTGGCGCTTGCCCTGCTTCCAGACTTCGCGTTGATCCTGCTTGGCGCGATCCTGCGCCGGGTGCTGAAGCTCGGCGACCACTTCTGGAGCGGTCTGGAAAAGCTGGTCTATTACGTGCTGTTCCCGGCGCTGCTGTTTGCCGGGCTGCTGAAAGCACGCATCGAATGGTCCGCGGCCGCGCCGATGCTGGGCGTCACCGCGGCGGCGATGGCCGGCGCAATGCTGCTGGGTCTGGGTGGCCGCCTGTTGCCGATCTCGCCGATGGCCTTCGCATCGCAGTACCAGTGCGCCTTCCGTTTCAATTCCTACATCGGCCTGGCGGTGGCAGGCAGCTTGTACGGCTTGCCCGGCATTGTCGCGATGGGCATCGTCATCGGCTTCATGGTGCCGCCGGCCAACGTCGCCGCCATCTGGATGCTGGCGCGGCACGGCGAAACCGGGGTGTTTGGCGAGCTGCTGCGCAACCCGCTGATCCTCGCCACCCTCGCTGGTCTGGTGGCCAATTTCGCCGGCATGCAGCTGCCGGTCTTGGCGGCGACCTTTCTCGGCAGGCTGGGAGACGCAGCCATCGTCCTGGGCCTGCTCGCCGTCGGTGCCGGACTGCGAAAAGTCGGCGCTGGCGGGACGGCGAGCCATGCCGCGACGGGCTATTTCCTGGTCGTCAAGCTGCTCGCCATGCCGATGATCGCGCTGGTGCTGATCCGCTGGTTCGAACTGAGGGGCGTACATGCCGGCGTCGCGCTGACCTTTGCCGCCCTGCCGACCGCAAGCTCGTGCTATATCCTGGCGCGCCGCATGGGAGGCGACGGGGAGCCTGTGGCCCGCCTGATTTCGCTCGGCACGCTGCTTGGCATGGTCAGCATACCGTTCTGGCTGGCCCTGCGCTGACTCGCGCCGGCAAGGCATTTGCCGGCGGACGCGGATTACTTCTTCTTGTCCTTGGCCTTGGGCTCGGCGGTTTCCGTCGCCGTGGTGTTATCCGTGCTGTCGGCCTTGGCCTGCGCGTTACCCTGCATGAAATTCCATGGCCACAGTGCCGGATTGGCAAAGGGGTTGGCCTGCGCTTCCGGGCTGCTGGCGGATTGACTGATCGATTGCAATGCGGAGAGGGTCGCGCGCTGCATTTCCAGTCCCTGGATGGTCATCTGCAACATCCCGAGATTGGTTTTCAGCCAGCCCTCGACAGCCTTGAGGTCGGTGATGCGCTTGTCGAGTTCATTGGTGTCCAGCGTCGGCGTCACGAGGCCGGGCAGGGGCATCCCGGTATTGCCCCAGAGTGACTTGATGAACTCCATCGGATCGGTGGGTGTCGTGCTCATGGTGGTGCTCCCTTGGGTGGTGGCACATATTACAGCAGCACCGGGGATACACGTTAGAATCCACGCCACCTGGGGGGGTATCGATTGTGGAGATTGCGATGCTGAACGTTCTGGTGGTCGAAGACCACGCATTGGTTCGTGAAGGTTTGCTGGCGACCCTGGGAGGCCTGGGAGCGGAGACACGGACCATCGGCGTACCCGACGCCAACGAGGCAATCGGTGTGCTCGAGAAGCAGGACGTCGACATGATGATCCTCGACCTGATGCTGCCGGGCACCAAAGGACAGACCTTCCTGCCGCTGGTGAGGCGGCGCTTTCCCACCGTGCCGGTGGTCGTGCTGTCCGCGCTCGACGACGCGGATACCGTCTCGAAAGTCATGAAGGCCGGGGCGTCCGGATTCGTATCGAAATCCGGGTCGAGCACCGAACTGCTTGACGCCCTGCGCGCCGTGCTGGCGGGGGATATCTACCTGCCGCAGAAGCTTCAGGAACTTGCCAGCCGCAGCGCGACGGCGCAAACCGAAGGCAAGCCGCTGGCGCAGCGCTTCGGCCTCACTGCCGCCCAGGCCCGTGTGCTGGACCTGCTGGCAGAAGGCCGCAGCAACCGCCAGATCGGCGAGCTACTGGGGCTGACCGAAGGCACGGTGAAGATCCACGTCTCGGCCATCATGAAGGCCATGGGTGTGAGCAACCGCGCCGAGGCGGCGCTGATGGCCAGCCGCAAGCGGCGCGCGAATTAGCCCAGGCCAAGCGTGACGCGCAGCGACTGCCGCTGCGCAGCGGCAGCGTCGATGCTGCGTCGTCTGACGTGGCCGAAGCCGCGAATCGCGTCAGGCAGCCCGGCCAGATCGATAGCGCCGTCCAGCGAGTTGGCCGCCAGTTTGGGTAACAGTGCGTTGATATCGGCCTCGTAGTCGGCCAGCAGCTTGCGCTCCAGGCGGCGCTCCTCGCTGCGGCCGAAGACATCCCAGGTGCTGCCGCGCAAATGACGGGCTCGCGCCAGCCATTTCAGCGCTGTAAACATCCAGGGGCCAAAGGAAAGCTTGGCGATCTTCCCGGTCTTCGGGTCGGGCCGCGCCAGCAGCGGCGGTGCGAGGTGGATGCGCAGGCTGAAGTCGCCGTCGAAAACTTCGTCGAGCCGGCGGCGGAAGTCGCCTTCGCTGTAGAGGCGCGCGACTTCATACTCGTCCTTGATGGCCATCAGCTTGTACAGATTGCGTGCCACGGCTTCGGTCAGCGCGGAAGAGCCAAGAGCGGCCTCGGCGGCGCGCACCCGGTCGACCAGAACCCGATAGCGCGCGGCGTAGGCGGCGTCCTGATAGTCGGCAAGCATGCGCTCGCGGCTCGCGATGAGTTCGTCGAGCGAAGGCGGTGGCGGGGCTTCCGACTTGGGTGCGGCGCGGGCGGCGACGGCGGCGGCATCCATTGCGGCGCGGCGGCCCCAGAGGAAGGCGGCGCGGCTCATGGCCACGGCCGTGCCGTTGAGTTCGATGGCGCGGTCCATGGCGTCCCAGGACACGGGCACCAGGCCCTTCTGCCAGGCGTAGCCGAGCAGGAAGAGGTTGCCGGCGATCGAGTCGCCAAGCAGGCGGAAGGCGAGATCCGAGGCATCGATGAAGTGTGCGGCGCCTGCGCCGACGGCCTCGCTGACCACGGCCTGCATGCGTTCCAGCGGAAACTGCCAGTCGGGGTTGCGCGTGAAATCGGCGGTCGGGGTGCGGGCGCAATTCACCACCACGCGCGTGCGCCCGGCCTGCATGCGGGTCAGCGCATCCGGCGAGGCGGAGACGATGATGTCGCCGCCGATCAGCGCGTCGGCATCGCCAGTGGCAACGCGCACGGCATGGATGGCTTCCGGGTCGTCGCAGATGCGCACGTGCGAAAACACCGCGCCGCCCTTCTGCGCCAGGCCGGTCATGTCGAGCACGGTGACGCCCTTGCCGTCGATGTGGGCCGCCATGCCGATCAGGGCGCCCAGCGTGACGACGCCGGTGCCACCGACGCCGGTGATGACGATGCCGTAGGGCAGGGCAGTCGAGGCAAGAGTCGGCGCTGGCAGCACGGCGAATCCGCCGCCGGCCGGGTCGGCGGCGCCGCGGCCCTTGCGCACGCTGCCGCCGATCACCGAGACGAAGCTCGGGCAGAAGCCCTTTTCGCAGGAATAGTCCTTGTTGCAGGCCGACTGGTCGATGGCGCGCTTGCGCCCCAGCTCGGTTTCCACCGGCACCACGGCGAGGCAGTTGGACTGCGTGCCGCAATCGCCGCAGCCTTCGCAGACGGCTTCGTTGATGAACAGGCGCCGCGGTGGGTCGATCATGCGGCCGCGCTTGCGCCGGCGGCGCTTCTCGGCAGCGCAGGTCTGGTCGTAGATGATGGCCGACACGCCGGGACACTCGCGCATGTCGCGCTGTATCGCATCCATCTCGTCACGGTGGCGCATGGGCACGCCGTGGGGCAGGTCTGCGGGGCCGTAAGCGCGGGGCGTTCCGTCGCTGACGATGACAACGTGATGGACGCCTTCTGCATGCAGCTGCGCAGCGATCTGCGGCACGGTGAGGTTGCCATCGACCGGCTGGCCGCCGGTCATTGCCACGGCATCGTTGTAGAGAATCTTGTAGGTCACGCCCTTGTTGGGCGCCGTGCCGCCATTGAAGGCCGCGACCGCAGCCCGGATTGCCAGCGCACCGGAATGGAAATAGGTTCCGTCGCCGAGGTTGACAAACACATGCCGCTGCTCGGTGAAGGGCGCCTGGCCCATCCAGGCCGCGCCTTCGCCGCCCATGTGCGAATAGGTGGCGGTGCTGCGGTTCATCCACAGCGCCATGAAGTGGCAGCCGATGCCGGCCAGCGCGCGCGAACCGTCGGGTACCTTGGTCGACGTGTTGTGCGGGCAGCCCGGGCAGAAGTAGGGCGTGCGCGCCACCGGGATCACCGGCGAGGCGGCGCTCTCCTTGGCTTCGAGCAGGGCCAGGCGGTCGCGGATGCGCGGCGAGGTGAAGTGGCGGCCGATGCGTTCGGCAATGACGCGGGCGATCTGCGCCGGCGAGAGTTCGCCCGCGGCCGGCAGCAGCCAGCGGCCATGCGGCAGCGCCCATTCGCCCTTTTCGTCGAACTTGCCGATGACGCGCGGGCGCACGTCTTCACGCCAGTTGTAAAGCTCCTCCTTCAACTGGTACTCGATCAGCTGGCGCTTTTCCTCGACCACCAGGATCTCTTCGAGGCCTTCCGCGAAGCGGCGCACACCTTCGGATTCCAGAGGCCAGACCATGCCGACCTTGTAGAGGCGGATGCCGATTTCGGCGGCAAGCGCATCGTCGATGCCGAGGTCGTCAAAGGCCTGGCGCACGTCGAGGTAGGACTTGCCGGTGGTGATGATGCCGAGGTGCGGGCTGGGGGAGTCGATCACCACCTGGTCGAGGCGGTTGGCGCGGCAGTAGGCGAGCGCCGCGTAGAGCTTGTGGTCGAGCAGGCGGGCTTCCTGCAGCAGGCGGTCATCGGGCCAGCGGATGTTGAGGCCGCCGGCCGGCAGCTCGTAATCGGTGGGCAGCACGATGCGCACGCGGTCGGGCGAGACATCGACCGAGGCCGAGGATTCGACGGTGTCCGCCACGGCCTTGAAGCCGACCCAGCAGCCCGAGTAGCGGCTCATGGCCCAGCCGTGCAAGCCGAGGTCGAGGTAGTCCTGCACGCCGGCCGGCACCAGCACCGGCATCATCGCCGCCTTGAAGGCGTGTTCCGACTGGTGGGCCACGGTCGATGAGCGGGCGGCATGGTCGTCGCCAGCCACCGCCAGTATGCCGCCGTGCTTGGCCGTGCCGGCGCAGTTGGCGTGCTTGAAGACGTCGCCGCAGCGATCGACGCCCGGGCCCTTGCCGTACCACATGCCGAAGACGCCGTCATGTTTGGCGCCCGGGGAAAGTCCTACCTGCTGCGTGCCCCACAACGCTGTGGCGGCGAGGTCCTCGTTGACGCCGGGCTGGAACACTACCTGGTTCTTCGCCAGGTGCGACCTGGCCTTCCACAGGGCCTGGTCGAGGCCACCCAGCGGCGAGCCGCGGTAGCCTGAAACGTAGCCGGCGGTATCGATCCCCGCCATGGCGTCGCGCTGGTGCTGCAGGAACAGCAGGCGCACCAGCGCCTGCGTGCCGGTCAGGAACACCCGTCCTTCGCTCAGGGCATACTTGTCCTCGAGCGTGATGTTGAGAAGCGGAGCGTTCATTGTGGCGGCAGGATCTTGCCCGGGTTGAAGAGATTGTCAGGATCGACGGCGCGCTTGATGGCGCGCATGAGATCGATGGCAACGTCCCCGTGCTCCATGGCCATGTAGGGCTGCTTGCCGATGCCAATGCCATGCTCGCCGGTGCATGTGCCGTCCATGCGGATGGCACGCTGTGCCAGACGCGCGGCGAATTCTTTGGCGCGCGTGCGGTCCTCGGGTTTTTCAGGATCGGTCAGCAGCATGATGTGGAAATTGCCGTCACCAACGTGCCCGACCAGCGGCCCCTGGAGGTCTGCAGCCTGTGCATCGAGATCGTCAAATGTCTCGGCGATGCAATCGGCCAGGCGCGAGATCGGCACGCAGACGTCGGTGGTCAGCGCGCGGCAGCCCGGGCGCAGGCCGAGGCCGGCGTAGTAGGCATCATGCCGCGCCTGCCACAGGCGGCTGCGGTCTTCGGGGCGCGTCGCCCATTCGAAATCCTGGGCGCCGAGATCGGCGGTGATCTCCTGCACGGTCTCCGCCTGCTCCTTGACCCCGGTGGGCGAGCCGTGGAACTCGAAGAACAGGGTCGGCGCTTCGCGCAGGGTCGTTTTGCTGTGTCGATTGATCGCGGTAATCGCCCGCGCATCAAGCAGTTCGATGCGCGCCACCGGTACGCCAAGTTGTATGGTCTGGATCACGGCCTGAACCGCCGCGCCCAGTGTCGGGAAGGCACAGACCGCGCTGGAGATGGCCTCGGGGACCGGGTACAGCCGCACCGTAAGTTCCGTGATGATGCCCAGCGTGCCTTCGGAGCCGATCATGAGTCGCGTCAGGTCGTAACCGGCGGCGGACTTTCTGGCGCGGCTGCCCGTCTTTAGAATGCGACCGTCGGGCAATACCACGGTCATGCCCAGCACGTTTTCGCGCATGGTGCCGTAGCGCACGGCATTGGTGCCCGAGGCGCGGGTGGCTGCCATGCCGCCGAGGCTGGCATCGGCGCCGGGATCGATGGGGAAAAAGAGGCCCGTGCCGTTAAGTGCCGCGTTGAGCGCCTTGCGCGTGACGCCGCATTGCACGGTGGCGTCAAGGTCTTCGGCCCGTATGGCGACGACCTGGTTGAGCGCCGACAGATCGATGCAAATGCCTCCGTGGATGGCGAGCAGGTGGCCTTCCAGCGAGGTTCCGGTGCCAAAGGCGATGACCGGAACCCGGAATTGCCGGCACAGGGTCACGGTGGCGGCGACTTCCTCGGTAGATTCGGCGAAGACGACGGCGTCCGGCGGCATCGGCGGGAACGAGGATTCGTCCTTGCCATGGTGCAGGCGCACGGCGGCGGCGAGGGAAAACCGGGACCCAAAGCGCGTCGCGAGCTGTTCGGCGAGTTCGGGGGGAAGCGGGGGGCGGTCGGCAGGGGCGTTCATTGCGTTCTCCGGCGCGTTTTCGGCCGATTGTACGCCGCCCAAACCCGTTCCATCCCGGTGTTTCCCGGGCTGCCGGGTGTGCGGCGCAACAATCCTGGCAATTCAATCGTCTCGTCGAGGAAGGGCAGGCAGCAAATTCGCTTGACGCATGTAAGCGATTTGGAGATAATCACGGGTTCAGCTGGAGGGGTTCCCGAGCGGTCAAAGGGATCAGACTGTAAATCTGACGGCTCTGCCTTCGAAGGTTCGAATCCTTCCCCCTCCACCAGATGAATTCAGGAACAAAGAGTCAGGCGGTTGGCGGTGCGATTCGGGCGGCGGTAGTTCAATGGTAGAACCTTAGCCTTCCAAGCTAATGACGCGGGTTCGATTCCCGCTCGCCGCTCCAGATTTGGCAGTTTGCAGTGATTGAAGTTTTTTTGCCCTTGTAGCTCAGTGGTAGAGCACTCCCTTGGTAAGGGAGAGGCCACGTGTTCAATCCACGTCAAGGGCACCATTTTCTAGTATTTACTTGTTGGGGTGCGACATGGCAAAAGGCAAGTTTGAGCGTACGAAACCGCACGTGAATGTGGGGACGATTGGTCACGTAGACCATGGCAAGACGACCTTGACGGCGGCGATCACGACGATCCTGTCGGCGAAGTTTGGT
>Ga0172367_10000310_pt1 | contig 74179 bp, 64 predicted proteins | sample Lak10m_FD_114542 | JGI IMG/M metagenome (GOLD analysis project Ga0172367, IMG submission 114542) | Freshwater microbial communities from Kabuno Bay, South-Kivu, Congo - kab_022012_10m | ecosystem: Environmental > Aquatic > Freshwater > Lake | place: Democratic Republic of the Congo: South-Kivu... | reverse complement strand
TAATTATGCGAAATTATCTTTACTAAGGACATCTTTACAGTCTGAACTAAAAATTAATCAATCTATGGTTGCTTAAATTTATGGGAGTCAAAAATATTTTCAACTAAGTTTGACTTTATGCCCAAGAGTGAACTTTTTGTAGCTTATATTTGTACTAATAATATCAAAAATTTATTATCGATTGATGAAAGAATTAAAACTAAAACAAAAAATCAGAGCTGCAATACTGTTGGGATCATATCTGATTCTTGTTTTATTTTCTGTATTTCATCACCACCCGCATAACTCCAACGCCGTAAATGTTGTTTCAAATTCGGGATCTCTGAATTACTCCGGCCACAATAATTTTGCACCTTGTCCTGTATGTCTTCTGCTGAATTCAGGTTTCGCAAAACCAGACAGTTATAAAACTGTATCCGGATTGGAAGGCGAAACTGAATTCCTTCAGTATTTTAATCCGGGCGACATTTCCAGTTCACATAAGTTTTCCACTTTTCTGCGGGGACCTCCGGACAACTCCTGATTTGGTAAATATATTTTATAAACTAAATTCTAAGGAGTTAATATGTTCATGGTTAGAAAAACCCTTGTATTCGTGGTTTTATTTTTAGTAGTTGTTGCATTTTCAGCCTGTAAGGATGATCCCGTTACACCACCGGAAGACCATTTTGAGGCAATCGGAGTGCAGATAAGTACTTCAGGCATACCAGTCGCATCAATTCTCAGAGGTGTGACTTCCGATACTCTTCAGGCAAGTATCGGGGTTCTCACCGACCACTATGATATTAAATTTTACGATGAATCCGAAAATCTTCAGGATCCGCCTTCCGAAGATCATTACAAATTATCATGGGCAATTTCCGATACTTCTCTTGTTGAAGTTCGTCAGCATGAAGGTGAAGAAGGTGGTTTTGAATTTCACCTGATGGGTAAAAAATCAGGTTTTACTGATATAGAGTTTTTTATTCTTCATAATAATCACTCTGATTTTCGCTCAGGGAAAATTCCTGTTCTCGTTAATTAATATTTTTTAATTTCCGGGGAGATGTGTGATTGATTCATCTCTCTCCCCGGAAAGGAATACTAAGTAAAAGTATGAGACATTTAAGTTTCAGAAAACCATTTTATTTTTTTTACGCTATCTTTTTTCTTATGTTCTTTCGCCCGGGAGACATCTCCGGGGAAGGGTTAACTCTCACCGGCAGGCTGCTTGATATTTCCGATGACACTCCCGTACAGGGTGCTGTTATAAGTATCGTGAATTGCGGAAAATATACGACCTCCGATTTCCTGGGTAAGTTCCATTTTACCGAATTGGACAGTGTACATCTCTCCCTAAAAATTACACATATTGCTTATAAAGAAAATGTTGTGCATTTTTTTATCGATAGAACTGAAGATAAGATTCTCAATATCTTTTTGACTCCCAAAGTTCTTGAAATTAATCCCGTGATTGTTTCCGGATTCCATTCACATTCGGTTTTTGAGGAAATAGCAGAGAAAAGTTCTTCAATGAAAGGTAAGGAACTTGAAAAAAATCTCAGTTTTTCTCTCGCATCAACACTGAAAAATGAGGCTGGTTTCGCAATCCGTTCAATGGGACCCGCTCCCGCAAGACCGGTGATCCGCGGATTAAGCGGAGACAGGGTGATGATGGCTGAGGATGGCACAAAAACTACCGATCTTTCAGCTACTTCACCAGATCATGCCGTAAGCATCGATCCTTTTTCCCCGGAACGTATAGAAGTTATCAGGGGTCCGAGAGTGCTTACAAAAACATCAACTACAATCGGCGGCGTAGTTAATGTTGTACGTCATGAAATACCGTTCGAAATGAGGGACAAATTTTATGGAACAACGGGCTTATATGGTGAAAGCGCCAATTCCGGATTCCTTTATTCGGCTGGGGGTGAACTGCCGGTCTATCCATTTATGCTTAAAGGCGAATTCAGCAGGCGCGTATCGGGTGATATGAACTCTCCCGGTGGGGTTCTCGAAAACACTCAGTCCAAAAACACTAATTATTCGTTTGGCTCCACATTTTTCTTTCACGAGGGTCTCGCAGGTGTATCCTACAGGGACTACTTTCTCGATTACGGTATTCCCGGCGGATTTGTAGGCGCACATCCGAATGGCGTTAATATCAGTATGTATAGAAATCAGTTCAATTTCAGATCGCAGTTCGATATCGTGCAGGAGTATATTGAAAAAATCCAGCTTGATTATTCCTATGCGCTTTACAGGCATAAGGAATTTGAGGCGGCTGATCTCATCGGCGCTGAGTTCAAAGTGGGCAGTCATATGATAAACGGCAGCCTGCATTTCAAGGACATAGCGTATGCTGAGAAAGGTATTATTGGCTTTTCATCTGAAGTGAAAAAATTCGAGATGGGCGGTTTTGTATTTACCCCTCAATCGGATCTTCTTAATTTATCTGTCTTTGCCTTTCAGACATTTTCTGCCGGTGATTTTAATTTTGAATCCGGCTTCAGGATCAATTTTGACAGGATAAAGCCTGAAATATCAATTCCTGATTCTAAGATCGGAAATATCAGGGAGAGAAAATTCACTACCTGGTCAGCGTCATTTTCCGCACTTTATCCGCTAAGTAACCGCGTTTTTGCCGGCGTTAATATAAGCCGTTCATCCAGAGTGCCCACAATTGAGGAATTGTATTCTCAAGGGCCGCATCTTGCAGCCTATTCTTATGAAACGGGAAATCCTGATCTTTCATCCGAAAATGGATATGGATCTGAATTTTTTATTTTCCACCGGTTCAAGTCGCTCTATTTTAATTTAAACCTGTTCTATAATTATCTCAATTCATATATAATCCCCGTCAATACAGGTACGATCAATTATCAGACATTTCTGCCAATATTTGCAACGAGAGAAACAAATGTTACACTCACTGGTTTTGATTTTGAGATGGAATATGATTTTATGCCTGATTTTCAACTGAAGACCACAGTTGGTTACACAAGCGGTAAATATCGTGCTACAGGGAAGCCCCTGCCGCAGATTCCTCCGCTTAAAGGTATGTCGGAGATAATCTTGGATCTGGGAAAAATAAGTATTTCAGCCCAGGCTGAATGGGCGCTTGAACAAACACGTGTCGATGAATTTGAACAGCCGACTGCGGGGTATTTTATTAATAATCTCCTCGTTCAGGCATCCTTTGTAAAGGGTGGATATATTCATAATATTTCAGTCGCTGCGCTGAACATTTTTAATAAAACTTACCGGAATCATCTTTCGAGAATTAAAAGTATCCTTCCTGAACCGGGATTCAGCGCGCGGGCAACATATAAATTGTTTTTCGAAATTTAATCGGCTGTTTCTCCGAAAGGAATAATGCATCAAATTCAGGAACCAACTGTAGAGTTTCAATAGTTTGTAAAAAAACCCCGGTCTTGCAACCGGGGTTAATCACCTATAAATATAAATTATATGAAAAGAATCTCTTCCAGCCTTTAAGAGGCTTTGCTGCCGGGATTAATATCCTTGAATACATCTTTTACAAGTTCAAAGTCATTATCGGATAAAGGATTATCGGCGCTGGCAAGATTTATCTTGACCTGGTTCAGGTTCCGGAAACCAGGTATTACCGATCCGACCACATTATATTTCAGCATATACTGAAGTGCCACGCGGGCAAGAGATTCAGCATCAGAACCGAAATGGGACATAATTTTTTCAAGACCGGGTGCAACTTTTTCAAGATTTTCGGCTGAAAATCTTGCTGAATTTTTCCTGTGATCGCCATCTTCAAATTTCGGCGGATTCTTTTTATCATATTTATTAAGCAGAACACCCTGTGCCACTGGTCCGAATGCAATAAAACTGATGCCGAAATCTTCAAGCATTTTCCTTACCGGAGTTCTGTCTGCCACAAAATGATCATCCAACGCGCTTGCCGAACTCTGCAGCACGTCCGGGTTAACTTTCGGGATCAGTTTGACAAAATCCTCATTTGAGTATGCTGACTGTCCGATAGCCCTTATTTTTCCTTCGGCTTTCAGCCTGTAAATCACTTCAATGGCATCATCAAGATACATGTCATTCTTACCAAAATTGCCGTGATGGAAATAATAAAGATCAATATAATCGCGGTTAAGATTTTTCAGGGACTGTTCGCACTGATGACGTATATGAAGCGGATCATAAGCGTGTTCGGCTGTACCTTTAAACCATCCGACTTTTGTTGCTATTATAAAATCATTCGTCCTGGCACCAAGTATCCTCGCAAGCATACGTTCAGCCCGACCGTTGCCGTAAACATCGGCATTATCAAAATGATTAACGCCATTATCTATTGCATAATAGATTGCTTCGCGAACTTCACTTTCGTCAACGTCTGCCCATCCGTTCGGAACGCCGTCAACCCAGTTCCTTCCTCCCATTGTCCAGCAGCCAAGGCTTATTTCCGAGACAACAAGATCACTTTTCCCAAGTTTTCTATATTTCATTTTTTATCCTTATCTGATATTCCATGTGCGAAATTTTAATACCTGCCCGTCAGCGGGACTTATCATCATTTCTTTTCCTCTTGCTTTATAATTCTCGCCCGATCCGGTTTCGTATTCGGTGGCGAGGACATACCAAACATATTGATTAGTTTCCGTACTCCATCTGAAACTGATTTCCCAGTCCCGGATTCCTTTGGGCAATTTCTGAACTTCAGCTATTTCTTTGACATCTGATTGATCGAGTTCAAAAACACAATGCGATGGGTCGCTTTTACAGTCCGGTATCCCGATTATATCAAATTTTTCCAGAACGGTTCCGGCGGTATCAACCATAAAGTAGATTTTTTCGTTAATGAAATCCATACCTTTAATTTTCAGCAGGTAATGCATCTCATAATTGCCGCCCAATTCCCTGATTTTATTGAAATCAGCCTGAACATTATCTTCAAAGAACTCCTGACTTGTTCTGGAGATAATAAATTCATTTGCTTTTTGGAAAATCCGCTGGGGGACTTTCAGTTCGGGTAATTCACCGGAATATTTTTCCGCGCTGCACCCGGTGGCAATAACAATAATAAATTGCAACGCTGCCAGTTTTAACAGGTATTTGATCATGAGATTACTCTTTTAATAATCTCTAAAAATACAAAAATGTTATCTTAAATATTCTTTAAAATTAAAACAGGCGCCAAAAATAGTGCCTGTAAGTAAATGAATATTTTTTAAATGTGGAATTGCTGCTGATTAAAACTGCATATTTCCCTGATAGGCAGCATAATTCTTCATCACATCCCAGGCTAATTCATGTGTATTTTCAAATCACTGAATCAAACCTTATTTTATCATTTCATCAAGCACAAACCCCAAATCCGAATCATTAATTGGTTTATTATAATCCCGGAAGCTGTGTTAAATATATTCAGCAGCCCGAAAAGTTTGCTTAAGGCTTCATTGAAATTTGAAAACTTCTTTTCGCACCTGATATCTTGATCCATTTTACCTGTCAATACTTTGGAGAAAGTATTGATCAAGTACTTCACCCAACTGAATGCAAAAACAGCTGAATTAAGCCAGGAAAAGTTATTCTAGCAGTTGGTTTCTGCCATGGAGGACATCACCTGTTTAAATTGGCCCCCGGCAAATGGTAGAGTGTATATCTGAATTATTATGCACGCATTGCAATTCCACGAACCTTTTGATTTTAAGACCAGTTCCAGCCAAATAAACTTGGTTAAACAAGGTTCTGTAATCCGCGTAAAATTAAAACTCAATTCTTGGAATTGTAAAACTGAATGTACTTCCATAGCCGGGAGCTGAGTTTACACTTATCTCCCCGCCGTGCTGCTCAACAAATTCTTTGCAGAGAATCAGTCCCAGTCCTGTGCCTTTTTCGTTCTGGGTTCCCGGAGATGTATCGCGCTCTTTCTCCACAAACAGTTTTTTTAATTTTGCCGGCTCAATACCAATGCCGGAATCAATTACAGAAACAACAAAATTCTCCTCGTCGGAAGTCGTCAGTATTTTCACTGTGCCGCCCACAGGTGTAAATTTGATTGCATTTGATACCAGATTTCTTAAAACAGTATGCAGCATATTCGCATCTGCATTAATATGACATGTAGATGCGTATTCGGTCGAAAGATTGATTTTTTTAAGTGTGGCATTTTGTTCGAGAAGCTTTATTACTTTGTCGGTTACCGCACAAAAATCAAGTTTTGATGGTGCAAACTCAATTTTGCCAAGCTGAAGCCGGGACCATGCGAGCAGGTTATCCATCAGCTCAACAAGCTCTTTCGAGATATTCAGTATGTTCGTCGAAAATTTCAGGAGACTTTCCTGATCAATTTTATTGATGTCTTCAACTATCAGATCGGCATAACCGTGAATTGCCGAGAGCGGGCTGCGGATGTCATGCGATATTATAGAGAAAAGTTTGTCCTTGCGGTTATTAGATTGTAAGAGGTTTAAGTTTAATTCCCTTAATTTCGACTGCTGTTGTCTGATAAGCAGTTGTGTATTCACTCTGGCTAAAAGTTCAGCATACTGAAATGGTTTTGTAATATAATCAACACCTCCGACTTCGAATCCTTTAATTTTCTCGGCAGTTGCCGTGAGAGCGCTGAGGAATATAACCGGGATCTCAGAAAGAGCGCTATCATTTTTCAGTACCGTACATACTTCAAAGCCATCCATTTCGGGCATAACAATATCTAAGAGAATAACATCAGGTCTGAATTCCCTTGCAAGTTCGATTCCTGATTGACCTGAATCAGCTACCAATACTTTATAATTCCTTTTTGTCAGATAATTAAAAAGCATCGCCAGATTTGCTGGAGTATCGTCAATTATTAGGACTGAAGACTGTGAGAATTGGGAATCATCTGCCATATTTTTTCCAACTGATTATTTTCATTGTATTAATAATGCTGCATCATTTTAAGCTGCCGGTTTCAAGTTCGCCGGCTATCCTGTCAGCTTTGTATATATATTTAAGTGCATTCAACATTCCTTCAGATGATACCGATACGCATCGGTTTTCATGCGGCATATAAATAAAATTTCCGGCTATACTCTTGACGTTACCGTCAAAGGCAACTCCAACAAGCTCAAGGTTTTTATTAATTACTGGCGAGCCTGAATTCCCGCCTACAATATCATTTGTTGAGACAAAATTATATGAGGAGCTAAGCTTAAACTCTGCCGGAGGATTAGCCCATCTTTCAGGCAGTCCCCAGGGATATTGTTTATTATTTGAGTAGTAACGGTCATACATTCCGTAAAACGTTGTTTTTAGAGGGGAAATCGTTCCGTTATAATCAAAGCCGCGGAGAACGCCATCACTGAGTCTAAGCGAAAAATTCGCATCAGGGGGAACCTGATCTCCATAAACGGCATAAATCAGGTTACCGAGTTTATTTAAAATATCATTTTCGGAATCAAAAATTTCCTCTTCAGTTTTCTTTGCCTGCTCAAATTTATCCTTCGTTGCTTTTACGAGTCCGATTAACGGATCATCGCTTAAGAGAATCTGTTCAAATGTCATTCCCGTAAAAACTGCCAGCTTATCATCTCCGCTCATCTTACCGCTCACAATAAAGTCCGCTGCCTCATATCCTCTTTTGCCTTTCAGAAAGTCTTTTAGCAAGGCATCATTTTCGGGCAGGTTCATATAGCATATGTCGATAAATATTTTCAATTTTTCTCTGTCTAGAACCTGGTCATAATTCCTGAAAAAATCTTTAGTTAAACTGTCAAGTTCGGTTTTCTCCGCAACTTTGTTTTTATCACCCGATAAAATATATGTGTAGAATTTTTTTGCGGCATCAACACTTATTGCAGTCAGATTACCGCTGAGTCCATGGGTTTCCAGCACGGGCGCAATCTCTCTTAATTCTGCTCGCAGGTTCGAAACATTTTCCCATATAGATGAGTATTTCCCATACTTGGTTTCATCGGATTTCACTTTTTCTCTGAGCGTTTTTTCAAAGGCTGCTTTTCTTGCCATCAGGTATTCATCCTGCAATGCTGAATATACATATTCGGTTACTTTTCTGCCATTACCGATACCGGTGATTATGTCTTCAAATTCATCAGCACGGTCAGGATAAACAGTTTTTAATTCCTGCAGCTTGTACGTGTATTGCTGCATCAGGTATGTTCTGTTTCTGTATGAATAATCTCTCAGGTATTCAAGCATAGCGACAGTAAAAAGTCTGTTTGTTCTCCCGGGATTACCGACGGTAAAAATGACTTCATCCTCAGCAGGTCCGGTTGGACTCCATTTATAGTAATGATCAGTTTTAAGCGGTTCTCCGTTTTCATCATATACACGGAACAGAGTGAAATCGAGGGAGTATCTGGGATATGTGAAATTGTCAAAATCACCGCCAAAATAACCCATTTCAGCTTCCGGAATAAAAACCAGCCTGATATCAGTATAACGTTTATAGCCATAAAGAGCGTATCTTGCTCCGGAATACTGTGCATATATTGTACACCGCAGACCTGTTTCGCCGGAGTATTTTTTTTGCAGGTTTTCTATCCTGTTTTGAAGTGAATCCTGCCTACCTTTAATGTTTTCACCTACACCTGCATTTACTTCGGAAGTGACATCCTGGATCAGAACCAACTGATCAGCAAACATTCTTGGTACTTTTCTCTCCTGATCGAGTGAGGCGGCATAAAAACCGGTTTTTGCAATATCCTCGCCCTTTTCCTGTATCCTTCTGGCATGTCCTTCAGAACAATGATGGTTTGTGAGCAATAATCCGTTTCCGGAAACAAAAGAAGCCGAACACCCTGGAATTCTCAGCGCAGCAAGTCTTGCTTTCTCCAGCCATTCTTCTGAAGCATCGAATCCGTATGTAACCTCAAGATATTCAGTGGGAGGGTTATCAAAGGTCCACATTTTGCCAGTATCAAACTTCCCGGTTCTTACTGTATCCGGATTAAAAATATTCGTGTTCTGTGAATATATTACCGAGAAAGCAAGTATTAGAATTAAGGCAATTTTTTTTGTCATTTGGGCAAACATCTAAACTCCGGATTAAAGATTTATTTTAATTGCTGATATTTCCTTTTATTAATTCTTCAGCTATCCTTTTTAGTCCATAAATATCGCTGACCGCTTCAAGAATTGCCGAGGCTGAAACACCAACCATCCTGTTTTTTTCTTCAAGATATAAAAAGTCTCCGGCAAGGCTTTCAATGTTGCCATCGAATGCCAGACCAATTAACTTAAGATCTTTGCTGATAACCGGTGAACCAGAATTTCCTCCGGTAATATCGTTTGTGCTTATAAAATTGAATCTTGTGGAAAGATCAAAATCTGCTGAAGGATTTCTCCATCTCTCCGGAAGATCCCATGGGTACTTTTTGTTGTGTGAATAGTAACGGTCGTAGAGTCCGTGAAATGTTGTAAATACAGGGGCGATTGTTCCATTATACTCGTAGGAGCGCAGGACACCTTCGGTAAAACGCGGACTCATTGTCGCGTCCGGTGAAAGACTTGTTCCATAAACATCCGCAACAGCCCTCCCGAGCTTTTCTTCAAGTACTTTTTCGGTTTCTTTAATTTCTTTATATATCTTTTCGGAATTTTCTAACCGGATTTTTCCTTCTTTGAAAAAATAAACAAGCGGGTCTTCCGGATTATTCAGCGCGCTTCCTCCCTGAGCTGATGCTTTTATGAGCTTTTCAGGTGAACCGTAAACTGAATTTGACATTGCCCATTTTGCACCTTCTATCCCTTTGAGACCATTAAAAATCTTCTTTATTGCCGGATCATCTGAGGGCAGATTGCCCGCAAGCAAATCAGCGAGAAGTGCAAGTTTTTCCATCTCAAAATCTTCATAGAAATTTTTCCCGAAGAGCGCTGTCAAAGTGGAGTCGAGCCTTGTCTTTTGATATTCTGCATCCCTTTCTTCTTCTGGAAGACTGAGCTGAGCAGATAGTTTTTCATGTTTAGACGCCGCTCTTAGCACAACAGAAGCAGAATTCACATTAATTTTGAATGAAGATATATTTGCATAATGTTTCCTGGCTTCCTGAAGCGTGGAATTTATATCGTTCGATAGATTGCCATAAGCTATCTTGAGTTCGGGGCTGCTGTTTACTCTGCTGCTGAAATCTTTTTCAAATGCTCTTTTACGCGCGAAAAGATATGGGTCCTGTAATGCTTCAAGCTGACCCGCGAAAACTTTTGCACTGTTTGAGATCATAAAGAACATTGGGGCAAGTTCTTCGGCTCTTTCTGCTGATCGTTTCATTTCTCTGCTGTATATATCCTGCATACCGTTGAGCATCAGAGCCTGATTCCTAACTGTAAAATCCCTGAAAAATTCGAGCTGAGCCGATGTTTTGTGGCGGTTGGTCTGACCGGGATTCCCAGGAACGAATATCAGTTCATTCTCAGCGGGTCCTTGTGCATCCCATGCGAAATAATAATCATTTTTTAAAGGTTTGTCATCTTCATAGACGCGGAGCAAAGAAAAATCCAAATTATAGCGGGGATATGTAAAATTATCTGGATCACCGCCGTACAAACCTATTTCCCGTTCAACAACAAGTACCACTCTTATATCATTGTACCTTTTAAAACCGTACAATGAATATTTTCCGCCGTTATACAGCTTTTCAATTTCACATACCAAACCGGTTTCTGAAGCATAAGCCGAACTGACCGCAGATATTGCATCTGAACTGCTTTTTCCCTCAGCTTCAGCTTTTCGAATTGCTTCGTTAATTTCTTCGGTAACGTCTTTCACAAAAGCAAGCTGATCTACAAAAACGCCCGGAACTTTTCGTTCTTCTTCAAGCGTGGCTGCGATAAAACCCTTTCCGGGAATATCTTCACCTTCCTGCTCAAAGGAATTGATAATAAAATCAACGCAATGATGATTTGTCAGTATCAGCCCGTCGCCGGAAACAAATGAAGCAGAGCACCAGCTTGCAAAACGAAGCGTCGAATTTTTTACATGTTCGAACCAGTTTTCATCCGGGGCGAAATCATATCTTTTTGACAAATAATCAACCGGTGCATGTTCAAAGGTCCACATCTTTCCGAAATCAAGATTACTGAATGTGACCGTATCGGGATCAAATTTTTGTAATAGAGGTAACTCAGATGTTCTGCTGAGATTTTGTGATGTTGAACATGAGATTATTGCCAGAATGGAAATAATAGCTAATGTGATGCGGTATTTGTTTTTCATTTTTGCCTGTCGTAGCGATTAATCGAATTGATTCATATTAATTAAGAAAATTAAGTAAATAGATTTATATATTAAAATTAATTTATATTGATTGAGGCATTATAATTGATTTTTTACCGTGGAGTGATATGAGGCACTTTTTTGAAAACAATGCAGGGAAACAATATCGTTAGCTATCTGTAAAGAATCTTAAACAAATGCTTGAGGCTGCGTGCATCATGGAAATATTTGAATAGTCAAAAAAAATCATTTCAATTTTCCTTTTTGAACACAGTTTTAGTATCCTTTCCAAGTATCCTCACCGACCAGGGCTTCATCACTGTTTCAAATGGTTCCAGAATAGCGGTAACACCCCGGGCAAAAAATAGCGGGGCATGATAAACTATAAGCTCATCAAACTGGTTTGCTGATAAAAATTTCGTAAAAGTACCGGCTCCACCTTCAATTAATAAAGAGGCAATATTCTGTTCACCCAAAAATTTTAAGATATGGCATATCCCGATGCAGTTAGCACCGTCGCTGTCAAATTCAAAAACTCTCACTCCGGAGGCTTTTAATTTTTCGATTCGTTCTGCATCATTATTCTTCCCGGTGAAAACCCAGGTTTTTTCAGGATCACGGGAGTTAAAAATTTTCCGGTCAAAAGGCAGATTCAGTTCACAATCCAGAACAATTCTTATCGGATTTCTCCCGTTAATACGGCGGACATTTAATTGGGGGTCGTCTATTGATACAGTTTTGCTCCCGACAAGCACGGCATCGTAAGAATTCCTGAGTTTATGCACGTCTCTGAGAGCATCAACACCTGTTATTCGTGTCTGTTTGCCCTCGCAGCTTGTTATTTTTCCGTCAAGTGTCTGAGCGATTTTTATTGTGACGTAAGGAGTGCGCTTTGTTATAAAATGGAAAAAGAATTTATTCAATTCTCTTCCCTCGTCTTCTAAAATTCCTTCGATAACCTCAATTCCTGCTTCCCTTAATTTCAGGATCCCTTCACCGTTCACATCCGGGTTAGGGTCACGACTTGAGATTACAACTCTTTTTATGCCTGAACCTATGATATGCGGAACACAGGGAGGTGTTTTTTTATTCGTATGTGAACATGGTTCAAGGTTACAGTATAAATCGCAGCCGGCTGATTCAGCTCCGGCTTGGTTCAAGGCTTCTGCCTCGGCATGAGGGGAACCAAATTCTCTGTGCCATCCCTCAGAGATTATTTTTCCGTCTTTTACGAGAAGCGATCCCACAAGGGGATTCGGGCTGACAAGTCCTGTGCCTCTTCTTGCCAGTTCGAAACATCTCCTCATATATTTTTCATGTTCCATTATATAAATATGGTGATTTTATTAATAAACGTAAAGTCTGATTAAAAATTATTTGTCTTTCCCTATTATCATAATTGAGAAGAATATTCTGATTTTTTCAAAGCAGAGAGACTGAAAGCAAATCCTCATTTCCATCCACTGCCCATTTTTGACGGTGTGGCTTTAATAATACTGCTGCTTCTTACTCCTTTTAACTTTATTATGAACCTTATGCAGAGCAATTATTTTACAATATAAAACATTGGTCCTAATTGTATTCTGCATGTAAAAACAAGAGCAATTTCAAGAGATAGCTTTTCAAGTCAAATTTCAGGCATATTTTTTGATATTGTTTACATACCTGAGCTAAAACTCATTTGATTTTTTTTAATAAACTTAAATAATCGATTTTCAGAGGTACTAAAAATGGCAGTTAAAATTACTGAAGAATGTATCGCATGTAACGCTTGCGAAGCAGAATGTCCAAATACCGCAATTTACTCAGCGGGAGTCGCGTATTTTTATGATGGAGCGGAACATCCTGCTCTTTCAGATGATTACACTTATGTCGTTCCCGAAAAATGTTCTGAATGTGTTGGTTTCTATGATGAACCACAATGTATTGCAGCTTGCCCGACAGAAGCAATTATTATGGATCCTGATCATGTTGAAACCAAAGATCAGCTTATGGCTAAAAAAGTTAAACTTGATCAGATCGGCAGATAATATTGAATAAGCCCCGTTTAGCGGGGCTTTTATTCTTTCAAACTCAATTTGTGACATAATTAAAACCCTCTCTTTTATTACCTGTTTTTACTTTAAGATTAAATATTTATTTATTAAATTAATCAGTTTCTTCGTAGTTGATTTTTAATTCCGTTTTTAAGAGAAATCGTTTGTGCAAAATCCTGCGATTTATTTGATCGGCGTTTCTTTAATCTTTCACACCGGGTGTTTGTCGATTAATTATTTCGGATTATGGCAGATTCTTTAGAAATTCACTATTTCAAATCACATAAAGTAACAATCAATGAAAAAACTAATAATAATCATTTTTCTCTGCAGTGTTTCAGTTTATAGCCAAAACTATAATCTGAACATCAATCTCAGGGATAGCAGCACAATTTCTTTTGCCGTCAATGAAATCACCAGAATTACTTTTGATAATATTACCGGTTTGGGAGATCTTAATAATGTTCAGCAACTGATACGATCGTTTAAGGTTATCGGGAATTATCCCAACCCTTTTAACCCTTCAACAACTATTGCCTATTCTATTCCCCAAAAATCGGATGTCAAGGTTAATATTTATGATGTAAACGGACAGTTGATAAAAGAAATTGTCAATGAATCTCTGGATGCGGGGGAGCATTTTGTCACCTGGAACGGCACGAACCAGACTAATTCCAGTGTAGCAAGCGGTGTATATATATATACGGTTCAAAGCGGCAGCAGGCTTGTTTCCCGACAAATGATTCTCGTTAAATGACATGGAGTGGAAAAAAATGAAAAAAATTATGTTATATATTTTATTTGCTGTGATTTTCACCTCAAACATTTTTGCACAGGTTCTTAAAGTTGGCGTATCAGATGGCGATTCTACAGAGTATAATATATCTGATATTCTTAATATCACACTCAGCCCGCAGCCCGCCCGAAGCCTGGGAATGAATACAATTACAGTGAAAATGCTCGTTCATACAAGTGAGGGTACTGCAGAGATGCTTGCTTCAGAAATAGACAGCATCTTTTTTGATGAAGTGAATTCTCTTCTGTTCATACGGACTCCAGCCGGAATAAACAATTACAGCCTCATCAATATTGACAGTATTTCGTTCAGCATTGTGGATGACGACCCTGCCGTATATATAACTTATAATGATAGTACTGTTACAGTCAAAAACCCTCACATTAATCAGGGTATTGCAATAGCAGTGGATGGAGCAGATGTTATAGTCACTTCCACAACCACCATGAGTAATATTGATTATGTTTTATCAGGCACAACTACAGATGGTATGTTTAAGATATATTCCGATAAAAAATTGCGGCTTCACCTGAATGGGGTGGACATTACAAACCAGGACGGCGCAGCTATCAATATCCAGTCCGGAAAGAATATCGAAGTTATTCTTGAGGACAGCACTGATAATTATCTGCATGATGCCGTTACTTATGCTGCCCCGCCGAATGCCGAAGAGGAAGATGCCGCATTTTATAGTGAAGGTCAAATGATTATTTCCGGAAGCGGTAACCTTACTGTAAATGCGGTGGGAGTTGATAAGCACGGAATTAAGAGTGATGATTATATCCGGATAGATCAGGGAAGTATTACTGTAAGCCAGTCTAAAAAGGACGGAATTAACGCTAATGACGGAGTTTTTATTAATGGCGGAACGATAAATGTAACCTCCGGCGATGACGGAATAGACGGAGGGGAAAACCATCTTGAAATAACAGATGGTGAGATTACGATTCTGAGTCTTTCACAGGATTGTGATGCACTTAAATGCGATAGTTCTCTTTCTATTTCAGGCGGATCAATAAATATTACAGTTCAGGGCAGCCAGTCAAAAGGTTTGAATGCCAATAAAGTGCTTCTCACAGGAGGGGCTGTGAATATCAGCACTTCCGGCGGTGCTGTACTTGTGGCTTCCGGCTCGGGATACGACCCCTCATACTGTGCAGCCATTAAAGCGGATTCTGAATTTTCAATGGATTTATCCGATGTTACGATTGTAACTACCGGAGCAGCCGGAAGAGGGATTTCAAGTGACGGCGTAGTTAAAATTTCCTCAGGTACGCTAAAGATTACTTCCAGCGGAAATGGCAGCACTTATACGAATGTTTTAGGACAGGCAGACGCATATCATGGTCCCTGTATCAATGCCGATGCTGCGATTAATATTGCCGGGGGTGATATTACCCTGTCTCATTCGGGAAAAGGAGGCAAAGGAATTTCAACCGATGCTCAGATCAATATTGGTTCGGGCTCAGCAGAGCCGGTTATTCATATAACAACAACCGGGCAGAGTATTACAATATCGAACGGAAATTATGCTGAGGCAAAAGCTATTTCAGCCGATAGCGCTATAACGGTCGAGGGCTGCCAGCTCACAATCGCATCAATTGACGATGCTGTTAAATCCAAAGAATCCATTACTATTAATAACGGAACCATTAATATTACAGGTTCTTATGAAGGAATTGAAGCGCCTTTTATCAATATCAACGGCGGTGATGTGAGTCTGATCTCAAGCGACGACGGATTAAATTCCACTTTCGGCGTCGATGGCGAATTTAATGATGGCAGTAAACTTACGATCAATGGCGGCTACGTCTTTGTCAGCTCAACTCAGGGTGACGCAATGGATAGCAATGGAGACATTTTTATCAATGGCGGCGTAATTGTAGCTCATGGTCCTCAGTCTTCGCCCGAAGTTGGTATGGACGTTAACGGAGTTTGCAAAGTGACCGGAGGATTTCTCGTTATCTCCGGTACGAATTCGAATATGACCGAAGCCCCAAGTTCAACTTCAACTCAGCGCTCAGTACTGTTAAAAACAAATCAGAGTCTTAATGCCGGAACTCTTTTTCATATTGAAGACGCCAATGGCAATAATCTTCTGACATTTGCTCCGCTAAGAAGATACTATTCAGTAATATACTCTTCTTCTGATCTGACTACAGGAGTTCAGTATAAGCTTTATACCGGCGGAACTTCAACAGGCGCGCTACGTAATGGTCTTTATACCGGCGGCATCTATTCCGGCGGTACATTGCGGACAACTTTCTCGCTTACAAATATGGTCTCTACAATCTCTTTCTGACATATCAACAAGGACTCTGGTTTTTGTGGAATATTAAATTGGGGCTGGCGGAAAACTCAAAAAGCCAGCCTCCTATTATCATCTGATCAAAAAAAAATTTGAAATATCTTTTAAAAGACTTAGATTTCCGAGGCATTTTTTCATAGAATCACCTGAAGAAAAATTCTCCTTTCGGCAGTGAGTCTGTGATAAAAACTCTGCCAGTAAATGGAATCATTCGGCATACTTCCCGCTGGCGTTCGTGCCGCTGGTAGTATATGACGGAAAGGGACTTTGTATTTAATATCATTTTTATCGCACCTTTCGGGAGTGTAATAATTTTTTTCCGTCCAGAAATGCAACTTTACCCGATTATATAAATTGAACCAGGTCTCAAATTCGATATCCGGGCAATTCACCCGATTGCAGGATATTCTTTCATTTAATAGTATTATCCATCAGGATAAAACAGCCCTTATTTCTAATGGTGAGAGGCTTAATTATTCCGAAATTGATTCAAAATCGAATCAGTTAGCTAATGCTTTACTTAAATATGGCTTAAAAAGCGGTGAACGGATAATTTTCTATCTCAAGAACAGCAGCGAACTCGTCATCAGCATATTTGCTGCACTCAAAGCAAATCTTATCTTTTCTGTTGTCGATCATGCCAGTAATTTTTTAACACTGACTAAAATAATCAGGGATTGCCAGGCGTCAGCCATAATCAGCTACGCTCATCATTCCGAGGATTTACAGAAACTATCTTTGGAATTTGATTTTCTGAGTACCATAATTCTAACCGGTCAGATAAAAGGTGAAGCCATAAGGAATGCGATTTCTTTTGAAGAGATCTTCGATGACGAATCTTCAGCAATTCAGTCATCCGGGAATCAGAACAGCAGTATTGCCTATTTGATTTATACTTCAGGAAGCACCGTGGAACCGAAAGGAGTGATTGCTACACATAAAGATGTCATTTTTACAATAGAAAATGGACTCAGGCGGATCGGCCAGAAAGAATCGGATATCCATGTTAGTCCTCTCCCGCTTTCGTTTTCACCCGGGATCAATCAATTATTTCAGACTTTCAGAGCTGCAGGGACGCTGATACTTGAGCAATCTTTCACTTTCCCGGTTTCCACACTGAAAAAGATGGAAGCTGAAAAAGCTACCGGTTTTGCAGGCGTTCCAACCGTCCTGCTCTATCTGCTGAAAAATAATCCTCAAAAATATGATCTGAGCAGTCTTAGATATATAACAAGTATTGGAGCCGCATTACCTGTGCGGCTTATTGAAGAGATCATGCTGAAATTTCCCGGCATTTCACTTTATTCCATGTACGGCAGCGCAGAGGCATCATTCACGTTGTGTCTTGATCCCTCACAGATTTCTGTCAGACCGACATCAGTCGGCAAACCATTCCCGGGAGTTTATGTGCAGATTCTTGATGAAAATGGAAATAATGTACCTGAAGGAGAAACCGGAGAATTAGTGATCAGCGGCGGAAATGTCCGTTCCGGCTACTGGAGTGGAGGTGCTTTGGATAATGCTATTCAGAAATTCAGAGATTTTAACGGCGGAAGGAGTTATTATACCGGGGATTTATTCAGAAAGGATGCGGATGGATATTATTATTTTGTTGGCAGAACCGATGATATGATAAAGACAGGCGCTAAAAAAGTAATTCTCAGTGAGATCGAAAGTGCACTGAACCAGCTCGAAGGCGTTCTTGAATGTGCCGTGGCGGCAATTCCTGATGATACTCTTGGCATGGCGATAAAGGCTTTTATTGTGCCTGATAATAACCAGAATCTAACCCTTGATCAGAACACAGTTCTTAGTTTTTGCCGGCTACGTTTAGAACCGTTAAAAATTCCTAAAGAAATCGAATTTACAGTTTCACTACCTAAAACAGTGAGCGGAAAAATTCAAAGAAAAAAACTGGTATAAAAAATGGAAAAAATAATAATTTTCGGAACATCGTCCGCGGCGGTATTAACTTATTATTCAATGATGGAAGAAAACTCCTTTGAAGTAGCCGCTTTCACTGTGGATAAGCCTTATATTAAAAATCCCACTTTGAAAGGATTACCAGTTGTACCATTCGAGGACGTCGAATCAGTCTATGATCCCCGTGAGTATAAAATGTTCGTTGCAGTTTATGCAAGCCGTATCAATCATACAAGGGCATTAAAATATTCTGAAGCAAAGGAAAAGGGTTATAAACTGGTCTCGTTTATAAGTTCGCAGGCAATTATTCCCAAAGATATCAGTATAGGCGAGAATTGTTTTATCGGGGAAGGGGTTATTTGCACACCGTTTGCCAGTATTGATGACAACGTTATTATTATGCCCGGATCGTATATCGGCCATGATTCCATTATACATAAACATTGTTTTATCGCAGCACGGGCTGTGATTTTAGGAGCCGCTGTTATTAACTCATATTGTGTTCTCGGGGCTAATTGCACTGTTCAGGACGGTATTACTGTTGAGGACAGCTGCGTGCTTGGCTCCGGGACTGTTACTTCCGTAAACACAGTAAAAAACGGAATTTACGTATCAGAGAAGCCTAAACTTTTGCCAGTGGGAAGTGATAAAATGAAAAATATCCTGTTTAAGTGAATCAATTATGAATGAAAGACAAATAATCAAAGATTTTTTAGTACAGAAAGTCGGCACGACCACATTTTCTGACTCAGATTCTCTTATTGAAACCAAATTGTTAGACTCACTCTCAGTTATGGAATTCGTTTCCTTTTTGGAAGAACAATTCGAAATTAGCTTTGAGAGTGATGATATGGTGCCGGAAAACCTTGATTCAATTGATTCGGTTATTAATTTACTGATCTCAAAAAATGCACTGGTTGAAGTGGAATAATTCAATGTTGGGTATTCTAAGTATATGAATATTAATTCTTCAGTTGATACCCCTTTGGTAAGTGTTATTGTGCTGACTTACAACCATAAGGACTATCTGGAGCAGAATTTAAATGGAATACTGATGCAAAAAACAAGTTTTCCATTTAAAATTTATGTGCACGATGATGCTTCAACAGACGGGACAAGAGATATTATTCTTAAATACTATGAAAAATATCCCGGCATAATTGTTCCGATTCTTCAGTCCGAGAATCAATATTCAAAAGGCATCCGACCCTACTCCACGTTTGTTTATCCAAAACTGAATTCAAAATATGTCGGCTTTTGTGAAGGCGATGATTATTGGACTGATCCTGATAAACTCCGGATACAGATAGAGTATCTGGAGCAAAATCCCGGCTGTTCGATATGTTGTCACGATGTTAATATTGTTCATGAGGGTATCGAAAGTCCGCGGGAAGTTTTTTACAATATTCCGCATAAATCCGATTTCAGATTTGATTTCTTATCTGAATTTACAGATCATTTTGTCCCGACTCCCACCATTGTTACCCGTCTGGACATCCTGAGGGAGCAGCCGGCTAATTATACCACTCTTGTAAGCGGCGACATTCAGAAAATTCTTTTTTTGCTTAGCAGAGGGTACGGTTACTATTTTTCAAAAAAGATGGTAACTAAACGAAGAAATCCCGGCGGAATTACATCGAACATGGAGTATCGGAAGATTGAATTTGAAGGGCGGTACGAAGTTCTGTATTACATTATTAATTTTGCTCCCGATACCGCTGTTAGTGCAATCAGGAAGAAAATGGCAGAATATGAAAGAGCGTTTATCAAATTAAGGCTGCCGGTTAAAAGACATAACTTTCTAATGCTGATCTTCAATGCCGTCTGGCACGATCCTGGCTGGTTTTTCCGGCGCCGCACTAATTTAATAGCCGTGAACACAATTCTTTTTCCGGGAGCCCCGCATTGAAGATTGCAATAATGCAGCCATATTTTTTGCCGTACCTGGGTTATTTTCAATTGATAGATGCGGCAGATCTTTTTCTTGCTTATCCGTATGTGGATTTTAACAGGAGAGGATGGATAAACAGAAATCGTTTTCTAATTATTCATGGTCAGCCCAGATTCTTCAATATTCCGGTTCAGAATTATTGTTCTAAACCTAAAATCACAGATTTAAAAATAGATTATTCGAAAAACTGGAGAAGGAAACTGTTCGAAGACATCAGGTTTAATTATAAACGCTGTCCCTTTTTTGATGAAATATTCCCTGTTTTCTCTGAAATCTTAACTCCTGATTTTGAGTATCTGGTAGATCTTAATATTTCTTCAATCAGCAAAGTATGCAGAATCCTCGGCGTTACAACCCAGATTATCAGCTTAAGACCCTATTTCGGGGAGATAGAGAATGAAGTTCTAGTAATTAAGGATAAAACTGAAAGAATGCAGAGAAGAATTACATCAATTTGCCGTCACGAAAATTCTGACCTTTACATAAATGCAATCGGCGGCAAATGCCTGTACCCTAAAGAGTTATTCACCGAAGAGCATATTGATATCAGGTTTGTGCAGTCAGACCTGCATGAATACAAACAGAATTCAGATGTTTTTTATCCTAATCTTTCCATTCTCGATGTCCTGATGAATCTTGGAGTGGAAAAAACAAAAATTGAACTGAAAAGTTATGAACTTAGCAGTTGAGAATTGAGGACGCAGATAAACCCCAAGAGATTCAATAATAATTTAACCCTTGGGTTTTGCACGGCTTAAAGCTGCAAATCAGCAGATTACGGGTGGAAAAACAGGAGACTTGAATAAATTCATATAAACCTGTTCTCGGAAAAGGTCTGAAACATAGTAAATCGGGCGCAGCAGATAATTCTATTACTTTTGCCCGGTATATTCTGTCTGGCGGCGTTCACCTTCTTTAGCCAGGAAGTCCCTTTTCTGAAGTTTCATCTTGTTGGTTTTATTAAATCTTATCTTATGAATAACTGTAAAAAGTATAAACGCAACAACGATGATGATTGACAGCCATAAAATGGCTTTATATACTAATTCGGTTGATCCTTCAGCTTGCATATTTTTCTTTCTTTTAAATCATTATTTGTAAATTTATGGATAAATTACAAAATTATATGTGAGTTTTGTCAATAAAATATTAAGGATGCTTTTAGTTCAAACTATTTATTATTAAAATACAATCTGAAAGGTACAGTCCATGTACGAATCTGAGCAGGTTTTAGCAGCTCGCCGAAGGATCAAGGCATTTCTTGATGTTAAAGAATGGCCTTACGATATTGAAGATAATGGCGAATTCCGTTTGTATCAGGGATCAACATTTGTTTCCGCTGAAGTAAAACAATGGGGGCAGTTTACACTTGTTATTATTAGGGCGCCTATTTCACTTGGGATCAAAACAATGAATGAAAAAGTTTACCGTTATATGCTTGAGAAAAATTACAGCCTTATAGTCGGAAAACTTGCCTATAGCAGAACCCAAAATGCAATCTACTATGAAAATGCAATCCTCGGGGACGATCTTGATCCTGAAGAATTGTATGGTGCACTTGAATCCGCAGCATTAACTGCCGATAATTATGATGATCCGATTTCTGCGCTGACCGGCGGCAGAAGAGCAATTGATTAGGAGAGGAAACTATGAAGTACAAGATTGAGAACATCGAACAATTATCAAAGTACGTTGAAAGCCTTCTTATCAAGCGGAGCTGGCCTTATAAAAAAATCGACGAGCTGAATTACAGACTAAACCTTGAAACAACTTACATTCTTGTGAGCTGTAAAAACTGGGGAAGGAATGTTCTGCTTTCAATATCATCGCCCATTTCCGTGCATTCAAAAAACCTCAACCTCAATGTGCTTGAGAGGATAATCGAATTAAGCAGCACAATCGAAATGGGGAAATTCTCGCTCGATCCCGAGAATAATATTATTTTTTATGAATATTCTCTGCTTGCCGATAATCTTGACCCGGATGAATTTTTCGTAAGTCTTACTACCGCCGGAACAATTTCCGATAAGTATGATGAGGTGATCTCGCAACTGACAGGTGGTAAGCGTTATATCGATCTGAAAAGATAGATTTGCTTTTCATCTTTATTAGTGTTAACTTTCATTATCTAATTCGCCCTTAATGGGCGATTTTTTTTATTATGCCGGTAAACAAAAAGAACATACAAGAAATAATTGAAACCGAAGTTTCCGCACAAGGCTATTTTTTAATAGAACTTGTAATTCGCGGAACTGATCAGAAATTAATTCTCGAAGTCTATGTTGATAATGAAAGCGGAGTGACTACTGAGGCATGCGCAGATATCAGCCGTGAAATTAACGGAAAACTGGAACTTGAAGAAAGCCTTAAAGATTACAGGCTTGTTGTTTCTTCCCCAGGAGTTGACAGACCATTAAAATTCCTCCCACAATACAATAAGCATATCAACAGAAATTTCGAAATAGATTACGATGACGGTCAGCCCAGGAAGTTAAAAAATGCGAAACTTTTGGCTATTGAAGGCGATAAACTCCGGTTTCAGACCGTAAAGCACGAAGTGCTAATCGAATTTAACCGGATTATTACCGCTAAAGTTTTATTAAGTTTTTGATTACGGAGGATCAAAGAATGAACAACGAAATTCAGGAATCGTTTTCCCAGATGGTCAAGGCTAAAAGCCTTGATAAAGACGTGCTGGGTAAAATCCTGGAGGATATTTTCGGTCTGCTGATCAAGAAAAAATTTGGTCAGGATGCAAATTACTTTATTGGTCTCAACATGGACAAAGGTAATATTGAGATATTCCTTGAACGAAGAATTGTTGAAACTGTTGAGAACCCTGCCTGTGAAATCAGTTTTGAAGATATCAATGCTTTAGGCAATGATGAAGGTCTGGAACTTGGCGACGATTATATCGAGAAAGTTGATCTTTCATTGTTCGGACGCAGACATGTAAATCTTGCGAAACAAAGCCTCAGTCAGAAGATCAGAGAGATTGAAAAAGAAATTACTTACAAGGATTACGGCGATAAAGTCGGCGAAATAATTGTAGGAGATATTTATCAGGTGCGTAAGAACGATATCCTGATAAATCACAATAAAAACGAATTGATCCTTCCAAGAAAAGAACAATTGCCAAAAGAAAGGTATCGCAAAGGTGAAACCATTAGGGCAATCGTTAAAGAAGTGAAAAAAACTCAGAATGGTCCCGTGATCATTATATCCCGTTCTGATAATCTCTTTTTAAAACGTCTTTTTGAAATCGAAATCCCTGAAATATACGATGGAATTATCGAGATCAAAGGAATTGCAAGAATTCCCGGCGAGCGCGCCAAAGTTGCTGTCGAATCACAGGATGCCCGCATCGATGCAGTAGGCGCCTGCGTAGGCATGAAAGGCGTTAGGGTTCATGCTATTGTCCGTGAACTCAACAACGAAAATATTGATGTTCTCAGCTTTTCGACCGATCCCGGCATTTATATCCAGAGGGCACTCGGTTCGAATAAAATCAAACAGCTCGATCTCGATGAAACAAACAGAATGTGCTATGTGAAAGTGGATTCAGAACATGTTTCACAGATCGTAGGACGTTTCGGAGCTAACCTTAAACTTGCAATGGAACTAACCGGTTATAATATTGAGATCATCAGGGAAGAAAAGCCGTTCGAAGAATATGAAGAAGATATCGAACTTGTTCTTTTAAGAAAAGAACTTGGTTCTGAAATTATTGACCTTCTGATCGATAACAGGCTTGATACAGCCAAAGAAGTTCTTACGACCGGCATTGAAGGACTCGCGCAGTTCGAAGGACTTGATGCTGAGAAAGCAGCAGAAATAATTGAGAAAATTAAAGATCTATACACTGAAGAAGAATAACAGAGTTTTAAAAAGATATGATGGATAAAATCCGGGAAAAAAAGTGGCGGATTGCAAAATTCGCCGCCGAGTACAAAATACCCACAGAATCGGTGATCGATTTTCTTAAATCGAAAGATCCGGGCTCCAGTCTTACACTCATGACAATGATGAGCGATGATATGCTCGAACATGTTATTGAGAAGTTCAAACGTGAGATTGAGGACGCTGAAAGGGTCCACAAGAAGATCGATAAGATCATTGATATTATTTCACATGATACGCCGCCGGCTATACCTGCGGTAAAGGAACCTGAAGCCGAACCGGAAAAACCGGCGGAGCCTGAAGTGGAAGCGCCTCCGGTGGAAATTGAAATTCCTGCTGAGGAAGTTCAGCCTGAGGTTGCTGCTGAAATCCCGGAACCTGAGAAACCGGAAGAACCTATTGAGGAGCCCGAAGTTCCAGTTGTTGAGGAACCGCAGCCCGCTGAAGAAGCCCCGGTGGAAATTGTCAGCGCGGAACCTGAAGTTTCAACTGAACCCGAGGAACCGGTTTCTGAAATTCCTGCTGCTGATGTTGTTGAAACGGTTGAAGCTGCTGAAAAGGAAGAGGTGACTCCTGCTGAAGCACCTGAACCTGAAGCGGCTGTGCCGGTTGAAACTCCGCCAGTGGAAGAAGCTCCGAAGAGTTTTGTTAAACCGATTTTCAGGACAGAAACCGAAAAAGAACTTGAAAAAATGAAAAATTCTTTCAAAGTTTATGGTAAAGTTGATATAGAGGGTTCTTCTCCCAAGAAAATCCTTAAAAAAGCAAAACCCGGATCTTCTCAGCAAAAGCCTGAAATGAGATTGAAAAAGTCTGTTGCATCAGATGGTGCGAGAAAAACAGACGGCACCGGCAAGACTTTTATTAAGGAAATACAGTCCGAGACTGATGACAATAAGACTAAGACGGCAACCACCGAAGGCGGTGCATCTGATGATGCCAAAGGCAAGAAAAAAAGGCTCAAAAAGCAATTCAAAAAAGAGGACGGTACCGAAGAAGATCTGAAGTCAAAGAAAAAGAAAAAGACCAAGAAATTCGAAGTTGATGAAAAACAGGTTGATGAAGCTCTGAAAAGAACTATCCTCAGCCTAGATGAATCAGCCCTCGGTTCTCGTGCAAATGTCAGGAAAAAGAAGAAAAAAGAAAAAGCAGAAGTGCAGGAACTCATTGACGAGCAGAAAAGAGTTGAAAAGAGGAAAATTCAGGTTACTGAATATACCGCTGTCAGCGAACTTGCGAATCTTATGAATATCAGCGCAACTGAAGTTATACAGAAATGTTTCTCGATGGGTGTTATGGTCTCAATTAACCAGAGGCTCGATTCCGATACAATAACTCTTGTTGCCGATGAATTTGGCTTTGAAGTTGAGCAGGTTACAGATTATAATCCTGAAGCCCTCGAGGATCAGGATGATCCTGATGAATTGAAAACTTCCAGACCGCCTGTTGTTACGATAATGGGACACGTTGACCACGGTAAAACATCCCTTCTCGATCATGTCCGCAAAGCAAATGTTGTTGCAGGGGAAGCCGGTGGTATCACACAGCATATCGGTGCATACAGGGTTCAGGTCGATGAAAGTCGTTTTATCACATTCCTCGATACTCCCGGTCACGAGGCATTTACGGCGATGAGAGCAAGAGGCGCGAGGGTTACGGATATCGTTGTGCTTATTGTTGCTGCCGATGACGCAGTTATGCCGCAGACTGTTGAGGCTATCAACCATGCTCAGGCTGCCGGAGTGCCGATTGTTGTTGCTATTAATAAAATAGATAAACCAAACGTAAATATTGATAAAATCAAACAGCAGCTTGCTGATAGGAATATCCTTGTTGAAGACTGGGGTGGTAAATACCAGTGCGCTGAAATTTCCGCCAAAAGCGGCAAGAATATTGATGTGCTTCTGGAAAAAATACTTCTCGAAGCAGATCTGCTTGAACTGAAAGCAAACGCAGATCGCACTGCACGCGGAACAGTTGTCGAGTCACAGCTTGATAAAGGGCGCGGAATTACCGCAACAATACTCGTACAGAAAGGTACGCTTAAAATCGGCGATATTTTTGTTGTCGGAAACCAGTTCGGACGTGTCCGTGCTATGTTCGATGAAAGAAACCAGAAAGTCAGTTCCGCAGGACCATCTGCACCGGTACTTGTTCTTGGTTTCGAAGGGGCGCCACAGGCAGGCGATAACCTGATAGTTGTTGAAAGCGAACGTGAAGCCAGAGAGATCAGTATCAAACGTCAGCAGTTCCAGAGAGAACAGGAGCATCGTCAGGTGCATCATATTACACTCGATGAAATCGCTGCCCGCATTGGTTCCGGAGGTTACAAAGAACTTGCTGTTATTGTTAAGGGCGATGTTGACGGCTCCGTTGAGGCGCTTGCCGATTCGCTTCTGAAAATATCAACATCCGAAGTTGCCGTAAGAGTTATTCATCGTGGGGTTGGCGCCATTTCTGAAGGTGATGTTCTTCTGGCAGCAGCTTCCCAGGCTATTATTATCGGTTTCCAGGTACGTCCGCACACAAGCGCCCGTAAACTTGCGGAAACTGAAAAAGTGGAAATTAGGCTCTATAACGTGATTTATGACGCTATTAATGAGATAAAGTCCGCTCTCGAAGGAATGCTCTCGCCTGTTGTTTCCGAAGAAGTTGTCGGAACCGTTGAAGTAAGGGAAGTTTTCAAAGTTCCGAAAGTTGGAAATATTGCCGGATGTTATGTTACCGATGGTAAGATTTTCAGAACTAATAAGATCAGACTTTACAGAGAGGGTATTGTTGTCTATTCAGGTGAACTTGCTTCGCTGAAAAGATTTAAGGATGATGTGAAAGAAGTTGATGCAGGATATGAATGCGGACTTAATATTTCTAACTTTAACGATATCAAATTAGGCGACATTATTGAATCCTATAAACTCGTTGAAACAAAGAAAAAATTAGAATCCTGATGGCATCTTACAGAACACAAAAAGTTGCCAGTCTTCTTAAAGAAGAGCTGAGCCTGATATTGCTGCATAAATTATCCGATCCGGCTTTCGGGCTGATGACGATAACGAGCGTTAAACTTAGCCCTGATATGAAATTGGCGAAAATTTATGTTTCCACTTATCAGACTGAAATGCGTGAAGCGCTGCTGGAAAAACTCAACGAGGTTAAAGGACTGATAAGATCGGAACTGGCGCATAGGGTACAGTTGAGGTTTGTTCCGGAGCTTGCTTTTTTTATTGATGATACTCTTGATTATGTTGATAAGATGGAAAGGATTTTCAAAAAGCTGCATGATAACGAAAAAAAGTCTGACGAATAAAGAATATGATTTTCTGAAGGGAGAATGTCTGCTTGTTAAAAAACCTTCGGGCATGACTTCTTTCGGTGTTATTGCCAGGATCAGGAGAATACTTAAAGTAAGGAAAGCAGGTCATTCCGGAACTCTCGATCCTCTTGCTTCAGGACTGATGATTGTATGTACAGGCGGCAGTACCAAAAAATTGAATTCTTTTATCGACTCCGATAAAACTTATGTCGCTGAGATTTGTCTTGGTAAAACCACCAGTTCGATGGATACCGAAACCCCTGTTATTGCCGAGGCGGATTATTCACATATTCAGAAAGCAGATATTGTAAGTTTGCTTAATAAATTCACCGGTGAAATTGATCAGATTCCTCCGATGTATTCTGCGGTGAAATTTAAGGGTAAGCCGCTATATAAGTATGCGAGGAAAGGCAAAGAAGTTAAAAGGGAAGCAAGGCGGGTTAACATTTATTCGATTGACATTATTTCCTTCAATAGCCCTTTTCTTACGATTGAAGTCCGGTGTTCGAAAGGCACTTATATCAGGGTTCTTGCCGATGATCTGGGCAAAGAACTTGGCTGCGGAGCCCATCTTTCAGGGCTTAGAAGGACTTCGATAGGGGAATACAGAATTGAAGATGCTTTCAATTTTGATGAGATTCAGACAGAAATAGGGCCGCTCAGAGCGATTCAGCAGGAAGCCGCCGCTGATAATGTCCCGGTGATATCATGATAGTAGTCAGAGATATAAACGGATTCGATTTTCCCCGCGGAACCGCGGTTACAATAGGTACTTTTGATGGGCTGCATCTTGGGCATCTGAAACTTATTGAAATGCTTGTGGAGTCTGCGAGAGAAACTTCCACGGAATGTGTTCTTATTACTTTTGAACCGCACCCGCGCACTGTTATATCAGGAACGGCCGGATTAAAATTATTGACCACAATCGATGAGAAGTTAAATGTTCTTTCCAGGACAGAAATATCAAAAGTCTGGGTAATTAATTTCACAATGGAATTCGCTCAGATAGATTTTGAAGATTTTGTTTCGGAGTACCTTGTAAAAAAACTTAATGCAAGACATCTTATTGTCGGATACGATCATAAGTTTGGACATAACCGGAGCGGTGATAAAAACAAACTTTCCGGGCTTGGTCTCAGATATGGCTTCGATGTATCTGTTCTCGATGAAGTTGCGTTAGGTGAGAAAAATATCAGCAGCACGCGGATAAGAACCGCACTTCTTTCCGGAGACGTTAAAGCCGCCGCTGAGATGCTGGGCAGAAATTACTCATTCACCGGTAAAGTAGCCCAGGGAAAAGGCAGAGGTAAATCAATCGGATTTCCTACAGCCAATGTTGAAATTGGGGATGTTAATAAACTGATCCCTGCCCCCGGAGTTTATCTTACTGCCTGCAGAATTGGTGATGAAAGGCATTTCGGAATGATGAATATCGGGTACCGCCCGACTTTTGAACATGATGGAATGATAATCCCGGAGGTTCACATTTTTGATTTCGACAATGAAATTTATGGTGCGGATATTGAAGTGGAGTTTATTTCCCGGATCAGGGATGAAAAGAAATTTAATTCGGCTGACGAGCTTATAGCTCAGATAAATTCCGATAAGGAAACATCACAGGTATTATTAACTAATTTAATTAATTAATCCCGGTAGGTTCTGGGATTTAATCGTAAAATAAATCATGAGGTAAAACAAATGAATTTAACAAAAGAAGAAAAACTTCAGATAGTACAAAAATACGGAAAGGACGAAAAGGATTCCGGTAAAGCTGAAGTTCAGATTGCTCTTTTAACTGAGAGGATCAACAAATTGACTGGACATTTCTCTTCTCACAAGAAAGATCATGCTTCGAGAAGAGGTCTGATGATGATGGTTGGTAAAAGAAGACGTTTACTTGACTATCTCGTAAAAACGGATATTGAAAGATATCGTGCAATAATAAAAGATTTGAACTTAAGAAAGTAAAAGGAATTTAAATGATAACAATTAAAGAAACCCTTATCGGAGGAAAACCTCTGATCATTGAGACAGGGAAACTTGCAAGACAGTCAAACGGAGCCGTGATGGTAACTTACGGAGATACTATGGTTCTGGTTACTGCTGTTTGTGGTTCCGAGGATAAGGAGGATCTTGATTTTTTCCCTCTTTCCGTGGAGTACAGAGAAAGAGCCTTTGCAGCCGGAAAAATTCCCGGCGGGTTCTTCAAGAGAGAAGGAAAACCAACTGAAAAAGAAATACTTAGCGCAAGGCTGATTGACCGCCCTATCAGACCATTATTCCCTGAAGGGCTTTTAAGGGAAACTCAGGTTGCTGCTTTTGTATATTCTTTTGATGGTGAGAACGATCCGGATATATTAGGCGCAATAGGAGCATCGGCAGCGCTTTCAGTTTCTGATATTCCATTCGATGGTCCCATCGGTGAAGTCAGAGTTGGAAGAGCAGGTTCTGAATTCATAATTAACCCGACACACTCGCAGATTGATGCATCGGATATGGAGCTTGTTGTTGCAGGTACTTATGATTCGATAATGATGGTTGAAGGCGAAGCAAAAAACGTGAGTGAGGATGATCTTCTTGAAGCGTTGAAATTTGCCCATCAGGAGATTCAGAAACTTATTGTTCTCCAGAATGAACTGCGTGAAGCCTGCGGCAAACCGAAATTTGAACTTAAACCAAAAGCAATTGATGAAAATCTCAAAAAAGAGATATACGAACTTGCAGTGGAAAAATTCAAAAATGTTGTCGCTACTACGCTTAGCAAAGAAGAACGCTCTGCAGCCAATAAAGAAATTACAGAGTCCGTTCTTACTGCCCTGTCCGAAAAATATCCCGAACAGGAAAAAGTAATGAAACTTGTCCTCCATGATATGGAAAAAGACCTGATGAGAGAAAGAATTCTTGATGCCGGTCTCCGCCTCGATGGAAGGAATACCACACAAATCCGTCCGATAACAATTGAACTCGGTCTTGTAAAAAGGACACATGGTTCATCCTTGTTTACCCGCGGTGAAACACAAAGTCTTACAACCCTCACGCTGGGTACAAAAGATGATGAGCAGATAATTGACGGACTGAAAGAAGAGTATAAAAAACGTTTTATGCTCCATTATAATTTTCCGCCTTTCTCGGTTGGTGAAACAGGTCGTTATGGCGGAGTTGGCAGAAGAGAAGTCGGTCACGGCAATCTTGCTGAAAGATCGCTCAAAGCTATGCTGCCGGGCGAAGATCTTTTCCCTTATACTATCCGTCTGAATTCAGATATTCTTGAATCAAACGGCTCATCTTCGATGGCTACAGTTTGCGCAGGTTCGCTCGCTCTTATGGATGGCGGGGTTCCCGTCAGCAATGCAGTTGCAGGAATTGCTATGGGTCTTGTGAAGGAAGGCGACAGATTTGCAGTCCTTTCGGATATTCTCGGGAATGAGGATCATCTCGGAGATATGGATTTCAAAGTTGCCGGTACAGATCAGGGTATCACTGGTTTCCAGATGGATATCAAAATCCAGGGTATCTCTTTTGAAATAATGCAGAAAGCGCTTTATCAGGCAAAAGAAGGCAGAATGCACATACTTGGTAAAATGAAAGAAGCAATTGTTGCTCCAAGAGAAAGTATTTCGCCATTTGCTCCGGTCATGCTTCTGACTAAAGTTAAAACTGAAAAGATCGGAATGGTAATTGGACCTGGCGGCAAAATGATTCAGGGCATCCAGAGAGATTATGGAGTTGATATATCAATCGAAGATGACGGCAGTGTAAGCATTGCCGGAACCAGCATGGAGAAAGCTTCCAAAGCACGCGACTTCATCCGCGCACTTGTTGCTGAACCTGAAATCGGAGCCGTTTATCATGGCAAAGTAATTAAAATAACCGATTTTGGCGCTTTTGTTGAAATACTCCCGGGTACTCAGGGTTTGCTTCACATCTCCCAGATAGACCACACAAGGGTTAACAAAGTTACAGATGTTCTCAAGGAAGGAGAAATGATTGACGTTAAGCTTCTTAAAGTTGAAAACGGCAAATTTAGCCTTTCCCGTAAAGCTACTCTTGAGCAGCCGAAATCTCAGGAAGAAAAATAAAGTTGTTGTGCCGGGTGGTTTCTATCCGGCACATCTCTTTTTAAAATGGACTTCCGATGCTTGTCGGTAAACTTGATTTAGGAGATAAACTTTTTGTAGCGCCAATGGCGGATGTTTCTGATATGCCTTTTCGTCAGATATCCAAAGAATTGGGTGCAGGGCTGTGCTTTACCCAGATGGTGAGCGCCAAAGGTGTGATCGAAAATGATTTCGATTCGCTCAGAGACCTTGCGTTCTCTCGTAAGGAAAAACCTATTGGTGTTCAGTTTCTTGGTAACGATCCCGAAATACTTTACTCTGCTTCATGGGAAATTCGTTCTTATCAGCCTGATCTGATTGACCTTAATTGCGGCTGCCCCACCGAGAATGTTGTTAAGTGTAATCTCGGTGCTAATCTGCTCGAAAATCCCGCCCTCATTGGCAGACTGGTGAGCAGTATGGTCAGAGGCGCCGGGGATATACCTGTTTCTGTTAAGTTACGGCTGGGACCGGACAGAAAAAAAGTTAATATTTTTGATACAGCCAAAGCTGCTGAAGATAATGGCGCCAGTTTATTATTTATCCATGCAAGAGCAAAAACTGACAAATATCACATGGATCCGTTGATAGAATGGATTTCAGAAGTGAAAAAGAGAGTTTCTATCCCAGTGGTTGGGAATGGCTCGGTTTTCACTCCTCAGGATGCGGAACTGCTCAGAAACGAAACCGGCTGCGATTCAGTGATGGTTGCCCGGGGAGCGCTCGGCAACCCTTTTATCTTTCAGCGATTTAATAAGCTTAAATCTGAAGGATCTGATCCCGGTCAGCCCCAGATTGATGAAGAGCTATCTGTTGCCCTCAGGCATATATCTTACCTTGCCGTGGAATATAAAGAAGCCCTTTTTCTGAACCATGCCAAAAAACATTCCATATGGTATTTCAGGAGATACGCCGGGATTAAGAATTTTGTAAATGGTCTTTTACCTTTAAGGACCAGAGAAGAAATTGAAAATTTTTTAAAACAACACGCTTCTGAAATCAAAAACCGGAATTATGTAGAATCTGATCCCAGCGATAATGATGAACAGTTCAGAAAACGTGTGGTTTTTTGGATCAACCAAACATAAAGTTTTATGAGAAAAGAAATTGTAATTAACTCATCCACGTCCCAGAATCGGCTTGCTATTATCGAAGATGGGAAACTTGTGGATTTTTTTATTGACCATCACGATAAAGATCGTATGGTCGGAGATATCTACTACGGGCGTATCGCCAGGGTTCTTCCCGGTATCCGGGCAGCATTTGTAGATATCAATATGAAACACGATGCTTTCCTGCATTTCTCCGATATCGGGGATAGAATGAAAGAGCTGCAGGCAGTATTCGATGACGACGATGAGGATGGTGAGAAACCACCCCAGGAAAAACCTCAGGCTGAAAAGCAGGAGAATGTACCCAGCGTTAAGGAAAAAGCCGCTCAATTGCATAAAGGGCAGGAAATCCTTGTACAGATAATTAAGGAGCCCGTCAAGGATAAAGGAGTGCGTGTGACTTCCTCCATTTCCATTCCGGGCAGATTCTGTGTGCTTATACCTTACGATAATAAAGTAGGCATATCAAAAAAAATAACTGATTTCCGCGAACGTAAAAGATTAAGAAAGCTTGCCAAGGGAATTTTTCCGGATAATTGCGGACTTATTATCCGTACAGCAGCTAAGGATCAGACTGAAGAATCTCTTACCGGCGATCTTAAATACCTCGTTAAAACATGGGATGAAATCCAGGAGAATATCAAAGCTCAGTCGCCTCCCGCTCTTGTGTATAAGGATATATCGACAACAATGAGCGTAATACGCGATATGCTGACAAACGATATTACGAACCTTTATATCGATTCGAAAAAAATCCTGAAGGAAATAAAGGATTATTTGCAGATAATTCAGCCTTCGCTTGTTGCAAAAGTGGAATTTTACCGCGGCAGTGATTCTATTTTTGATTATTTCAAGATCGAAGAGCAGATCAGGGAACTGATGGGAAGACGGGTATCTCTTCCGGCAGGCGGACATATTGTTATTGAGCATACTGAAGCTATGACTGTTATAGACGTAAACAGCGGAAGGTATGCCGCGAAGAAAGAGCAGGAACTGAATTCGCTGAAAACAGACCTCGAAGCCGCAAGGGAAATCGTAAGACAGCTCAGGCTTAGAGATATCGGCGGTTTGATAGTTGTGGATTTTATTGATCTGGAAGACGATAAGAACCGTAAGAAAATTTTTGATGAACTTAAAAAAGAATTCCGGAAAGACCGTGCAAAAATTGCAATGCTGCCTATGACAGATTTTGGCTTGATGCAGATCACACGTGAACGCATCAGGGAAAATATCGTTCAGTCAATGAATGAAGTATGTCCTTATTGCGATGGCACCGGAATAATGCTGAAAAGATCGAATCTTATACACTCAATCGAAGACTGGCTGCGCCGCTACCGTAATGAAGGCAAGTTCCGGAAAATCAGGCTTATTGTTCATCCTTCTCTGGCAAAGGACCTGAAATCGGGTGTCATCTCCGCAGTAAACCGGTATCAGTTAAAATACTTTTTAAGAATAATTCTTCAGGAAGATATAAGTCTTAACCCGCAGGTATTCAAATTTATCTCGGCTAAAACGGGCGAAGACCTTACGGACGATTTTATCTGAGTTTCTGCTCTTCCGTAATTTTCATAAATTTATATTTTACATTATTCTTTATTAAAGATACTGAACATTAATCTCTTCGGAGTTTACAGATGAAGAAAACAAAACTTTACACCGCTCATCAGAAATATGGAGCGAAAATTATCGATTTTGCCGGTTATCAGATGCCGGTGCAGTACACCTCAATGATTGCTGAACATCAGGCGGTCAGAAATGCCGCAGGCTTGTTCGATGTTTCTCATATGGGTGAGTTTTTTGTACGCGGCAAACAGGCGCTCGATCTTGTTCAGCATGTTACAGTCAATAACGCAGCGCTGCTTAAACCCGGGAAGATCCAGTATTCGGCTATGTGTTATGAAGATGGCGGAATTGTTGATGATCTCCTTGTTTATATGATCTCTCAGGAGGAGTTTCTGCTCGTTGTAAATGCTTCGAACATTGAGAAGGATTTTCAATGGATCACATCCAACAACACCTTCGATGCCACAGTTACCGATGAGAGCGATGAATGGAGTCTCATTGCTTTTCAGGGTCCTATCTCCCGCGGGGTTCTTCAGTCTTATTGCGACTCTCCGCTTGAACTGGAGTACTATCACTTTATGTACGCCAAAGTCTGCGGTATCGATACCCTGGTCTCCAGAACAGGATATACAGGCGAATTGGGGTATGAGCTCTATATTAAAGCAGGCGAAGAGGAAGTTCTTCATATATGGGACAGCCTCTATAAAACCAGCAGCGATAAAGGCGGTTCGTTAACCGGTCTTGGGGCAAGAGATACTCTCAGGCTTGAGATGGGTTATTGTCTTTATGGTAATGATATCGATGCTGCAACAAATCCGCTGGAAGCCGGACTTTCCTGGATCACCAAACTGAATAAAACAGAATTTATCGGCAGGGATGCGCTTTTAGAAATAAAAAACCAGGGACTTAAACGTAAACTCTGTGCTTTTACATCCGATGAGAAAATTTTCCCCAGACACGGTTATTCAATATTTAATGGAAATGAAAATATCGGGGTTGTAACCAGCGGAACAGTTTCCCCAGTTCTTAATAAGCCGATTGGTATGGCTTATATTGATAGCCGGTATTCTGAGACAGGTACCGAACTTGAGATTGAAATCAGGGGAAAAAGAAGTAAAATTGATATTGTCAAACTTCCCTTTATCCTGAAATAAATGAATATTAAAGTTTTATTTTCCCCGCTGAATGCCGATGAACTCTTCTTCAGCGGAAAAAACACTGTCGTAATTGATGTGCTCCGTTCCACGACTACAATAATTACGGCTCTTGATAATGGCGCAAAAGAAGTTCTCCCTGTAAACTCAATTGAATTTGCGATGAAAATTTCTGTCAGCGCTTTTGGTAGTCTTAGCTTAATAGCCGGCGAACGCAACGGTATTAAAATCGATGGGTTTAATCTTGGTAACTCACCGCTCGAATTTGATGAGGAGAGAGTAAAAGGAAAATCTATTATTCTTTATACTACCAATGGCACAAAAGCTATGGTCAGGGCTAAATTTTCATCAAAATTATATGTCTGTTCGTTTGCTAACCTTTCGGCTGTAGCAAGGAAGGTTGCAGAAGATAATGAGGATTTGATTATTCTCACTTCAGGTTCGAACGGGATGTTTTGTCTTGAAGATACCGTGTGCGCAGGAATGTTGATTGACGAAATTTCTGCTCTTACGGGTAAAACATTTTATTCTGATTCGGTTATTGCCAGTTGTAATCTAAGCGCCGCTTATAAAGGGGATTTATTAAAGCTCCTGAAAGAATGTGAACATGGCAAAACTCTGATTGAGAAAAATTTTATGCAGGATCTGGAATTCTGTTCGCGTATAAATTCTTCGGAAACAGTTCCGGTTCTGGTTTCTGGCGCCATCCGTAAGCTATTGCCAGAAAATAATTTGCAAGATGAACTAGTTGAAATCTGATGACAAAAAAAGTTAAAAAAGAGAAAGATAATTCCGATAATTTTTTTCTTATACCTCTGGAAAAAAAGAAAAAGATATTAGGATTTCTGCTCCTTCTTGTAGCGCTGTTTCTTTTTCTTAGTGTACTTTCCTATCGTTCAAGCGATTACGCTAATTTAACTTACAGGTTTACCGATCTCTTCAAAATCTTCTCCGATGATGTTGAATTTTTGGCAAGGGTGGAGAATACAAAAAATTGGCTCGGTATTTTCGGGGCTTATACTTCCTCAATTCTAATTGCTTCGACTATCGGCTATTTTTCGATTGTTTTTCCCCTTGTTCTTTTTGTTTGGGGCTACCAGGTAATAAAAGAACATAATTATAAATTAGCTGCACACATCTCGAATATAATAATTGCAGCCGGTGTTCTTGCTGCATCTTTCTTCGGACTGCTTCAGGCGGAATTAAATATCTTTCCTGAAACGATCGAATTATCAGGCAAAATAGGATTTTTTCTTGGCTCGGGAGTCGGCAGACTGCTTGGCGGTCTTGGCGGCATCCTGTTTTTTGCCGCAGCTTATTTGATCCTTGCTTATATACTGTTCGAGAACATTATCGTTTCATTTGTTAAGTCTTTTTTTGAATTCCTTAAAAACACTTTCAGGGATGAACCCGAAACAGAAAAACCAGTTCAGACCGATTCCCCGTCAGAAAAAGAAATACAGCCTGTCATAAGCGTTAAAAGAGATGAACCGGAAATCAGAAAAGAAGAAAATCGGCCGACCATCATCAATATTCTGAATGAGCAGCCTGATAGTCTCCCGGTAAAAGACCGGGATAATATTTCCGGCGCTGACGACCTTCCTGCTATTAAAGTAATCAAAAGGCATAAGGAAGAGGCGATAGTTGAACATGTTGATAACGACTATGATGTGCCTGAGGAAAAAATATCTGCTGATGACACCGATGATTTTTTTGACGACGATACTGCCGAAAATATTACGAGTCTCCCCGAGCAATGGGAGGAAACCCTCGATTACACTCCTCCGAAACTTGAAGACCTTCAGAAAGATCCGCTCGATAATTACCGGATTCCGGAGGAAGAACTTCGCAACAATGCAAAATTGCTGAAGGAAAAACTTGCGTTATTTGATATTGGCATTCAGGATATATCTATTACTCCCGGACCTGTTGTAACTATGTATGAATTAGTGCCTGAACCCGGCGTTAAGATAAGTAAAATAGTCAGTCTTGAGAATGACATTGCCCTCGCTCTTGCAGCCCGTGGAATAAGGATAATCGCTCCGATTCCCGGGAAAAGCGCTATTGGTGTTGAAATACCAAACAATATCTCTGCTACTGTCAGCGCGCGCTCCGTGCTGGGCAAAATCCGGGAATCCAAGGCGATTCTTCCGCTCGCGGTCGGGAAAACAATTGCAGGGGATATTTTCTTTGCCGATCTTGCCTCCATGCCTCACCTTCTGGTTGCAGGTTCTACTGGTTCGGGAAAGAGTGTCGGTATCAATATGATGATTATGAGTCTCCTATATTCGAAACATCCTGTTGACTTAAAGTTTGTGATAATTGATCCTAAGAAGGTCGAACTTTCATTTTATAAAAAACTCTCACACCATTTTCTCGCTGTTTCTCCGGATATTAATGAGGAGATAATTACAACAACTCAGAATGCTCTCGTTGTACTTCAGGCTCTTCTGCGTGAAATGGAAATGCGTTATATAATGCTTTCCAAAGCCCAGGTGAGGAATATTGTTGAGTATAATACCAAGGTTGGTGATCCTTCGAGAGCCCCTAAAAACACTGACGGCGTCGTTCATCACAAACTCCCTTACGTTGTGGTTGTTATAGATGAACTTGCCGACCTTATGATAACTTCAGGCAAAGAAGTTGAAGAACCAATTACGAGGCTTGCTCAATTGGCGCGTGCAGTTGGAATTCACCTGATTCTTGCTACGCAGAGGCCCTCGGTGAATGTTATCACTGGCATTATTAAAGCTAATTTCAGCGCCAGGATTGCTTATCAGGTTGCCACCAAAATAGATTCCCGCACAATTCTCGATATAAATGGGGCTGAAAGACTGCTCGGAAAAGGCGATATGCTCTTTCTGACGGGCAAAGACCCTAAACCTATCAGGATGCAGAATGCGTTTGTTTCCACAGATGAAGTTGAGAAGATTACAGAGTATATTTTCAAACAGAGAGGTTTCTCAAAACGATATTACCTTCCTTCGATGTATGAGACACAGGGTGGTGATGATGGTATTCTCGACGATAAAGATGAACTGTTTGTAGATGCGGCCAAAGTTGTTGTCAGGACTCAGCAGGCTTCAGTCACATTTCTTCAGAGAAAATTAAAAATTGGTTATGCCCGTTCTGCACGCATTATGGAGCAGCTTGTTGCTGCCGGCATTGTCGGGCAGGGCGAAGGCAGTAAACCGAGAGATATATATTATAATAATGAGGACGACCTCGCTGATTTACTGAGGACTTTATGATTAATCTTTTTCTGGCTTTTATTGTTTTTTTACTTCCGCAGGATCCTGCCAAAACACTTGAACTCATCAAGGAAAAATATGCGGGACTGACATCTCTCCAGGCTGAATTTTATCAGGGAAGCGGGGTTTCCGGGAAAGATGTTAAGGGTGTTCTGTATTATAGTAAAAGGAATAAATTCCGGGTTGAATATTCAAATAAAGTTCTCGTATCCAATGGTGAAACTATCTGGAATTATGAAAAGGAACTCAATCGGGTTCTGATAAATTCGGTTAATAATGCGCCTTCAGTGTTTTCACTTGAGGAATTTTTGGATGAACTTTCATATAACAGTCTTATTGCCGATGCCGGAACTGACGATGGACTTTCGGGACTGAAAATCGAACCGCTTCAGAGCGAATCAGGCTTCTCAAAAGTATTTTTATGGGCTGACAAAGACATGATAGTAAGGAGAGTTAAAATCTTTGACCTTATGGGTAATACTTTCGATCTCAGAATGAGGAATATCAAACTGAATCCTGTCCTCCAGACTGAGATATTCATTTTTAAACCAGTTAAAGGTGTTGAGATTATTGACTTCCGCTAAAAAAAGAATCATAAATATTTTCCTGGGATATATTTTCCCTGGTTTACTTGCCATTGTCCTGCTCTATTTTGTTTTCAGGGATATGGACTTTAGTATTGTATTCGGATACATATCCGCAATTTCATTTTCCTGGCTGATAATTTTCCTGGCTATCTTTATGTTCTCGCATTATCTGAGGGCTCTCCGGTGGAAAGTAATGCTTCGGTCAATCAAACCGGAAACTTCGGTTTTAAACCTGTTCGGGGCTGTGATGATTGGTTACGGTGTTAATTGTATTATTCCCCGTCTTGGTGAATTATACAGGGGTTTGTTTCTTGGGCGCTGGGAAAAGATTTCCAGAACATCAATTCTTGCAACGGTTATACTTGAAAGAATAATTGATATTATTGCACTCGGCGTTGCTGTCGGTATCGCAGTAGCTATTTATCCCGGCGAACTTTATTCAAAGGTTCAATGGCTTAAAACTGTTTTTATTCTGGTTTTTGGTTTCGTTTTATTCATAGCTGTCTTAATGGTATTGCTTGTCAGATTCAGAGAATCCATTATTTTATATATACATTCCAAAACAGAGAAAAGATTTCCTGTTTTTTCTTCTTTCGTCATAAAAAGTATCGAACAGCTCAGTTTTGGCTTCTCATGCATCCGGGGTGTTAAGGATTCTTCAATTGTTGCCACTTATTCGGCGCTCATCATGATTGCCTATGCCTACACATCACTTGCCGGGTTTTATCTTCTGCGGATGGACAGTATTATGGATGTTAATTTTACAATGGCATGGATTCTCCTTAGTGTAAGTGCGTTTGGTGTTGTTTTGCCTACTCCCGGGGGTACGGGTTCATACCATGCAATTGTGATCTTCGTTCTCGTTAGCCTGCTCGGCTTTTCGTATGAGATCAGCGCAGCATACGCTATCCTTACTCATATTATTAGTTATATCGTATTTATCTTCCTGGCGCTTGTTTCTTATTATTTTGTTAATGCGAAAATGTTCAAAGCCGGGATTCCAAAGGAAAACTTTATCTCAGTTTTCAGGAAAAGTAAAAATGAAGATTAAATTATTATCGCTTTTTTGTGTAATTATACTCGCTGCCAGTAATATTAAAGGGCAGATAGATGTTTCAGCGGGAATGGGACTTAGTTTTTTCAATTCGCCCTCTCTGCAGGATTACATCAATATCAATTTTGCTCCTTATGATAATAATCTCGGGACATTCTCGAGCTCCGGCGAATTCTATCTTGAAGCCGCTTATCCATTGACCCCTGATTATCAGGCGGCGATTCTTTATTCCATCCAGTTGTTCTCGTATAATACAGCATCCGGCAGGAGCGGTTTTTATGAAATGTCGCTCACTAAGCACAAACCTTTTGCCGTTGCTTACTATCTGCTCACAGGGAATGGATACAGATTTAAGTTTGGCGGCGGTATTGGATTAACTTTTGCCAGTTTTGAGGAACAGATAGCAAACTCACCCGTGAAAAGATATTTTACTGCCGTGGGACCCGCTTTTATTTTAAATGCTGAAGGACATACATTATTAAGCGGGAATCTCTACGCAGTTATTGGCGGAACACTTTGTTATGAGTTGACAGGTGAACTTTCGGACGGTGATCTCAAACTTAGGAATAATGTTCTAAGCAGTGCGGTGGATCTTCACTCATTATCTGCTGCTTTCAAATTAGGAATTTCATACTTTTTCTGAGAAATAATATATGTCAATTATAGAATCGATTATCCTGGGTATTGTCCAGGGACTAACTGAATTTCTGCCGATCAGCAGTACAGGCCATCTTACACTAGCCGGTAAACTGATGGGACTTATTTCTGAAACCGAGCCGCAGCGATGGACAGCTTTTATCGCCGTCATTCAAATAGGGACACTTATTGCGATTTTTGCTTATTTCTGGAAAGATATCGTAAATATAACTTTAACTTTTCTTAAGGAAAATCTATTCGCACGGAAGCAATTCAAAGCGCAATCTCCGGATTCAAAATTAGGCTGGATGATAATTCTCGGCTCCGTTCCTGTTTTTATTATCGGACTTGGATTTAAGGATTTTATTGAGGGAGCATTTACAAAAAACCTGTTTGTAATTTCCGGAAGTCTTATTGCATTGGGAATTATTCTCGGGATCGGTGAAAAGATTGGAAAATTCAGGAAAGAGATCAATGAGGTCACATGGATTGATGCTGTTCTGATTGGTTTTGCCCAATCTTTAGCTCTTATACCCGGATCATCAAGGTCTGGTACTACTATTACTATGGGTATTTTTCTGGGACTGAAAAGGGAGGCTGCCGCAAGGTTCTCGTTCCTGCTTAGTATCCCGGCTGTTTTTGGCAGCGGAATGCTTCAGTTTTATGAATCTCTTGAATATCTTGATAATCAGGGATTTATTGCTCTTGCAGTTGCAACTATTTTTTCGGCTATAAGCGGTTATTTGACAATTGCTTTTCTTCTGAATTATCTCAGGAAAAATTCGACTTTTATTTTCGTTTTTTATAGGATAATTATTGGCCTGGTGATCCTGGCTCTAATTTATTTTAACATTATCAGTGCATAAATTACAGGAGTTATTATGAAAAATATATTTTTTGTACTCATCTTGATATTGCTTACAACTGCTTGCAAAAGCAATCAAACTGAATTAAAATCACAAGATAAAGGAACAATTATGGAAGAAAAAAAAGGGACACAAAAACTTGTGGCTACAGTTGAAACAAATATGGGAACTTTCGAGCTTGAACTTTTTGCCGATAAAGCCCCGAGAACTGTTGAAAACTTCGCCGGTCTTGCTAAAAAAGGTTATTATGATGGTGTTATATTTCATAGAATTATAAATGGATTTGTTATTCAGGGCGGAGACCCGACAGGAACCGGACGCGGAGGTGAAAGTCTCTGGGGCGGTAAATTTGAAGATGAATTTGATCCAACCCTTAGACATACCGGTCCAGGTCTTCTTTCAATGGCAAATTCAGGTCCCAACACAAACGGCAGCCAGTTTTTTATTACTCTTGCACCCACTCCATGGCTCGATAATAAACATTCGATTTTCGGTCAGGTGATCACTGGTATGGATGTTATTGATAAGATTGCCAATGTTCAGGTTGATCAGGTCTATAATAAACCTTATCAGGAAGTGAAAATGTTAAAAGTAACGATTTCCGAAAGGTAGTATTTACTTGGCTTCGCAGGGCGGCTTCATAGTCAGGGATATCGGCAGGATCAATGAGTTTTTTGATAATGACAAAATCCTTCCGGTTTTTTTCTTATGCGGGGAAGATGATTTTGCTGTCGAATCTGCCTTTAATGAGGCTTTGGAGCGCCTGAAGCCTTTAACTGATTCCGATTTTGATTTTGAAAGCATACTTCTTCAAAAAAATTATAACCTCGAGGAGGTTATCGGCATTGCCCAGACATTTCCTTTTGGAGGTGGTAAAAAGGTTGTAGCACTTAAGGAGTTCGAATCTGTTGATCAGAAGGAGCGGCTCCTGCCATACATCAAGGATCCTTCTGACTATACCGTCCTTCTCATTTCCCATAAGGGTAAAGTTGACTTTAAGAAGAAAGGGCTGTTTTCCGAATTAGCTTCACGAGGTTATGCTTTCCAGACGAGCAAGACCCGATCAGATTCGCTTATTTCATGGGTGATTAACCATGCCGCCAGGATGAAAGTTGTTATAGATCATGAAGCTGCGGGTATTCTGGTCGAAATGACCGGCGAGGATAAGGGAATTCTCGAAATGCAGTTGAAGAAATTCATTGACTATGCAGGCGAAACAGGAAAAATCACCAGGGAGATAATTCTTGAAACAGGTTCAAAAACTAAAACATACACAGTTTTTGACCTTACCGATGCTGTCGGCAATTATGATAAGGCTAAAGCGTTTCTTGTGGGCAATAATCTGCTTGAAAACGGCGGTACTATGCCGTTTATCCTGACAATTGTCGGAAAATTTATTCATATTACCGCCTGCGCAAGGGAAGGACTAAAAAGAAGGCTTCCTGATACCGATCTTATCAGTAAACTTAAAGTGGCGCCTTACTATTTTTCCAAATGCAAACAGGCTGCATCAAGATGGGACGAAGCTAGACTTACAGCCGCGTCAAGGGCTTTACTTGAAGCGGAAGTGAATGTTAAAAGTTCATCTCTCGATGATAAAACAGCATTTGTGATGCTGATTGCCCGAATGTTTTCAGCATATGAGGATAATGCTTCCGCTGATTTCAGGCGTTAGCGGATTAATTACTTGACTTTATAGCTTTAATTTTCAAAATTTTAAATGCGGATTGAAACAAAATTTGAATTACAGAGTTTAAATTGAACAGAAAGTTAACGGAATTGCAGGATGAGGAACTCATCAAGGAATTCCAGGACCACAATACGATTGCAGCTTATGAGATTCTCGTCAAACGGTATAAAGATCCGCTGATGAATTTCACATATCGTTTTTTGGGCGATAAGGACGCATGCACCGATATCGTTCAGGAGACGATGATTAAGTTTTATCTGAACAAGGATTCTTATAAGTCGTTTGCAAAGTTTTCAACATGGATTTATACCATTGCCGGAAACCTTGCTAAAAATGAGTTGAAAAGGAGAAAAAGAAGATCAATCCTTTCACTTTTTAATGATGACGACGAAAAATCTCTTCAGATAGAAGACAAAAATATTATTTCACCTGAAAGGTCAGCTGATGGTGAGATTAAAAACAAGATGATACAGGATGCTCTTTTGAAAGTGAAGCCGGTTTACAGGGAAGTGGTGATACTCAGGGATATTCAGGGATTATCATACGAGGAAATTGCTGAGATCACCGAACTTTCAATAGGTACTGTTAAATCAAGGATCAATCGTGGAAGAACTCAATTACAAAAAATGTTAAAAGGAATCTATAAAGAGTAATTTACAATGGAAGCAAAAAATCCTGAACCCAAAAATGCACACGAAGAAATTTCACGTGTTCTTTCAGGGTTACCAAAAATAAACGCCCCTGAAAATTTTGAATTCAACCTTATGACCCGTATCCAGAACGGTGCTTATGAAAACGCCCGCTGGAAAGTGAAAAATCCGCTTTTCACTCCCTGGAGGCTTGTTCCTGCTGCCGCAGGATTAGCTGCCATTGTACTTATGTTTCTAATATTCCCCGATCAGGATACGACTGAGAATCTGCTTATGACTGATCCGCCGGCTCGCGCTGCTGCAGTCAACGCTTCTCCGGATACAATGCATCTCAGAATCTCATCCAAAGCCGGCAATAAATCCGATCAGACTTTAGCCGGGAATAAAAAGGGAACTGAGAATAAAGACAAAGCTGCACCGGCTGAAGAGACTTTCAGGGTTGTGGTTAATCCGAATGATGCAGTTACAAAAGAAAAATTACCCTTCCAATTTAATGACAGCCGGTCAGTTGATCTCGATAGTTATCTTGGCGGACATAAATCTCCGGCGGCTAAAGGAGGCAGAGGGGTTCTTGTCAGCAGCGGCAATTCTATGAGCGCTGATGAATTTGATGGTTTTATTATGAGCGGTGAGATGGAAAAACTGCCCGAACTTAAGGCTCGGATGGATTCAATAATGCTGGAGTATTCAAAGCAGAAAGAAAAAAGACAGAAAGCCGCTGAAAATAAGGAAGAAAAGCGTTTGAAATAATTCTATAATTAATTATATTTATTGTCTGAAAATTTTTAAGGAAGTGAATCCATGAAAGCCGGAATTCATCCAAATTACAAAAAGTGTGAAGTGTCATGTGTATGCGGGAACACTTTTATTACAAGATCAACCGTCAGCCAGATAAAACTTGAAATTTGTTCGAATTGCCATCCGTTTTTTACGGGTAAGCAAAAAATGATCGATTCCACGGGTAGAGTTGAGAGATTTAATAAGAAATACGGTTTGAAGACCAATTAAGTTTGAGGCTGCCGAGAGCAGCCTTTTTAATTTATTACCCCCTCTTTACAGAATTATCTTTTTATAGTTATCAAATTTCGTATTTTCCTGTTAAATAATAATGAATAAAACTTATGGATATACCTGTTACAAGAGAATTTAATACCGGTAAAGATGATCCCCAGGGGATGAACTTATACCAGGGCTGCAGGGGGCTCGCTGTTAAAATTCTTAACAGGATTGACCGGACAGATGCCTACCTCGATAAACTGCTGGATGTTGAGATTAGAAATTCAGAACTTAACAGTTCCGATAAAGCACTGCTTTTCGAAATTGTTCACGGGGTTATTCGTTGGTTCGGACGTATTGACTGGATTCTGAACGGATTTTATAAGGGACAGTTCTCCAAGTGTATCCCGAATGTCAAAAATGCGATGCGCGTAGCATTATATCAGATTTTATTTCTCGATAAAGTTCCTGATTATGCAGCGGTCAATGAAGCTGTTGAGTTTGTGAAAAAACTTCAGGGGCAGAAACCCGCTGACATCACAAATGCAGTTTTAAGAAATATTATCCGAAGCAAAAATGCCATACGTTATCCTAATCCCGAAGAAGATCTTCAGGCATATTTTTCGGCTTATTATTCCCATCCCTCATGGATTGTTAAAAAATGGCTCGCCCGTTATGGTAAGGATTTCACCGAAAAACTCCTGATTGCTAATAATTCAAAACCCACAATACACCTGCGGATCAATTCCCTGAAATCGAGTAAAAGTGAATTGATGGAACTTCTCCGCACCGTTGACCTTCCATACAACGACAGTACTTATCTTCCGGAATTCATTCATCTTGTTAATTTAACTAATATTACCTCATGGGAATATTTCCAAAAAGGATATTTCAACGTGCAGGATGAGAGCACTGGGTTCGCCTGCAGGATTCTTTCGCCGGCGCCGGGTATGAAAGTGGCTGACCTTTGTGCAGCTCCCGGCGGGAAAACGGGCATCATTGCAGAGATGATGAAAAATCAGGGCGAGATAGTTGCTATCGATCGATTTGAACCTAGACTTGAAGTTCTCGAAAAAAATCTGGAAAGGCTTGGAGTAACGAATATCCGTACCAAAGCCATTGATGCACTGGAATTTGACGAAACAGGTTTTGACAGAGTCCTTATTGATGCACCATGTTCGGGATTGGGAACTCTGACGAAAAAACCTGATATCAAATGGAAAAAAAATACTGGCGATTTACGGAAACTTGCTCCCACACAACTCGATTTGCTTACAAAAGGGGCTTCACTTCTGAAACCTGGCGGTTTCGTTGTTTACAGCACCTGTACTATAGAACCTGAAGAAAATTTCGAGATCGTAAGGAAATTTCTGTATAATAATCCCGGCTATGAACTTGTGAGCCTCAAAGGCGAATTGCCTGATGATCTTGTTGATGAAAATGGCTGCTTCCAGAGTTATCCGCACATCCATAATATTGATGGAGCATTTGCAGCGAAGATCAGAAAACTGTAAATTCATATAAAAAGAAAATTTTTTATAATGACTGAAAACCTGAAAAAATTCTCAACTGATCTGCAAGCCAAAAGGCTTGCTGAAGGTATTACACTTCAACAGATTGCTTCTAAAACCAGAATCGATCTGAAAATGCTTGAAGCAATAGAAACTGGCGATTTTCAAAGGATGGAAGAAGTATATATACGCGCCTTCCTTAAGGAGTATTCAAGTTCTGTGAATCTTAATTCCAAAGATGTCCTTGAGATGTACGATCTCGCAAAGAAGGGAAAATATATTTCTTTGGATGAAACAGAGATTGAGTTAGAGACTGCCACTCCCGAAAAAAAGGTGATCGGATTCGAACCCGTGCATGATGAAGAACCGGACTTACTGCATGAGAATAATAAAAACAATAATATTTATCTGGCAGCAGGTTCAGTGTTTGTTTTGCTTGTTCTCATATATTTTATTTTCTTTTATAATAATAAGCCCGAGTTTATCCGTGAACCGGGTGCAGCTGCTGTTAACCCTTCAGAGATGTATGAGACCAGCAAAAAGGAAATTATTAAAGAGTCGGCGACAGATACAAGCATGATCAGGCTCGATATTTCTGCATTTGAAAAAGTCTGGATGCGAGTTATCACAGATGATGAGTCATTCAGTGAATTTACTCTGCTGGCTGGTGAATCAAAAGCACTGGAAGGAGAGCGGAAATTTTCGGTGCTGATTGGCAATGCAGGTGGGGTCACTTTCAGACTCAATGGAAAACCTGCACAGTTTGAAGGGAAGAAAGGAGAAGTGAAAAATCTTCTGGTTGACCACCAGGGTATTCATATGCTTAGAACTCCGCCCCCGCCGAAGAATGAATAATAATATTAAAAATGAAATTGATAACCTTCGTGAATTGATCAGGCGCTATGATCACGAATATTATGTCCTGAATAATTCTACTATAAATGATTTTGATTATGATCTGCTCTTCAAAAAATTAGAGCAATTAGAGAAAGAAAATCCCGGTTTAATTACCCCGGATTCCCCCACACAGCGGATCGGTTCAGACCTCACCAAAAAATTTAATTCAGTAAAACACGAATTCCCTATGCTCAGCCTTGCCAATACGTACAATGAAGGCGAGCTGTTTGAATTTGACCGCAGAGTGAAAGAAAATCTGCCTGCCGGCGAAATTGTGAATTATGTCGTCGAATTAAAAATTGATGGCGCATCAGTAAGTCTGACCTATTCCGGCGGCAAACTTGTAAAAGCTGCGACAAGAGGTGATGGTGAATCGGGAGAAGAGATCACAGCAAATGTCAGGACGATAAGGTCAGTACCTTTAAAATTAAGGGAAGTTGAAGGCGGCTATGATCTCTCACGTATTGAAGTACGCGGGGAGATATTTATGGATTTGGAATCATTCAGGAAAATGAATGAAGAACGGGCTGCTTCAGGGGAAAAGACATTTGCAAATCCGAGAAATTCGGCAGCCGGAACCCTTAAGCTCCAGGATCCCAGAATAGTAGCATCACGGAATCTGGATATATTTGTTTATTATCTTCTTAGTAATTCCGGTCAGCTTCAAAAACATTCAGAAAATCTCGAAATTCTCGAAAAACTTGGATTTAAGGTTAATCCATTGCATAAGTTGTGTACTTCAATGGATGAAGTGATTAAATTCTGTGCCGCAATGGATGAACTTCGTGAAAAATTGCCTTATGAAATTGACGGGACAGTCATCAAAGTTGACTCACTCAGCCAGCAGAAAACTCTCGGCAGTATTGCAAGATCACCAAGATGGGCAGTCGCATATAAATTTAAAGCGAAGGTTGCGCAGACAAAACTGTTGAAAGTGACCTGGCAGGTCGGCAGAACTGGTGCTCTCACTCCGGTAGCCGAGTTGGAACCCGTTTTTTTAGGGGGTTCGACAATCAGCCGTGCAACGCTTCATAATATGGATGAAATAAGGAGGAAAGACCTTAAAACAGGCGATACAGTTTTTATTGAAAAGGGCGGTGACGTTATTCCAAAAGTCACGGGAGTAGTCCCGGATACTAGAACGGGAAATGAATCGGAGATCAGTGAACCGGAAAACTGCCCTGTTTGTGACAGCCGCTTAAATAATCCTGAAGATGAAGTTGCCCTTTATTGTGAAAATCCTGTATGCGGTGCAAAAATAAAGGGGAGCCTTATTCATTTCGCCTCACGAGGGGCAATGGATATCGAGGGTTTGGGTGAATCGCTCATCAACATGTTTGCCGATCTCGGCTATCTTAGGACAACCGCTGATATTTATAAACTCCGGGACAAAGCTGAGGAGCTGATCGATATTGAGAGAATGGGTGAAAAAAGTATTGCCAATATTCTTAATGCAATAGAAATTAGCAAGGAAAAACCCTTCGATAAGGTTTTATTTGCACTGGGTATCAGATATGTGGGTGCCGGAGCAGCAAAAAAACTTGCAAATCATTTTCGCTCGATTGATATTCTTATGAACGCCTCAGAAGAAGAAATTGAAGCCGTGCCCGAAATTGGTCCTTCTATAAGCCGAAGTATTAAGGAGTTTTTCTCCAATCCACTTAATATTGAGATTATTGATTCCCTCAGGAATTCAGCCCTTAATTTCAAACTCGGTGAGCCAGATCAGATGGGAAAAAAGCTGTTTGACGGACTCACATTTGTACTGACCGGAACACTCTCCGGTATGACCCGCGAAAAAGCCCGGGACGAGATTGAAAGATTCGGCGGAACTGTCGTATCTTCTGTTTCAAAAAAAACTAATTATGTTATTGCCGGCGAGAGTGCCGGGTCGAAATTAGATAAAGCTCTTCAACTGGGTGTTGAAGTGTTAAATGAAAATCAGTTTCTGGCGTTGTTAGGAGAGAAATTATGATCCGCGATATAAAAAACAAACTTGCTCTTTTTGTTATCAGGAAAAGAATACACAAAGTGCAGGTCTCAAAACCTATCGCTTTTAATAATGTGGTAATAGCCGCTTCGCGGTGTTTTGTTATTTTACCTGAGGTTGACCAGCTGCCTGATAAAACCTATGAAGTTCTCGATTACCTCGCAGATTATGGTAAAATGATCCGGCTGCTCATTCCGAATGGAACTTACTCCGGTATTGATAAGGATTTCCTTAAGGATGCCATTTATTTTGGAAAAGAGGATAAAACAAAACTTGGTCTTCCGACTTTACAATTCCGTGAAATTCTCAAAACCGTTGAATCAGATCTTCTGATCGATCTTAATAAAAAAAGTGATCTGTTTGCCGGGGCGGCGTCATGCCTGATCAATGCTTCAGTGAAAATTGGATTCGAAAAGGAGAATAGCGATCTCTTTTATAATTTTCAGGTTAAAAGCAGTTCGGAAATTAGTGTTGAACCCTATCAAAATTTGATGAATTTTTTCCAGATGTTTTAGTATATTTATTGTAGATTTTATGGGAAATTAAGTTCTTATATATGAGCGACAATTTTAATTTTGAACTAATAAAAGCCGGTGATGTTGTTATTTTCAAATTGAACGAAAGACGTTTCGATGCTTCTATTGCCGGACTCGTGAAAGGAGAACTGACTATCCTCCTGCATACCGAAGACGTCAGAAAACTTGTTTTCGACCTTTCAGGGGTTGAAAGTTGTGACAGTTCCGGATTGAGCGCTATTTTGCTTGCTTACAGAATTCTTCAGACTAATGACGGCGCAATCAGACTGGCTAATCCCCAAAAAAATGTAAGATCGCTTATCGAAATATCTCAATTGAATCGTATCCTTCCTATCTGCGATTCGCCTGAAGATGCAGTAAAAGAACTTTCGGACAGCTAAGGTTTTATTTTGGACCGGACTCTCGATTATTTTATTATTGGAATTTATCTTGTCGGCGTTGCTCTGTTCGGAATTATCTCAGGCGGCAAACAGAAATCTGTTAAAGATTATTTTCTTGGCTCTAAAACCGTTCCGTGGTGGGCTGTATGTTTTTCAATAGTTGCTGCTGAAACCAGCACACTCACCTTCATTTCTATTCCCGGACTCGCATATTTAACAAATCTTAATTTTTTACAGGTTACCTTCGGTTATCTTCTTGGGAGGATTCTCGTAGCGAAAATTCTTCTTCCTGCATACTTCAAGGGCGAACTCAGCACAGCCTACGCATTTCTGGAAAACCGTTTCGGAAGCGGGGTCAGGCGGTATGCATCTGTTGTGTTTCTCTTTACCAGAACAGCCGCTGATGGTGTAAGGCTTTTTGCCACTGCAATTCCTCTGAAACTTATGCTCGATATTGATTACCCGACTGCAATTGTAATAATTGCGGCCGTCAGCCTTATCTATACATTCACAGGCGGGGTAAAAGGTGTTATCTGGGTTGATGTTGTGCAGATGTTCATTTATCTTGGTGGAGCAGTACTATCCCTTATCGTGCTTATGCAGTTATTGCCCGGCGGAGTAAGTTCTTTCCTTGGAGCTTCGGCTCATTCAGCTAAGTTATCCGTTATCTCATTCGGGTTTGAAGACGGATTTGCTGCTTTTTTCAGCAAGCCCTATACTCTCCTCGGTGGAATTATCGGGGGTATGTTCCTTTCGATGGCTTCACACGGAACTGATCAGCTTATTGTTCAGAGGCTGCTTGCAACCGGAGATCTTCAGTCCAGTAAAAAAGCAATTGTCGGAAGCGGCTTTATAATTATTTTCCAGTTTACTCTTTTCCTTATTGTCGGTGTTGCATTGTTTGCTTTTTATGGACCGCTTGATATAAAATCGGATGAAATTTTCGTCAAATTTATTCTGGAAGAAATTCCTGTCGGGCTTTCCGGGATAATTATCGCGGGACTTTTTGCCGCGGCAATGTCAACAATTGCGGGTTCTATCAGTTCACTTTCTTCTTCAACAATATTCGATCTTTATAAACCGGGTGTTCTTGCAGCAGGTAAAGAGTTTAATGAAGCAAGGGGATTCAGAATTTCAAGAATTGTTACTGTAGTCTGGACTCTCCTACTTATTCTGGCAGCGATATTTTTTAAAGAATCCTCCAAGGCAGTTGTTGAGATTGCTCTCAGTATCTCTTCGTTTACTTACGGCGGATTGCTCGGAACCTTTCTTCTGGGACTCATTCTGCCTTCAGCCAATTCGAAAACCGCTATTATAAGTTTTACTGCCGGAATTCTTCTGATGGTTCTTATTATTTATTTCCAGGTTGTGGCGTGGACATGGTTTACTATTACCGGTGTTGCGATTACGCTGCTGACTGGATATCTCCTTACAGGTAAAAACAAAAACTAAAATTTAGGCTCATTATGCCGGTGCTGAATTATCTCGACTGGTCGATCATTGTACTCTATTTTGTAGTTGTATTCACAATTGCCGTCAGGTTTTATAAAAAAGCCGGCGAAGATACCGGGCAATTTTTCTTATCCGGCAGAAATATGCCCTGGTGGCTGGCAGGTACTGCTATGGTAGCCACTACCTTCGCTGCCGATACTCCGCTCGCAGTTACCGAACTAGTTGCCAAGAACGGCATCGCAGGCAACTGGCTTTGGTGGAATCTGGCAATCGGCGGTATGCTCACCGTGTTTTTCTTTGCCAAACTCTGGCGCAGAGCGGGTATTGTTACAGACGTTGAATTCGTGGAAATGAGGTATGCCGGTAAACCTGCTGCCCTTCTGCGCGGCTTCCGTGCACTTTATCTCGGGCTCTTTATGAACAGTATCGTTCTGGCCTGGGTAAATAAAGCGATGGAGAAAATATTCGATGTGACACTTCCCGGCTGGGATGCTTTCACACTTGTAATTTTATGTATGGTCATAATTTCAATTTACGCGTCCGCCTCAGGACTCCTTGGCTCTGCCCGGATAGATGCATTGCAGTTCGTTATTGCAATGGCTGGAAGTATTGTTCTTGCGCTTATTGTATTTAATCTTCCTGATGTCGGAGGTGCCGAAGGAATTAAAAGCAAACTTTCCTCATGGATTTTTGAATTCACCCCGGTGATCGGCGAAAACCTTGTGGATCCGATTCTCGGCGGAACTCTTGCAATAACTTTCGGAGCATTCATAGCTCATATCGGGCTTCAATGGTGGTCATCATGGTATCCCGGATCTGATCCCGGCGGCGGTGGATATATTGCGCAGAGAATGATGTCTGCCAAAGACGAAAGGCATTCACTTTTTGCCACATTATGGTTTACTGTTGCACATTACTGTCTGCGTCCCTGGCCCTGGATTATCGTTGCGCTCGGGGCAATGATTCTTCTTCCGCGTCTTGATACAGAACAGCTCGCCGATGGGAAAATAATCGGCGAATACAAGCCTGCCTATGCACTTTATACAGAATATTATAAGAAAGGGCTTGATATTCCACAATCCGGTATCTCTCCGGAAACAAGAGAAAAATTAAACCATTTTATTGCTGACCGTGAGTTCTTTGAGAAATATGAGAACACTATTGATCCGGGGAAAATGTATCCCAAACTTATGGTTAAATTTCTGCCGCCAGGTATTCTCGGTCTTATGATGGCAGTATTTCTTGCGGCATATATGTCCACAATTTCATCCCAGCTAAATTGGGGAACTTCATATATTATCAATGACTTTTACAGGCGTTTTATTCGCCGAAAATCTTCCGAGAAGCATTATATCCTTATTTCGAGGATTTCGATTATAATAATGATGATATTTTCTCTGCTTATAACGAAATACGTCCTGCATACGATTTCAGGTGCATGGGAATTTATTATTAATGCAAGCGCCGGACTTGGTGCGGTTCTTATTTTACGCTGGTACTGGTGGAGAATTAATGCCTGGTCTGAAATTTCAGCGATGATCGCACCGCTTATCATTTACCCGATTGCGCATTATTATTTTGGAATGGAATCTCCGCTGACTCTTTATCCTACAGTTTTGGGAACCACTATTGTGTGGATTGCAGTTACATTCTTTACAAAAGCTGAAAATGATACTGTTCTCAACTCATTCTACAGAAAGATACATCCCGGAGGTCCGGGCTGGAAAAAAATTGCAGACAGGAATCCTGATGTCACTCCAGACAGCGGTTATGCAAGGCTGACTGTCAACTGGATACTTGGAACCGCGACTGTTTATCTTACACTTTTCGCAACTGGAAAAATAGTTCTTGCTGAATATGGAACGGGTTTATTATTGCTCGCTCCGGCAGTTGTTTTTTCAGTGATTATTTTTAATAACATTAAAAGCAAATGATTTTATGATCAGCAAATCGGATCTGAAGAATATTAAACTCATCGTGTTCGACCTCGACGGCACATTACTTAACAGTAAGGATCAGGTAGGGAACGAAACCCAGGAACTTATTTCGAAACTTCAGGAAAAGGGCGTTACATTTTCTTTTGCTTCAGGAAGACTGCACGGTACTCTTATGTATCACGCTGAAAAGCTGAATATTAATACTCCGCTTATTTCGCTCGATGGCGCACTTGTTAAAAGTATAGCAGACAACCGATACATTTCTGAAAATTTTATCCCTGCGCGTTACGTCAGGAAAGCGATGGCTGTTGCCGATGAATTACTTCTCAGCATTGCTCTGTGCCATAGTGAGACTATTTATTATACTGAGCACAATTCCACAATTCCGCACCTCATGGATAAATTCGGCGCAAAATATGAGGAAGTTCATTCCTACGACGATTATATCGATGAAACTCTTGAACTGGTTATGGTCAGCGACTATAAGGATAATACCAAGCAGGCTTTAAAAAGACTTTCTTTCCCATATACATTCGGACTTAATACAGGTTATTATAAATCGAGCAAACACGAAGAAATTTATTATATTGAAGTTCGAAGAAAAGGTGTAAGCAAGGGAACCGGATTGAAAAAGCTTTGCAGGTATCTCAAAACAGGCATTACTGAAACAGCGGTTATGGGCGACTGGTATAATGACCGAACCCTTTTTGAGACCAAAGCGATTAAAGTAGCTGTGGCAAATGCTGTACCCGAAATTAAACGGCTTGCTGATTTCATTACAAAAAGGACAAATGAGGAAGATGCTGCAGCCGAATTCCTGAAGATGGTCCTGGACGCAAAAAAATAAATGGTTAACGAGGAAGTAAAAAGCAATATAAGGAAAAGTCTCAGGATTAAAATCCTGCTCCTCATTGTTACGATCGTTTTGTTCGTGGGAATGTTTCCGAAAGGTGAGTCACTCGAATCGGAAGTTACCATCGGCTCGGTATGGATTCAGGAAGATCTTATCGCAACGATGACATTCGAAGTGCTTAAGGATAAAGAAACATATCTGAGTGAGAAGCAAAAGGCGGCGAAGAATGTTTTTATGGTTTTTGTCCATAAGGATGATGAGATCAGCAAAAGCATCGATTCTATGGAGTCCTATAATGAGTGGCTGCTCTCTGAGATTGATAAAACGATTCGTTCGCGTGGTCAGTATTCTATTGCCAATCCTTTGATTTCCCCTCACTCCCTTGAAGAAATTATTAATATTAGAAAAACTGAAAATCAGTTCTCTTCACAAAGCAGGATTACACTTAATGATATTTTCCGCATTTCGACAAATGCTTTAAACCGTATTTACAGGAAAGGATACATAAACGTCAATTTAGATGATATTAAACACGATACTTTAGCTGTTCGTGAGGGTAAATTTGAACGTCTGATTCCTAAGGATTCTTTTTTTGACGCTGATGGAGCCGTTAAAGAAATTAATGAGTACCTCAGAATATATTTTGGCGAGCGATCGGAACTCATTTCAGCAGTTGCCGAGTATGTTACTTATTTCCTGATCCCGACAATCGAATACAGCGAAAATCTTACAAATTCCGCAAAAGAAATTGCGATGGACAGAATTTCTCGAAATCTCGGCATAGTTAATGAAAATGAAAGAATAATTGCAAAGCATAACAGAATTACTCCTGAGGTCAAGCAAAAAATTGATTCCTACAGAACTGCCCGGGGTGAACTTTCTGGTTCTTGGTGGAGGTACTGGCAGTCCCTGGGTAAATTTCTTCACATTGTAATTGTATTAGCCCCGATAGTTATTTATATATATCTTTTCAGACCCAAAATATATAATGACAATCTTAAGATACTGCTGATATGCATTATTTTCCTGTATATCGGTTTTCTTACATTTCTAATTCAAAAGCTTAACGTCAACTCGCCCGTACATTTTCTTATCGTCCTGCCGATGGCGTCAATGCTGCTTACAATTGTTTTCGATTCGCGGGTCGGGTTTTATTCAACTATTGTTCTTGCACTGATAATTGCCGGACTAAGAGGCAATGATTATGTTTTTGCCGCAACGAATATTATTGCCGGGGCTCTTGGTGCATACACAGTCCGCGATCTGAGGAATCGTACACAGATATTCCGCTCATTCTTCTATATCCTTATCGGTTACCTTATGGGGATAATTGCTTTCGGTCTCGAGCGTTTTGCAACCTGGGACCAGATGCTGATGGATAGCGCTTTTGCAGCATCGAATGCACTTATTTCACCCGTTTTTACATTCGGAATGATCATTTTTATTGAGAAAGCATTCAAAATCATTACTGAATTTACATTGCTCGAACTTAGTGATCTGAATAATCCGTTATTGAAAAATCTGCTAAAATACGCTCCCGGAACTTATACGCATTCAATGACGATCGGATCACTTGTTGAGAATGCAGCAGTAAAAATTAATGCAAATCCTTTGCTTGCTCGTGTTGGTGCATATTATCATGACATTGGAAAAATGACTGATCCTGATGCATTTACTGAAAATCAGATGGATCATAAAAGCAAACATGAGGATCTCGAACCGAAAGAAAGCGCAAGACTTATAATCGAGCATGTGAAGGAAGGCATCTCTCTGGCTGAAAGGCATAAACTCCCAAGAGAAATTATCGATTTTATTCCGATGCATCATGGGAAAATGACCGTGTCATTCTTTTATGCCAAGGCAGTTGAAAAGTATGGAAAGGAAAATGTCAATATTGAGGACTTCCGTTACCCGGGACCGAAGCCCAATTCTAAAGAAACCGCGCTTCTGATGCTCGCTGATGCCTGTGAATCTGCTGTACGTTCTATTGAAGATCCCGACCCGAAAAAGATTGAAAATATGGTTGACAATCTCATAAATAATCGCGTTGAAGAAGGTCAGCTTGCAAATGCCCCGCTTACTTTTTCCGACCTGACAAAGATTAAAGAGTCATTTCTGAGTATTTTACAGAGCCAGCACCACCGTAGAATTAAATATCCACAACAGGAGGAGCTGGAAAAAGATAACAGCCGGAAAGAAGGCTGATGATTGCTTTTCTTAAGGAATATCTTACTGTTCTGAGAATTGAAAGGAATCTTTCGAATAATACTCTTACTGCCTACCAGACTGATCTTATGTTTTTTATTGATTTTATAGTTGAAAAGGGGACGGATGACCTCAGTGAGGTGGATACCGGCTTATTGCTTTCTTTTTTTGATAAACTTAAAAAGGAAGGCAAAACAAACAGTACTATTGCCCGTTACTCTTCTGCCGTCAAAGGTTTTTACAGCTATCTCGAAGTGAACAGGTATATCCTGAATAATCCGACCGAAAAACTACTTTCAACCCGAATAACCCGTAAACTGCCTGTTGTGCTTTCAATAAGCGAGATAAATAAAATTCTTGATGCTCCCGATATTGAAAAAAATGAAGGATTAAGGGATAAAGCTATTCTGGAACTGATGTATTCCTCCGGACTTCGTGTTTCGGAAGTGATTACTTTGAAATTATCTGATCTTATGTTTACCGACGAAATCATAAGGGTATTGGGCAAAGGCTCGAAAATGAGGATTGTGCCGGTAGGGAGCAGCGCCGTTCACTTGGTTAAGAGGTATCTTGTTAATGTCAGACCGTTGCACGAAGTTAAAGCACGCAGCGGAAATATTCTTTTTCTGACCCGCAGAGGGAAGGGATTTTCAAGAATGGGACTGTGGAAAATTGTTAAGCAATATGCTAACGAGGCGGATATTCAGAAGCAGGTCCACCCGCATACATTCAGGCATTGCTTTGCTACTCATCTTCTCGAAGGCGGAGCTGATCTGCGGGCTGTGCAGGAAATGCTCGGACATGCGGATATTTCAACTACTCAGATATATACCCATATTGATCGTGAATATGTTAAACAGGTCCATCAGCAGACACATCCGCGCGGTTAAATGAATATAAAAATGTTTGCATTATTTTCAATTCTTCTGTTATTCCTCTTCGCCTGTAATGAAAAATCCGGAGAAGAGGAAAAAATAAGCGGCACTATACCGGCTGGGAATGAATACTCTATTGCAATTGATACAGCTTCAGTCCACTTGCTCAAAGACAGAACGGATATGCTTACAGGTTTCGTACCCCGGGATAAGATTGAATTAAGGATTCGCTCCCGTAAAAGTGTTTTCGTAAAACTCGGCTACTTCCCTGATTCTTACAGCGCCGGGAAAGCCGGTTTCAGACTTTTTGCCGATTCTCTTGTTAAGGATTATCATGTGTTAAAGGGTGACGAACTTGTCTATGATAATTACACAAATTATTTAGTTGTGGGCAAACATCTCGACGACAGACCGGCACTCTATTCTTTCAATCTGAAAACAAAAAAAACTGATCTCGTTTGGAGCAAATGGGGCAGAAAAATTATAGGATTTCATTACACTCCTGATTATTCCTCAGCATATTTCCTGAGTACTCTTGGGATGGGAATACGCGGATCGTTGCCTTACGTACTCGATGCAAGAATCTATTTTATCCGGAAAGAAACCGGGGAAGCAAAACTGCTTGAGAATCTTGGTAAAGGTCTTCAGTTATATTCATTCTGGGAGAACAGCAAACTCTTCAAAGTGAATTTCACTTTCCTTGATACTTTTAAAACATCAACCCTGATAAGCCGTTTATTTACATATAACGCGAAGGGAAAAAACATAGAAATGAAAGAACAGGTTTATGAGCTTCTGAAAGATGGGTTTCCATCCATTCCAAAACCTCTGCTCGATATAAGCTCGCCTGCCGGCTCTTTCAGCATTAAAATTGCTAACGCAGAAGGAATTACTGATGTTTTCCTTCAGGATCAGATCAGAAATAACCGGGCGTATCTCACTTCAACTGATCATATCGTATATTCATGCGGCTGGACTGATGACGAGAAATATCTATTCTTCAATACAAACAATTTCGGACAGGCTGCTAAGGCTGAGGAGATGCAGTCCAATCTTTTTGTGGTCAATACCGGGACAAAAATGATCGAAAAGGTATTTCAGGGAACTGGTTATAAAAATTTTGTTATCTACGATAATCTGTTAATATTTGATGATAATTTTGACGAAAAATCTGCAATTACTTTTTACGAATACAGAAAAGACAATATTTATCATATACTAAAAATACGGGGCGGTTGCGGAGTTAAAAATATCTCGGCCCGTTATCTCAAGGAAATTGATTGAAAACTTATTTAAGATTACTAAGTTATGTTAAACCTTACTGGAAAAGCCTTTCCATTTCGATTCTTTGTACAGTACTCTATGCATCTTTGAACGGAGCTTCCATATATCTCACAATACCCTTGCTGGATACTCTTTTTCAGGAATCCGGGAAATCCGATGTGCCTGCACAAACAGCCGTCGCCACTCAGATTCCGGGAAATTCGGGCTTTTTCCAGGAGATAATTGATGATGCATCTGCTGCCATTAAACAATTCATTTTCAGCGGTGATACTTCTGAAGTGCTGTTTAAGTTATGCACACTGATCATGATAGCATTTCTGGGCAAGAATATTTTCGGTTATCTTCAATCTTACTATCTGGCTTCAGTTGAACAGGGTGTTATAAAGGATATCCGTAATGATTCATACAGACATCTGCACGAACTGCCGATGAATTATTTTAAGAACGAAAAAACGGGAAATCTGATCTCAAGAATTATTAATGACGTTAATGTGGTTCAGTCAAGCGTTTCAACTGTATTTCTTAATATGATAAGAGAGCCGCTTACTATCGCTGTTTTTTTAGGCATCGCTTTCTCAATCAGTTGGAAGTTGACAATATTCTCACTTACGGTGCTGCCGTTTTCGCTGTTCTTTATTAGCTGGATAGGATTCAAACTTAAAAAACAAAGCACTCAGCTTCAGGAGAAAGTCGCAGACATAACCACCGTTCTTCATGAGACAATTTCAGGCGTAAAGATTGTTAAAGCCTTCGGCGCTGAAGAATATGAAAACAAAAAATTCGGATCGGAAACCCGGAAATATTTTCTCTTAATGCTTAAAATGGTGAGGACAAGAAATGCCGCAAGTCCTGTCACGGAATTTCTGAGTGTGGCAGTTGGTGTAATTATTATTTACTATGGCGGTCATCTCGTGCTTGAACAGGGAACTATTAAAGCAAGTGAATTTCTTGGATTCCTTTTTGCGATTTTTCAGCTTATGCCGCCTATCAAAGAGTTGAGCAGTATTAATAACCGTATCCAGGAATCGAGCGCTGCCGGTGACAGAATTTTCGAAATAATGGATACCGAGCCGGAGATAAGAGATTCGGCTAATCCGGTCGATAAACTTACATTCGATGATTCAATCGAATTCAGGAATATCAATTTTACTTATCCTGATTCGGAAGAAAATATTCTCACCAATATCAATTTTAAAGCTAAACGGGGACAGATTATCGCTCTTGTGGGTAGTTCAGGCGCCGGAAAGACGACGCTCGTTGATCTTCTTCCGCGCTTCCATGATCCTGTTTCAGGTGAAATTCTTATCGATGGAATTAATATCAGAGATATCCGGGTTTCGCATCTGCGTAAACTTATGGGCATTGTAACTCAGGAGACAGTACTATTTAATGACAATGCGTTCAACAATATTGCTTATGGACAGGGCGATACTGATCCTGCTGACGTTGAGCGGGCAGCCGGAGCGGCGAATGCCGATAAATTTATTAAAGAATTACCGAAAGGTTACAACACGATTATCGGCGAAAGAGGCACGAAACTTTCAGGCGGTCAGCGGCAGAGAATCTCAATAGCGCGCGCCCTGCTGAAAAACCCTCCGATAATGATCTTCGATGAAGCCACCTCCGCGCTTGATAATGAATCCGAAGCGCTGGTGCAGGAAGCTATTGAGAGACTTATGACGGATAGAACCACTTTTGTAATAGCTCACAGGCTGAGCACAATCAGGAATGCTGACGTTATACTTGTTATGGATAAAGGCAGAATAGTTCAGAGCGGGAAGCATGATGAACTCCTCACTGATGAATCGGGTATTTACCGCAGATTGTACGAATTACAATTCAGAGATCAGAAATGAAAAAGGATAGTGTGATAAATTTCCTTGATAAAGGAATAATTGTTTTTATATTTCTTTTTCTCGCAAGCCTCACAAATTCAATTTTTGTGAACCAGCTTGGTTATTACGGCGCACTTCTTTTTATGCTTATCAAGTTTGGTGTCTCGCGCAAAAATCCTTTCTTCAGAAACGGACTCGAGAATGCCTTACTGCTTTTTATGGTTGCCGAAATTCTTTCTACAATCTTTTCAATTGATAGCGCCTCCTCTTTCCATAATCTGCTGAAACGTTTTTTTCTGCTGCCGATAATATATACTGTTTCCACAGCCGCAGATAATGAAGATTCCTTAAAGAAGATATTTACAACATATCTTGTTTTTGCGCTTATAAGTGCTGCTATATACATTATCAATTCATACGATTACTTTATCAAAGGACTTCTTCAAATCACCGGCTCAGGCCCCGGTGTTTTTCAGTACCCTATTACTACAAGCATTCTGATAAGCTTCACGGCAATATTTGTTTTTTCTTTTGCGATTGATAAAAGATACGCTCTTAAATGGAGGATTATATTTGCACTTCTTTTTGCTATTACCCTTGTAGCCATTTTTGCAACGTATAAAAGGACCGGTTGGATGGGACTTGCGGCAGGTCTGTTCATAGTGATTCTTATAAGGAAAAAGTATTCTCTGATGATTCCGCTCGTTATTCTTGGAATAGCTGTTTTGTTTATGGAAAAGCAGGAAAGTTCTTTAACTGTTTTTAAGAATGGAAACGAAATCCCCGCCCGGATTATTAAGACTGAAGGCAGGATATCGCAGATTTCTGAACTTGACAATAATATATATATCAGCGATTTTAGCAATGGAGTACTTCAGAAAAAAAATGATGATTTTGCCCCTCTCATTAAGACAGATGCGCCGGTGATTGGTTTTACGAAATGGGGTGATACTCATTTTGTCGCACATTTAATAGATACCCGTTTTGTTTTATATACCAGCAGCGATTCCGGACTTGTAAAAGTATCCGAATTTATCTCGCCGGGTTATACGGTTGACTATAAGAGTTTTGCGAATTTATTCTATGTCCTTGATTCAGATTCTGGTCTGACTGTTTACACAGACCCTGAAAATACAGGTAGCCGGGAAAGATTTCGTTATACGCGCGAATACAGATTTTTTGATGTCAGTGAAGAAAATCTGCTCCTTTATTCTAAAGAGGAAATGCTGGCGCTTTATGTTCTTAAAAACGGCTTGCCGGAAGACGAACCTGTCAGGACATTTGACCGGGCAGGTCTTAAATTTGCGATTCTGGATAATAGCGATATTTATTTTGCAGGCAGCCGTTTTGCAGGGAAATCCGGACTTGATTTCCTGGAAACGGAATCCCTCGATTATCTCCCTCAGGAAGCAGATTATACTCAGATAATTAAATATAATAGCGGGCTGATCTTTATTTCTGCCGGCGGGAGCGTCTTTGTCACGGAAAATGACAGCACTGGCGATAAGCTCGTTGCCGCATATAAACCCGGTTTTATTCCGAAATCGGTGCTTCTTGATAGCAAAGGAAATCTTTGGGCGGCAAATCAGAAATCAAGCCGGCTTGCAAGTATAATTGATATGTACGCCCCCTCTAATTTTGTCCGTTTTGCACTTTGTAGGGCAGGGCTAAAGATTTTCATCGATTATCCCGTTTTTGGAGTTGGAGATATCGACCTTATCAAACTCTACTCATCGTATAAACGCCCATTCGACAAAGAAGTTCAGGGACATATGCACAATAATTATGTCCATCTTTTAGTTATACTCGGCGGTTTTGGTTTTCTTGTTGTTATGTATCTTTTTTACAGACTGGGAAGAGTTTTTTATTCAGCGTATAACAAATCAAAATATCACAATTTTTATGCGCCGCTTACTTCCGGGGCTTTTGGCTGTTACATTTCTTTTCTGGTTGCAGGGCTTACTGAATGGAATTTCGGCGACCATGAAATTGTAACGATGTTATGGTTTATTACGGCTATGGTCGTCGCGGCGAAAAGGAATCTCGATAGCAAAACACAATAACTGTCTGAAAATTATTTCAAAGTTATTCTAATACCCCATATTTTTGCCGGTAAGTATCTGCCTTACCGTGGCAATCAATATTTGTATATCTAACCAGAAAGTCCAGTTTTCAATATACCATAGATCGTACTGGAGTTTTTTACGTATCCGCAGTCTGTTCTCATCCTCTTCAGTCACATCGCCCCTGAGCCCGTGAATTTGCGCCCAGCCTGTTATTCCCGGTTTAACAAGATAACGAAGCTCCATCTCGTCAACAACTTCCTTTGTATATTGATTATAAGGAAGCGGATGCGGGCGCGGACCTACAAGAGACATATCTCCTAAGAGCACATTAAAAATCTGAGGGGTTTCATCGAGGTTTGTTTTCCGCAGGAATTTCCCGAAAGCGGTTATGCGGATATCATCGGTTTTTGCCGGGTTATAAACGTTTGCATTTGTCTCCGGCTGCATCGATCTGAATTTATAGCACTGGAAATTTTCCTTGTTAATCCCGACACGCGGCTGAATAAAAAATACCGGGCCCGGACTTTTAATCCTTTGTATTAGTATTATTATTGGAAAGAGCCAGCTTGTTACAAATATTATAACAAGAAGACTCCCGAAAATATCAAAAACGCGTTTCAGGAATTGCCAGTGCGGAGCTTCGAGGGGTTCTTTCCGCAATTTCATCAAGGGGAAATTGCCTATAGTTGAAAATTGAAATTTTTGAAGGTATAAACCGAGAAATGCGGGAATAAGATATATCCTCACGGCATTAATTTCGCAGGTTTTTATTATATCCATAAGGAATGGTAGTTTTTTATCCGTCAGGGATATAACTACTTCTTCAATCCTGCGTTCTTTAAGGATGTTATCAAGCTCCTCAAGTTTCCCGATTACTCTGTGATTTTCCTGACCTAAATCCTCATTTGTGACAAATCCCTGAAGAACATATCCGAAACCGGGGTTCTGCTCAATAAATTCCGCAAATTCGCTTCCTCCTTCGCCACCCCCGATTATAAGAAGATTTTTACCCTGCGGAGTGATATGGAAAACTCTTAACGAAAGCAGTCTTATAATTATTACCCGGAAACTGAGTAAAAGAAAAGTATTAAGGAAAATGAAAAAGATAAAATTCCTTGTAAAGAGTGCCTCTTTTGTAAGAAAAATAAAAATTACGGCGGTAATTGCCTGAACGAGTGATATTTTAATAATACCGGTAAAATGATCCGAATAAAATTTGAGATTAAAATTATCGTAGAGACCGACAGCCTCCGCTGCATAATACCAAACAAGAACCTGCATTATCGGCAGAAGAAACATATACGTCCTGACTGCAAGCGCTCCGGCTAATGTAAGCTTTACTTCCTCAGCAAGATACAGGGATATTCCTGCTGCCGAATAAAAAATCGTAGCAATTACAAAAATATCGGCAATGACATTTGTATAGAATAAATATCGCTTTTTCATCTCTGAGCCTTGCTGCTGAATTCATCCAGTTTAAGATCAGTGTATTCGCGGATTCGCTTCTCATAATTCTTTTTTGAAAAGTACTCCGTTTCCGCTGCGATTTTCCCATAATCGAACTGATGTTCAATTGATTCAAATTTTTTGATACTCTCAAGCAGCGAGGGAACATCCTGCCCGGAGAAATGTACTCCGTTGATGCCATCCCGGACTGTCTCCGCAGTTCCGCCTCTGTTATATGCAATTACCGGCGTTCCTGCCGAAAGCGCTTCCACAACAATTATGCCGAAATCCTCAAGCGCGCCGTAAATAAAGCAGCGTGCTTTACTAATGAGTCTTGCGAATTCATCATCCGGAGCATACCCTATGATCTCCACATTTTTCCCCGCTTTTTTACGGATATTCTCCATCTCCGGTCCATCCCCTATAACAACAAGTTTTTTCTCCGGCAGATGTGAGAACGCCTCAACTATCATCTCGATTTTCTTATACTGCACAAATCTGCCGGCAGTAACGTAATAATCATCTTTTTTAAGAACTGGATTGAAGCGGTTGATATCAACAGGAGGATAGATAACCTCGGAGGGCCTGTTGTAGATTTTTTTTATCCTTGCAGCAGTGTAATGTGAATTTGCGATTAAATGATCGGCTCTGTTCGCTGTGGTATAGTCCCAGATCCTTATTTTATGCATCATCCAGCGGGTAATAACACTTTTAATGCCGCGCTCAAGACCTGATTCTTTCAGGTACTGGTGGTATAATTCCCATGCATATCTTATAGGACTGTGGCAATAACATATATGTAGTTGATGCGGAGAAGTTATTACTCCCTTTGCGAATGCATGTGAATGGGAAAATACGAGATCATATCCGGTTACATCGAATTGTTCAACTGCCGCCGGAAAAAGGAAAAAATAATTTCTGAAATGTTTTTTTGCAAAGGGCAGGCGGCTAATAAAACTCTGCGTTGTTTTTTTTCCTTTGAGCGCAATTTCCCTCGTTGCATTATCGTAAGTATCAATTATGGAATAAATATCGAGGTCTGGCCAGATATTTAGAAAAGATTCAACGCATTTTTCCGCACCGGAATAATAGTCAAACCATTCATATACCAGAGCTTTTTTCAATCAGGAACCTATCCGGTTATTATATTTAATCTTCAAAAATACGGAAAAGCGAAGGCTTAAAAAATATTGGAAACAGGTATTTCCTCCATTCCATCTTCATGAGTATTCATTGCATTAAGAAGAGTGAGCGATTCGAAAGAGGAAAGATCGGCTGCTCTGATTTCAATGACCTCGGTTTTCCCAGAATCAATCAACATCTGCCGGGCAGTTCCTTTAAGAAGAGGACTTGCCGGTGTATAGAATTTTTTCCCCCGTCTGAAAAGCAGATTGCTGTAAGAAGTATCGGTAAGCAAACTATTCTTTACAATTATTATTTCATCTGCCCCTTCACGGTATCCATAAAGTTCTTCGAGCTTTTTACGATCCGAGTATTTTAGTGAATAATCAATTGTGTTGTCTTCAACAAGTTTCAGCGAGCGGATAGTCCTTCTTTTGTAAGGCGAAAATTCACCGGTGAATCCTTGCCGGTTATACATAACTCTGTACTTAAACAATTCACGACTCCCGGGCAGCTCGGTATTAAATATCGCCATAGGGTCGAATTCTGGTATAGAACCGAACAATCTCAGTGCAGAGTCATTTATCCGCCGGATATGGTAACCTGGATTCCGGAAACTGCCGTCCACAAATGCAATTGATTCAAATAACGGGTACATAGATTTTATCATTCAGTTCCTTGTACTCTTTTTGCGGATCGGAATTGACAGTTATCCCGCCGCCGCTCCTGTAATAATATCTGTCGTTTTTTTCTTCAATGTAGCGGATGAGGATACAGGAATCAAGTTTGTTTCCGTCAAAGAATCCGAAAACACCGGAATAGTATCCACGGTTTTCTCCTTCGGCTGATCGTATGATCTCAATCGTTTTTTCTTTCGGTGCACCACTTACTGAACCTGCCGGAAGCAGCTTCAGGATCAACTCCGCCACGTTATTCCAGTATTCTTTGCTTATCCTCCCTGTTATCTCAGAACTTACCTGCAGAAGGTTTCTCTGAAGGGAATGTACTTCCGAATCATACCTGTATCTTTTAACTTCCACCTTTTCCGCCACCATACTCAGATCATTCCTGAGCAGATCGACTATCGTTGCATGCTCTGCCTTTTCCTTCTCATCTGCAAGAATTATCGCCTCAGCATCCGGAACGGAAGCATCAATCGTTCCTTTCATAGGGAAAGTAGAAATCCCGGTACCATCTATTGTTACAAATGTTTCGGGGGAGAAGCATAGGAATTTATCCTTCAGCAGGATTTTATATTTTGCCTGCCCGGCATAAAAAATATCTGCGGGCTGCCAGTTGATTTTAACAGGCGTCGGGAAAGTGAGATTGAGCAGATATGAATTGCCGTATCGCAGATTATCCATGACGGTATCGAATGCCAGCTTATATCGAACATAACTTACAGGCTCTGTCTGAAGCCGGAGGGGTGTGATAGGTTTTTTTGGAGTCCCGGAAATATTGCTGAAATTCCCTGCCTGAAACAACAAACCTTCTCTGCCGGCTTCGGCAATAGAATAAACAATTGCTTCGGTCATTTCAAAATTTACTATAAATACAAAAGGAACTTTGTTGTTGTAATATTTATTAAACTTCTTTACGAAAAAATTCATTTTTAATCCGGAACCTGCCCCAATGAAAAAAGTTCTGATCGTGGATAATCACGATTCTTTCACATATAATCTGAAACAGATCGTTGAGCAGCATAACGGCTGCGTAACAGATGTGATCAGGAATGATGAAATCGATTCCGGAAAGATAAATAATTACGCAAAAATTATTTTTTCGCCGGGTCCGGGTCTTCCAGGCGAAAGAAAAATTATGACGGATATCCTCAGGGATTTCGCTCCCGGTAAGAGCATTCTCGGCGTATGCCTCGGTCATCAGGCGATAGGGGAGTTTTACGGCGCCGAACTTATCAATATGCAGGATATTTTCCATGGCGCTAAAACAAATATTAAAATAATCAGGGATGATCTGCTTTTCACAGGAGTGCCGGATAATTTCGATGCCGGATTATATCATTCATGGGCTGTTTCAGATGAGAATTTCCCCTATCCGCTGGAAATTACCGCGCGCTCAGAAAGCGGAATTATTATGGCAATTAGGCATAAATTCTATGATATCCGCTCCGTACAATTCCATCCCGAATCGATTCTGACACCGTATGGCGTGCAGATTATTTCCAACTGGCTGAACGGATAAATTCCCGTCTCTAATTGTGCTTAAGCAAGAATATGAATTTAAGGGACTGATGTTTCACAATTTTTGCCTAATTTGCCGTATGTCAGCAATTAATATATTACAATGAAAACTTTCAGCCCCAAAATTGTCATTTCCGATCTTGACGGGACACTTCTCGCTTCTCATAATAAGCTAAGCACAGAGAATAAGGCTTCCCTCGAAAAATTAGGCAGACTTGATATTAAAAGAGTTGTTGCTACGGGCAGATCATATTTTTCAGCGATGAAAATTCTGCCTCCCGATTTCCCGATTGACTACCTGATCTTTTCTTCAGGCGCCGGGATAATCGACTGGAAAGAGAAAACGCTCCTCAGGTCTTATGTTATGCAGAAAGATCAGATTACCGAAAGCCTTAAGCTTATCCGCAGGAACCGCTTCGATTTTATGGTTCACGATCCCGTTCCGGAGAATCACAGGTTTTTCTATAAAAAATATTCAGGACATAATCCGGATTTCGACAGGCGCGTTGAGGCATACCGCCCTTTCTGCTCTGCATTCTCGCAGAAAAATGTTCCCGATAAAGCGAGCCAGTTCGTTGTTATTATGCCAGCAGAAGAATTCGATGTGTGCAGTTATTTCCGCGCGAATATCTCCGATTCCAGCGTTATTAAAACAACCTCGCCACTCGATAATAAATCTTTATGGATTGAAATATTTCCGGGCAGCGTTTCCAAATCGCAGGCTGCTGGTTATGTTTGTCAGATTAATGATCTGACGAAAAATGATGCTGTTGCTATAGGCAACGATACCAACGATCTTGATCTGCTTCACTGGGCTGGCAGAGCTTATGCAGTGAATAACGCACACAGCGCTCTTGCTGCACATTTCCCTTCAATGCCTTCAAATGATGACCACGGATTCAGCCATCTGATCGAAAAGTACTTTGATTAAAATATTCTGATCGCTGCTTTTATTTTACGGACTGGCATCATCATATAAACCGATGATAACAAACGTCCTAAGGTAAAAGCAAGCGCGGCGCCGATAAGTCCTGCAATAATCCCGGAATATACTGTCAGAGCCATCACGGTCAGGATTGTTGTTGTCTCAACTACAGTTGCCCAGGTGATGTATGAATTTTGCTTGGCAGACATTATTACTGCCCGCTGGAAATTTACTGCCACATTCACCACCGGAAGCAATACCTGTATCTGTAAAGGCAGAAGCGCAAATAAAGCGAGGCTTAAGGATAATCCCGAGATATCGTGAAACCAAACCATTGCAAGCGGGGAAAAAGCGATAACCGAAAAAGCCAGAAAAATCATTCCCGAAAAACCGTAAGCAAAATTTCTCAGTTTTTTATAATTGATAAAATCTTTACCCATAAGAGCAAGTCCGACTTCCTGATATGATAAACCGAGACTTCTGAAAATGAACAGAAATGCATTTATTACCGGGAGCGCTGCAAGCGATTCGATAGGCTGCGGGGCTTTTCCTATAAAAAATGTGACAAGCGGCTGAATACCCAATGCCAAAAAAGCTGTCAGGGCTAATGGGTGATAAAAACTTATTATCCCGCGGTAAGTGATATCTTCATCATCTTCCCCGCGTTTTAATTCCGGAACAACTTTTCGAACAAACAGATAAGATGCGGCGGCTTCCACAAGCACGGCTGTTGATAATGCAAATGCCCCGATCAGAACGCCGGGCGGTTTGATTGTCACCCAGAGCAGCATAGCGGTTACCGACATTGAAAGTATCCTGATGAACGTTCCTAATGCCACATATTTTGTGCGGTTATTTGCTATCAGCACACCCTGATAAAATCTGCGCATACCTATTGCCCCGGGCCAGGGCAGCATAACAATTATTGCCAGATGAGTAAGATGTGAAATCTCAGGTATTAGCCCGATAACATCATGCAGCAGAAAATCGGCTACTGGAGGGATGGCAACAAAAAGCATAGCGGCTGTCATGGATATACTCAAAACGAGGCTGAAATTTCTGAGCTTTATATATGTCCTGTACCCCCGGACAAGCGCGGTCGATGCGCTCAGGAGCATCATTACCGGAGCTTCCATTATAAGCGCGAATGCGAAAGCCACGCCGTAAGCCGCAAGATTGTACTCGGGATTCGGTGTTCTCGAAATTATTGCCGCATTATAAGGACCTTCGATAGACATCATCAGCCATGTTGCAGCTAACGGCAGCCAAAATAAGAAAATCTTTTTATAAGTCAGCTTGTCCTGCACAGCCTGTTTTTCAGCCACTAATAATCAATAATTAATAAATACAATTTACTAATTACGAATTATTAATTTAAGAATAGCACTCCGGGAAAAATATCTCTCGCCCCGCTCTGCGAGGCCTGCCCTCTGGGGTGCTGATACCGTTTTTACATTATTTTCCTATAAAAATATCACCCTTTCAGGGTTTTTATCTTCTTTTGCATTGCATATGCTATAAAACTAACACCCCTCCGGGGTTAAAAGACAATAGAGATAACCAATCAAACAACCCCGAAGGACCTGCCTGCCGCAGGCAGGGTGACATTATTGTAGAATGAAACGCCAATCAAAAATCATCAATCCCGAAGGGATGATATTATTATAGAAATGCCATTATTCCAATCTTCGTACAGACGCGATTTATCGCGTTTCCGGCAAAGGAGCCGATTCTCCCATGCACCTGAAAAAATGTCTCTTGCCCCGCTCTGAGGGGACTGCCCCGATAGACCTGCCGCAGGGGACACCGGTCACGTCGACTCCGCTCAGTGTCCGGTGCTCACATACTACAATAGGCTAAAAAATAATTATTAATTACAAACCTGCCTGCCCTCTGGGGTTCTGATACCGTGTTTACATTATTTTCCTAAAACAATATCACCCTTTCAGGGTTTTTATCTTCTTTTGCATTGCATATGCTATAAAACTAACACCCCTCCGGGGTTATCATCTTCGTATGCATTGCATAGGCTAATAAACTAACAATCCTCCGGAGTTAAAACAATATATGATGATCAGTAAAAACAATCCCGAAGGGATGATATTATTATAGAGATGTCCAATTCGAAAAACAAATTATCAACCCCGAAGGGCCTGCCTGCCGCAGGCAGGGTGATATTATTGTAGAATGAAACGTCAACCAAAAATCATCAATCCCGAAGGGATGATATTATTATAGAAATGCCATTTATCCAATCTTCGTACAGACGCGATTTATCGCGTCTCCGGCAAAGAAGCCGATTCTCCCATGCACCTGAAAAAATATCTCTTGCCCCGCTCTGCGGGGCCTGCCTCGATAGGCCTGCGCAGGGGACACCGGTCACTTCGACTCCGCTCAGTGTCCGGTGCTCACATACTACAATAGGCGCAAAAATAATTAACCATTTACCATTAATAATTAACAATTAACAATTAACAATTGCCTCTTCGTTGCATATTATCAACAAAACTCGTAATATTGTGCATATTAAACAACAATAAATATTATGAAGAAGCAGATTATTTTTCCGAAATACAAAAAGCTTTTTGAGCAGCTAGGTGAAAATCTGAAATTAGCCAGGAAAAGAAGAAAACTGACAACTATTCAGGTATCCGAAAGAGCGGATATTGACAGGAGCACCCTTTACAGAATCGAAAAAGGCGACCCGCGGGTTTCTCTCGGTGCATACTTTAATGTTCTGCGTGTTATGGGTCTTCAGAATGATATTGTCAAACTCGCCGCCGATGATGAACTTGGGCGCAAGCTCCAGGATATTGAACTTTTGAGGTGAGCCGGGAATGACTACAAATATTTTGGTTTATGGGCATTGGATGGGTCTCAGCGCCCCATTGCTGATTGGTGTTTTGAGCGCGGAGCAGCTTCGGGGAAAGCTATCCTTTAGTTTTGAATATGACCCGCTTTATTTGAAATCTGATCAGAGATTTATTCTCGATCCTGACCTTGGCTTTTTCACGGGTAAGCAATACACGGTAAATCGTCAGAACTTCGGCTTGTTTTTGGATTCTATGCCGGATACCTGGGGCAAAACCCTGATGAAGAGGAGAGCCGCGCAGATTGCAGCAGAGAAAAAATCAAGTTTACGTTTTCTTAATGAAGTCGATTTTTTACTTGGAGTAAATGACAAAGCGCGTATGGGCGCGCTGCGTTTCAAATTAGACCCCGCGGGTCCTTTCCTTGATGATGATAAACAATATCCGGTTCCGCCATGGTCATCTGTTAAAGAACTTCAATATGCTGCGAATATTTTGGAAACAAGCCAGGATGAGCGTGAATTAAGAGAATGGCTGATGATATTACTGGCGCCAGGTTCTTCCTTAGGCGGAGCGAGACCCAAAGCGAGTATTCTTGATAATCATAACCATCTCTGGATAGCAAAATTCCCTTCAAAAAATGATATTACCGATAAAGGCTTATGGGAATATCTTGCATATCGACTGGCGTTGAAAGCAGGTATTAATATTGCTGATTCTGCTGTTGAAAAAGTCACCGGTAACCACCATACTTATTTTACAAAGAGGTTCGACCGGGATGGAGAATTCCGCATCCATTTTGCATCTGCAATGACAATGACCGGAAATGACGAAAGTTTAATAAGAGATAATTCCCCAAGCTATTTGGAAATTGCGGAATTTATCCAAAATAACGGGGCGGATATCAAAACTGATCTGGCACAACTCTGGAGAAGGATCGTTTTTAATATCCTGATATCGAATACAGATGATCATCTGAGGAATCATGGTTTTTTGCTGCATAGCGATGGATGGAGACTTTCACCGGCATTCGATTTAAATCCCTCGATTGAAAAGAATGGCCTTGCTCTTAATATCGATATGGATGACAATAGTCTTGATATTGAATTGGCGAAAAGTGTTGGAAATTATTTCAGACTCAATTCAAATGAAATGAATGAGATAATTAACGAAGTAAATTCAGCGGTCGCCTCCTGGAAAAAAGAAGCAGCGGAGATCGGCATTCCTAGAAATGAGTTATTACTAATGGAGCCAGCCTTTTTAAATTACTAATTACAAACCTGCCTGCCGCAGGGGACACCGGTCACTTCGACTCCGCTCAGTGTCCGGTGCTCACATACCACAATAGGCTAAAAAATAATTATTAATTACAAACCTGCCTGCCCTCTGGGGTTCTGATACCGTTTTTACATCATTTTCCTAAAACAATATCACCCTGCCTGCGGCAGGCAGGCCTTTCAGGGTTTTTATCTTCTTTTGCATTGCATATGCTATAAAACTAACACCCCTCCGGGGTTAAAACAATATATGATGATCAGCAAAAACAATCCCGAAGGGATGATATTATTATAGAGATGTTGCCTTCGGCAGGCAGGGTAATATTATTGTAGAATGAAACGTCAACCAAAAATCATCAACCCCGAAGGGCCTGCCTGCCGCAGGCAGGGTGACATTATTGTAGAATGAAATATCAACCAAAAATCATCAATCCCGAAGGGATGATATTATTATAGAAATGCCATTTATCCAATCTTCGTACAGACGCGATTTATCGCGTCTCGATACATCCTGCTGGCGTATGGCGCTCAGGGTGCGCCGAAGGCCTATGAAAATGCATCCCCCCCGTCAAAAAAAGGCAGACCTCACCCGTGCGATATGGAATTGGGATTTGTGCGGATCAAAAAAAAGCAGGTCAGACTGCCCTTATGCAGGCAGCCTGAAAAAAAGGAATGTCAGTTAAGGGGTAAAGCGGGAGCCTGGCTGAAGTTATAAACCATCTCTTCAACCTTTAATTTTACAACTCCTTTATTCACCATTCCCAGAGCCTCGGCGGCTCCAAGTGAAAGATCGATCTGTCTGCCTTCGAAATAAGGTCCGCGGTCATTTATTCTCACGAGAACCGTTTTATCATTTTTAGGATTCGTCAGTCTGAGCACAGTCCCGAAAGGAAGATTTTTATGAGCGGCTGTAAGACCCATCTGGTCATAAACTTCGCCGTTTGCAGTATTTCTGCCATGGAAATTAGGACCGTACCAAGAAGCCACCATATCTTTTTTGGTGTTGAATTCGGGCGTTGTGAAAGTGATATTTTCGATGTTGATTCTGCCAATAAATTCAGATGTTTCGTTCTCTGCTGCGGTTGTGTTCCTGATATGAACGGTAAGAGCCGTTATAATCAGGAATGCAGCAAATATGTATAAACGCAATGATCTCAATTTATCCTCATGTCTGTGGAACAATACAATTAAAAAAAAAGGAATAAGGGAAGATTCTAGTTATTTAGAATCGAAGTAAATGATTCTGCCAAAGCAAAACTAAGGCAGGAATTTTTGTGTGATAGTTTATTAAGCGTGCATATGCGGGTTTGCGGGTTCGCTGCCGGTATCAGTACCCTGTTCACGGCGGGTTTCAGGCTCACTGAATCCTGCCGGAGATAATATGTAAAATTTGTATAAAGCATTAAAAAAATGTTTTCCCGGTAAATCAAAAAATTAACTTTTGCAAATATAACACTTTTAAATAAATCAGACGTGATATAGAGCAACCGCATCAGTTCTGAATATTTCAAT
>Ga0172367_10000309_pt1 | contig 74521 bp, 76 predicted proteins | sample Lak10m_FD_114542 | JGI IMG/M metagenome (GOLD analysis project Ga0172367, IMG submission 114542) | Freshwater microbial communities from Kabuno Bay, South-Kivu, Congo - kab_022012_10m | ecosystem: Environmental > Aquatic > Freshwater > Lake | place: Democratic Republic of the Congo: South-Kivu... | reverse complement strand
CGGGCAGTCGCGCATCCACGCGGACTTCTGGCATCCCGTGCGCGAGCAGCTCCGCGCGCGGCACGGCGCGGGCCTGCACATCCTCGCGTGGAACGGGGCCGGCGGCGACCAGACCTCGCGCCTGATGTATGGGCAGGCCGCCGACGCGCGGATGCGCAAGCTGCGCGGCGGCCTCACGCGGCTGGAAGAGGTCGCCCGGCGCGTCGTCAACGGCTGGACCGAAGCCTACGAGGCCGCGCGCAACGACCAGCAGGCCAGCCCCGTGCTGCGGCACGTCGTGCGCGACCTCGCGCTGCCGTTGCGCGTCGTGACCGAGGCGGAAGTCGAGCTGGCGCGCAAGGAGGCGGCGAAGTTTGCGAAAGACCCGGCGCAGCGCTGGAACTTCAACTGGAACCAGTCCGTCGTGACGCGCCACGAGTTGCAGAAGACCGGCGACCCCGGCACGCAGGCGATGGAACTGCACGTCCTGCGGCTCGGCGACGTGGCGATTGCGTCGAACGAGTTTGAGCTGTTCACCGACTACGGCGTGCAAATGAAGGCGCGCAGCCCGGCGGTGCAGACCTTCCTCATCCAGCTCGCCGGCTCGGGCGGCTACCTGCCCAGCGAGCGCGCCGTGCGCGGCGGCGGCTACAGCGCCGTCATCCAAAGCAGCCGCGTCGGCCCGAACGGCGGGCAGGCGCTGGTCGAGCACACCGTCGCCGCGTTCAAGGAGCTTTGGCCGGCCGCAAAATAATCCATGACCGCTCCCGAACCCTCCCGCGCGTTGCGCACCGCCTGGCTCGTCGTCGCGCTGCTCTGGCCCGTCGCGCTGCTGAACTACCTCGACCGGCAGATGCTGGCGACGATGAAGACCTCGATGGTCGGCGACCTCAAGGACATCACCAGCGACGCGCAGTGGGGCTTCATCCTCGCGTCGTTCAAGTGGGTCTATGCCGTGCTGAGTCCCGTCGGCGGCTACATCGCGGACCAGTTCAGCCGGCGGCACGTCATCGCGGTGAGCCTGTTCACCTGGTCGGTGGTGACGTGGCTAACGGGACACGTCACAAGCTACAACGAACTGGTCGCGACCCGCGCGCTCATGGGCATCAGCGAGGCGTTTTACATCCCGGCGGCGCTGGCGCTGATCGCGGACTTCCACCCCGGCCCGACGCGGTCGCGCGCGGTCGGACTGCACCAGACGGGCATTTACATCGGGCTGATTCTCGGCGGCTTCGCGGGGCACGTCGCGGACTCGCCGAACCACGGCTGGCGCTGGGCCTTCAGCGCGGCGGGCCTCGTGGGCGTGGTGTATGCGTTCCCGCTCTTCTGGCTGCTGCGCAACCCGGAGCGGCCCGCCGACTCGACGGCTTCATCTCTCACACCGGCGCGCGCGGCGGGTGAACTCTTCGGCAACCGCAACTACCTCCTGCTCGTCGCCTACTTCACGCTGCCGGCCATCGCGGGCTGGGTCATCAAGGACTGGATGCCGGTGATCCTGAAGGAGCAGTTCAAGCTCTCGCAGGGCGAGGCGGGCGTCATCGCGGTGCTCTACGTGCAGATCGCGACCATCGGCGGCGCGTTGCTGGGCGGCTGGCTCGCGGACGTCTGGATGCGGCGCAGCGAGCGCGGCCGCATCTACGTGAGCGCCATCGGCATGACGCTGTTCCTGCCGGCGCTGTTTGGGCTGGGCAACCCGGGCACGGTCTTCCTCGCCATCGTCTTCCTCATCTTGTTCGGCATCGGCTGGGGTTTCTTCGACTGCAACAACATGCCCATCCTCTCGCAGATCGTCCGGCCCGAGCTGCGCGCGACCGGCTACGGCATCATGAACCTGGTGAGCATCTCGTGCGGCGGCTTCGGCGACTGGGGCTTCGGCGTGCTGAAGAGCCAGGGTGTGCCGCTGACGGTGATCTTCGGCTGCTTCACCGGCATCGCGCTGCTGTCGGGGGTCATCGAGCTGCTCATCAAGCCGCCGGCGGGGAAGGCCTGACGTGCGGGGTTCAGTCCGCGTCGGTGACATGTCTTCGTCGGAGACAATGACCACAGGCTTGAGCGGCGCGCGTGGGCGGTTAACGTCGCGCCCGCGCAAATGAAACATCTCTCGCTCACCGGCCTCGTCGCCGCCACCCACACGCCGTTCCATGAGGATGGCTCGCTGAACCTCGCCGTCGTCGAGCGGCAGGCCGCGCACCTGGCGGCGAATGGCGTCGGCCACGCCTTCATCGGCGGCACCACGGGCGAGAGCAGCTCGCTCACACTGGAGGAGCGGCGCGCGTTGACCGTCCGCTGGATGGAAGTCGTGCGCGGGGCGGAGCTGAAGGTCATCGTCCACGTCGGCGCGAACTGCCTCGCGGACGCCCGCTCGCTCGCGACGCAGGCGCAGCAGCTCGGCGCGCGCGCCATCTCCGCCGTCGCGCCGAGCTATTTCAAGCCCGGCAGCGTCGCGCGGCTCGTGGACTGCATGGCGGACATCGCCGCCGCCGCGCCGGAGCTGCCGTTCTACTACTACGAGATTCCGCTGCTCACGGGCATCAACCTGCCGCCTGCCGAGTTCCTCGCGCAGGCCGCCGACCGCATCCCGAACCTCGCGGGCATCAAGTTCACCAGCAACAACCTGATGGAATACCAGCTCTGCCGCGCGGCCGGTGGCGGGCGGTTCGACGTGCCGTTCGGGTTCGATGAAATCATGTTGAGCGCGCTGGCGCTGGGCGCGACGGGCGCGGTGGGCAGCTCGTTCAACTTCGCGGCCCCGATTTACCTGCGCTTGATGAAAGCCTTTGCCGCCGGCGACTTGAAGACTGCGCGCGAGGAGCAGTTCCGCTCCGTGCAACTCATCGCCCTGCTCGCGGCGCGCGGCTACATGGGCGCGGCCAAGGCGACGATGAAGCTGCTCGGCGTGGAGGTCGGCCCCGCGCGGCTGCCCAACGGAAGCCTGAGCGCGGAGCAGCAGTCAGGCTTGCGAGCGGACTTGGAAAAACTTGGCTTCTTCGACTGGGTCGCGCGGCCGTGGGTTTGAATCGCCGCCCGCGCGGGCCAGTCGGCTACTGTGATGAAAACCCTGCTGTTGCTGGCGGTGCTGGCGTTGTCTGGATCGCCGCTCCCGGCCCAAAGCTCGCCCGTCACCTTTGACGCCCGTTCCGCGAAGAGCGGCGCGTGGTCCGATGCTGCGACCTGGGCCAGCCGCCGGGCGCCCAAGGCCGGCGACCGGGTGCAGGTCCGCGCGGGGCACACGGTCGTGTATGACGCGGCCTCGACGGACGCCATCCGCATGATCCACGTCGCGGGCACGCTGACGTTCAGCCGCGAGAAGTCCACGCGCCTGGAAGTCGGCCTCCTCAAGATTGAGCCGGGCGAGACGACGACGGAGGACGGCTTCGACTGTCACGCGGACGCCCCGAGCGTGGCGCAGGCGGGGGTGCTGCCGGTGTTGGAGATTGGCTCGGCGGAGCGGCCCATTCCCGCCGGGGTCACGGCGCTCATCCGCCTGGTTCACTTCGAGGGCATGAACCGCGAGACCTTGCCCGCCATCATCAACTGCGGCGGGCGCTGGGACACGCACGGCGTGCCGATGAACCGCACCTGGCTCAAGCTCGGCGCGACGGTGAAGGCCGGGGATTCCTCGGTGAAGTTTTCTCAAGCCGTCACCGGCTGGCGCGTCGGCGACAAGGTCATCATCACCGCGTCCAAGGAGAGCTACGGCGGGGGCAACACCTTCCGCCAGTCCGCCGCCAAGCCGCGCAAGGTCCAGACGGAGGAGCGCCGCATCACCGCGCTGGCCGGCGACCGCGTGACGCTCGACCGCGCGCTCGACTACGCGCACCTCGGCGAGGGCGACTACCGCAGCGAGGTCGCGAACCTGTCCCGCAACGTCACCATTGAGTCCGCCAAGCCCGACGGCGTGCGCGGGCACACGATGTTCCACCGCGACAGCACCGGTGGCATCAGCTACGCGGAGTTCCGGCACTTGGGCAAGGAGGGCGTGCTCGGCAAATACGCCATCCACTTCCACCTCGTTCGCGATTCCATGCGCGGCAGCGGCGTGCTGGGCGCGAGCGTCTGGGACTCGCACAACCGCTGGCTCACCATCCACGGCACGGACTTTCTCGTCGTGCGCGACTGCGTGGGCTACCAGTCGGTCGGCCACGGCTATTTCCTCGAAGATGCAACGGAGCAATACAATCTGCTCGACCGCAACCTCGCCGTGCAGGCGTATCGCGGGAAGCGTCTGCCGAAACAAGTTCTGCCCTTCGATCCGAACGACGGTGCGGGTTTCTGGTGGGCCAACGGGCGGAACTCCTTCACGCGCAACGTCGCCTGCGAGAACGACGAATACGGCTACCGCTTCGAGGTCGCCAAGCGCAGCAACTTCAATCCCGAGCTGAACACGCTCCAGCCCGGCGGCGAGCGCGGGCGCGTGGACGTGCGGAAGCTGCCCTTCCTCCGTTTCGAGGACAACGAGTCGCACAGCGAGGGCCTCTACAGCTTCAACTTCGGCGACGATGTGAACGGTTCGGTGGGCGGGGACCGGACGCATCCGTTCATCGCCAAAAACCTGCGCGCGTGGGAGACGCACTACGTGATGCGCCCGAATCTGTCGCACTTCCTGCTGGACGGCCTCACGGTGAGCAACGGCGTCTATGGCATCTACCACCCGGACTACGACGCGCACGTCTATCGGAACCTCGACTTCACGCGCGTCGTCTCGGAGCCGATCAACCGCGGCCACGACGACGACAGCGTGCAATACGGCGACTTCACCTTCGAGAACGTGCGGCTCGCGGACTGCCGCATCGGGCGCGACCCGCTCATCCAGATGGCCTGCACCTCGCCGCGCACCGGCACGGCGGGGCATTTCCGCAACGTGAACTGGTCGGGCAGCGATTCACGAGGTGGCAAGGTGGTGGACCTCGGCGGCGGCCCGCGCAACGACAAGCTGGAGCACGCGGTGACTTACTACTTCCACGGCTATCCGGCGGCGGGCGACGTGACGAAGGTGGTCAGCGCGAAGTTTCCGGCCGCCCTCAGCGCGGACTTTCAGAGCGTGGACAAGTTCACCGGCAAGGACGTGCGTGCCGCAAAGTCGGCCCCCGTCGCCTTCCCGCAACTGCTCGCGCCCGTGGATGACCTGCCGCCCGCCACGGTCATCACCTCCGTTCGCAAGCAGGCCGACGGCAGGCTGCTCGTGCGCGGCGTGACCCACGACAACGGCGAAGTCGCCGACGTGACGGTGAACGGCCAGCGGGCGAAGGTCGTGACGCAACAGGCTGGCGTGGCGGACTGGGAAGTCACCCTGCCCGCCGCGAAGGAACTCACCGCCGCCGCCCGCGACCGCGCCGGGAACGCGGAGCGGAACGCCCACAAGCTCACGGGGCCATGAACCGCCGCGCCTTCCTTGGCTCCGCCGTCACAACCGCCGGCGCACTGGCCTCCCTCGCCGCTGAATCGAAGCCGGGCCGCCCGCCGGTCGTGGACACGCACACGCACTGCTTCGCCGGCCGGGCGGACGCGCGTTTCCCCTACCATCCGCGCGGCACCTACCAGCCGGAGCAGCCCACCTCGCCGGAGTTGCTCCTGAAGCTCATGGATGGCGCGGGCGTGGATTTCGCCGTCGTGGTGCATTCCGAGCCGTATCAGGACGACCATCGCTATCTCGAACACTGCCTCGCCGTCGGCCAGGGCCGGCTCAAGGGCACGCTGCTCGTCTTCTGCGACCGCCCCGGCTCGCTGGAGAAACTCCCCGGCTTGGCGAAGCGACTGCCCGTCGTCGCGGCGCGCATCCACGCCTACCAGGCCGACCGCCTGCCGCCCTTCGGCAGGCCGGAGCTGCGCCAGCTCTGGAAACTCGCCAGCGACCACGGGCTGGCGATTCAACTCCACTTCGAGCCGCGCCACGCGGCGGGCTTCGAACCGCTCATCCGCGAGTTCAAGCAGACGCGCGTGATGGTGGATCATCTGGGCCGGCCCTTCCAAGGCGCGCCGGGCGAGCACGACCGCGTGGTGCGCTGGGCGGCCTTCCCGAACGTGGTGATGAAGCTGTCTTCGCTCCCGCCCGCCGACGCGAAGGAGGCGGCGGACTTGCCGGCGGTCGTCCGCAGGCTGGCCGACGCTTATGGAGCCGACCGGCTGATTTACGGCGGCGGCTTCGAGGAGAAGGCGACGGCGGCAAGCTACCGGGCGGAGCGCGAGCGCACGGCGAAGCTGCTCGGCTTCCTCCAGCCCGTCGCCCGCGCGAAGGTGCTGGGCGGAAACGCGGCGCGGCTGTTTGGGTTCAACGCTGGCTGAGTCGGTCGTCGTGCGGACGGCCTCCAGCCTGGAATTCTCCCATTGCCACCCCAGCGGTCGGGCGTAGTCTCTCCTCCGAAGCCGTTCTCCATGCCAGCAGTTGCCCACGCCACCAGCGGCCGACGCCTGTCCCGGGCGGCGCACGGCTTCACCCTCATCGAACTGCTGGTGGTCATTGCCATCATCGCCATCCTCGCGGGCATGCTCCTGCCCGCCCTGAGCAAGGCCAGACAGAAGGCCAGCCAGACCAAGTGCATGAGCAACCTCCGGCAGTTCGGCCTGGCGGCGCGCCTCTACGCGGATGACTTCGATGAAAAGTTTCCGCCCACCCGTGGCGTCGGCTCCCTCGGGACGACCATCCCCAGCCAATACTGGTGGTGGGGCAAGGCCGGCAACATGGGCCTCTACGTCGAGTTCGGCGGGGACCGCCGCTACGTGAACCGCTACGTCGGCAAGTTCGGGCCGACCGATGAAATGGCGGTGGCCCGTTGCCCGAGCGACCGCGCGCTCGCTGCTGGCGCGACCTCGACGTGGTGCGATCAATACGGCAGCTCCTACTCCCCCAACGCCGGATCCGCGCTCAACCCGACGCTCAACTACCTCACCAAGGACACCAGCCTCAACTCCGTGCGCATGAGCGAAATTCGCGATCCCGTGCGGATGCTCACCAACGCCGACCACGGCATCTGGCAGCCCGTGTGGCCGCCGCCGGTGGGCTACGCCATGCCGGCCGCGCAGCTCTTCTGGCACACGAAGGTCAACGACACCCGCTTCAACGCGGCGTTTGCCGATGGCCACTCCGACTTTGTGCGCGTGACCCTTGGCCAGAACGCCACCGCCACCTACACGAGCAACCGGGATCTGTGATGCCTCGGGAAAGCGCGGTTGCTTCCCCGGCGCGGGTTCGGTTCAACTCTCCGCATGAAGCAATTCCTTCCCCTCGGATCGCTTTGCGTTTTGTGCAGCCTGGCCGCCGCCGCGCCGTTCCCCGTTCCCACCCTTGACCTCGCGGCCGAGAGGCAGCGGCAGGTCATCGTGGACCGCGAGGCCGGCCAGTATCTCGGCCACCCGACCACCGTGCTGCTCGAAGACGGCAGGACGATGCTCATCGTGTATCCCAAGGGCCACGGCAAGGGCGGCCTCGTCCACAAGCGCAGCACCGACGGTGGCCTGACGTGGAGCGACCGCCTGCCCACGCCCGCGAGCTGGGCCACGAGCAAGGAGGTGCCCACCATGCACCGTGTCGTGGACGCCGCCGGCAAGAAGCGCCTCATCATGTGGAGCGGCCTTTACCCCGCGCGCCTCGCGGTCAGTGAGGACGATGGCAGGACGTGGGGCGAGCTGAAACAAGTCGGCGACTGGGGCGGCATCGTGGTGATGGGCTTCACGGAGTCGCTCAAGACCGGGCCGGGCCATTACCTCGCGATGTTCCACGATGACGGCCGTTACTCCACCGAGAAGGCCGCGCCGAAGAAGCCCGTCGAGTTCACGCTCTTCAAGACCTTCTCCCGCGACGGCGGCCTGACGTGGAGCGCGCCCGAGGCCGTGCAGCACGACACCGCTGTTCACCTCTGCGAACCCGGCTTCATCCGCTCGCCGGACGGCAAGGAAATCGCCGTGCTGCTGCGCGAAAACTCCCGCACCAAGAATTCGCACATCATCTTCAGCCGCGACGAGGGCCGGACCTGGACCGTGCCGCGCGAGCTGCCCGACTCGCTCAACGGCGACCGTCACACCGGCAAGTATCTGCCTGACGGCCGGCTCTTCGTCTCCTTCCGCAGCCTCGCGCCCAAGGGCAAGACCACGCCCTTCTCCGGCGACTGGGTCGCGTGGGTGGGCCGCTACGCCGACCTCGCGACCGGCAAGCCCGGCCAATACCACGTCCGCCTCATGGACAACACCAAGGGCGCGGACTGCGCGTATCCCGGCGTCGAAGTCCTGCCCGACGCGACCATCGTGACGACGACTTACGGCCACTGGACCACGAACGAAGCGCCTTACATCGTGAGCGTCCGCCTCAAGCTCGCCGAGCTGGACACGAAGGCGAAGGCCGCCGCCGCGAAGGCCGTTTTCAAATCCTCCGCCGCCACCGAGTCCGACCCGCGCCTGCACGCCGACGGCCAGGGCTGGCGCTTGGACAAGGCCACGCGCACCGACCCGAAGCGCCCGCGCGTGCTGCTCATGGGCGACTCGATTCTCAACGGCTACCTCGCCGGCACCGTGAAGGCGCTCGAAGGCCAGGCTTACGTGGACGCGTGGGTCAATCCGCTCGCGCAGTCCTCTTATCGCCTGCACGAAATGCTCGCCGAGGTGCTCGCCAACGGCCCCTACGACATCGTCCATGTGAACATGGGCTTGCACGGCTGGCAGAAAGGCCGCATCCCCGACGGCCAGTTCGAGCCGCTCACGCGCAAGCTCGTGGACACCATCCGCGCGAAGGCTCCCGGCGCGACCTTCATCTGGGCCAGCAGCACGCCCGTCACCACGAAGGACAAGCCCGGCGAACTCAGCGCCGAAATCAACCCCATCATCGTCGAGCACAACCGCATGGCCGCAAAAGTCATGGCCGAGGCGAAGGTGCCGGTGAACGACCTCTACTCTGTTGTGTCATCGCGCCTCGACCTCGCGCGCGGCGACCAGTTCCACTGGAAGCCCGAGGGCACCGCGCTGCTGAAGGATGCGGTCGTCGCCACCTTGCAGTGCGAGCTGAAGGCGCGGGCGGGCAAGCAGTGAGCAGCAGGGCAGGTGGGCAAACGAATAAAGGCGCTCTGCTACTGCGTTTGTTCGCTTCCCTCATTCGCTTGCCAGCGCCGAAATCCTCATTTGCCGCTGCCCCAGCCGACGTGTTACGGTGCAGCCATGAACAGCAAAGGAACCGCCAGCGCCCTGCTCGGCGGCGTGATGGAGCCATTGGGCCGCTGTCTCACCACGAGTTCAGCCCGCGAAATCCTCGCCCTCCGCGCGGATGATTCCGCGCGCAGCCGGGTCGAGGAGCTAGCTGGCAAATGCAACTCCGGCACCCTCACGCCCGAGGAACGCGCCGAGTATCAGCTCTGTGTTGAGGTCGGGGACTGGGTCGCGCTGCTCCAGGCCAAAGCCCGCCGCTACCTCGCTGACCATCCGGCGGCGTGATGTCCGAGGCGTTGCGCCAACAGGTTCGTGAGCGGGCCGCCCGGCGTTGCGAGTATTGCCGGTTGAGCGAAACTGACCTGCCATTCTGGCCCTTCCATCTCGACCACATCGTTGCGGAACAGCACTTCGGTTCTGCAACCACGCCGGAGAATCTCGCGTGGGCGTGCCAGCGCTGCAACCTGCACAAGGGCACTAATCTTTCCGCCGTGGACCCGGACTCAGCGGATGTCGTCCGGCTGTTCAACCCGCGTTCGGACCAATGGGCGGAACATTTCTGGCTCGCCAACGCACGCATCGAGGGGCGGACCACTGTGGGACGCGCGACGGTCTGGCTGCTCCAGATGAATGGTGACGAACGTGTCGAACTGCGGGCGGCTCTGCAGACACTCGGTGACTGGCCTCCGCGCCAATGAAAACCCGGCTCGGTGTTTCCCGCTCCCAGTGGTTGGTCCGCCATGGCGAACGGGTTTGATTGCATGACGCGCCTCGCCGCCGCGTCCATCCTTCTCGCGCCCTCAATGAACACACCCGACACTGTGCTGGAGATGGTCAGGCTTCGTTGCCGTCAGCCGTGGCGGGCAGCACCCCAACTCGCCGTGCTGCTCCTCGCGGCCACGGCGGTTGCCGAGGACTGGCCCACGTTCATGCGCGACCGCGCGCGGAGCGGCGTGTCGGGCGAGACGCTGACCCTGCCGCTTAACGAACTGTGGTCCTACACGCCGCCCGCCGAGCCGGTGCGCGCGTGGCCAACGCCGCAGGCCGGGTATAACGAGCTGCCCAAGCTCGCGTTCGACGACGCCACACACGTCGCGATGGCGGGCGACACGGTGTTCTTCGGCTCATCGGTGGACAACGGCATCCACGCGGTGGACGCCCGCACGGGGGCGAAGCGGTGGACGTTCTTCACGGAAGGCCCGGTGCGGCTCGCGCCGACGGTGGCGGAAGGGCGCGTTTACGCCGGCTCGGATGATGGGCTGGTCTATTGCCTCGACGCGAAGGACGGACGCCTCGTGTGGAGCGCGCGACCCGGCGCGGGTGCGACGCGCATCCTCGGCGCGGGGCGGCTGAGTTCGCTGTGGCCGGTGCGCACGGGCATTCTCGTGGATGGCGGCGTGGCCTACTGCGGCGCGGGGATTTTTCCCGCACGCGAGACGACGGTCGCCGCGTTCGATGCGGCGACGGGCAAGGCCCTTTGGCGGAACGGTTCCGCGCCCAAGTCCGAGGCTTACACCGCGCTCGCGCCGCAAGGCTACCTCCTCGCCACGGCGGACCAGCTTTACGTCCCGTGCGGCCGCACCGCGCCGCTAGCCTACGCGCGAGCGGATGGCGCGGCGCGCGGCTCGATGGTGAAGACCTACCTCATCGTGCCGAGCAAGGGCGTCGTCAGCGGCGATTACGGCGTGCTGGTGGATGACCTGTATTACCTCGGCTCGCAGAATGAGCTGCACACTTACACGCCCGCCGGCAAGCACGTCTCCACCGTGCGCGAGGCGGCGCAAGTCGTCGCGACGAAGACCCACTACTTCAAGCTGGCCGGACCGCCGGTGCCGCAGTATGGCCGCCAGGCGGCCCCGAAGCCGACGGTCATCACCGCGTTCGACCGGGTCGCTGCCGATGCCGCGCCGAAGCGGGCGAGCTTCCCGAAGGAAACGGTGAAATGGACGTTCGCCTCGCGGGACTTGCAGCTCGTCATCGCCACGGGCGCGCACGTCATCGTAGGAGCCTCCAACTCCGTCGTCGCCGTGGACATTGCGACGGGCAAGGCCGCGTGGACCGGCAGGGTGGACGGTGTGGTGAAGGGCCTTGCCGTCGCTAACGGCCGGCTCGTGGTGAGCACGGAAAATGGCCGTCTGCACTGCTTCGGTGCGGGCGCACCGACACCGGCGGTGGCGGCGAAGCCTGCACCCGCAAGCGACGCGAGCGTGGCGGCGCACACGCAAGCCATCATCAAGGAATCCGGCGTCACGCGCGGCTACGCGCTGCTGCTCGGGAGCGACGCGGTTGCACTCGCCACAGAACTCGCGCAGCGGACGGAGCTGCGCATCCACGTCGCCGAGAGCGACCCAACTCGCGCCGAGGCCGCGCGCAACGCGCTCTCCGCCGCCGGCCTTTACGGGACGAAAGTGGAAGTGAACCTCGTTCTCGCCGGGCAGACGAACGCGCTGCCGTTCCCGCCTTACTTCGCCAATCTCATCGTGGCAGATGCGGCGTCGCTCGCGCAGGGCGAGGGTTTCCCCCGCGCGCTGCTCCGCGTGCTCAAGCCGCACGGCGGCGTGCTGCTCGCGGCGGCCGGCACGCCGGACTCCGCGTGGACGAAGGCCGGTGAGTTGACGAAGTCCGCGCTCGGCGGCGGCTCGTGGACGAAGCTCGTGCGCGGCGCGCTGCCCGGCGCGCGCGACTGGACGCACCAATACGCCGACGCCGGCAACTCCGGCTCCTCCGACGACGAGCGCGTGCGCGGTCGGCCCGAGGTGCTGTGGTATGGCGAGCCGGGTGCGGACAAGATGCACGACCGCCATCGCCGCAGCGAAGCGCCATTGCAGCTCGCGGGCCGGATGTTCGTCGAGGGCACCCGGCAGCTCACGAAGACACCGCTGCTCCTGAGCTTCGATGCTTACAACGGCCTGCCTTACTGGGAGCGCGAGTTCCCCGGTGCCGAGCGGCTCGACATCACGCAGGACTGCGGGAACCTCGCCGTCTCGCCGCACGGCCTGTTCATCGCGGCGGACAAGGAGTGCCATCAGCTCGACCTCGTCACGGGCGTGACGCGCAAGGTGTTCCCGGTGCCAACGGACAAAGACGGTCGCACGGGCGTGTGGGCTTACGTGGCGGCGGAAGGCGACCTGCTCCTCGGCAGCGTGTCGGCGGGCTATCAGTTCAGCCGCACGCTGTTTGCGTATGACCTGCGGATGGGCACGTTGAAGTGGCGTTACGACAGCGCGGCCATGCGGAACAGCACGTTCGCGGTGCAGGGCGGCAAGGTGTTTCTCGTCGAGCATCGCGGCCAGACCAACGCGCCGAAGGTGCTCACCGTGATGGAGGCGCACAAAGAAATCGGGAAGCCGAAACCAGCAAAGGCCGACGGCCCGCCGCCGCCCTACATCCGCACCGTCACCGCGCTCGACCTCGCCACTGGCAAGCCGCTGTGGGCGCGCGACCACGACCTGACCAAGTGCGGCAACTGGACCGGGAGCCTCTGCCTCACCGCGAAGAACGGCGTGCTGCTGCTTTCCGGAGTTTACTCCGCCTACGGCGCGCCGAAGGGCGACGAAGGCGAGCGCCGCGCGCTGGCGTTGTCCGCGACGGACGGCTCGCCGCTTTGGAACGAGGCCATCGGCAACAGCGTGCGGCCCGTGCTCGTGGGCGAGCGTGTCATCGGTCGGCCCAAGGCTTACGACCTCCGCTCCGGCACCGTCGTCACGAAGCCCGGCCCGAAGGGAATGATTCCGTGGGTCGTCCCGCGCAACGGCGCGTGCGGCCAAATGTCGGCCTCGGCGGGAATGCTGTTCTATCGCGACGGCTACACGGTGATGCGCGACGCCGGCACGGGCGCGACGTTGATGAACTTCACCGGGATGCGCCCCGGCTGCCTCATCAACATCATCCCGGCGGGTGGCATCATCGTGCAGGTCGAGGCCAGCTCCGGCTGCACCTGCTACCACGCGATTCAGTCCACGGTGGCCTTCGTGCCGCCGGGAGCGGAGTGATTACGGAGCGCGGCCTTCAGGCCGCAGAGGCGTGGGCAGGTTGTGGGTGGTTCGACAGCACTCTGGCGTGCGCGGCTTTCTGCGGCGTGAACGCCGCGCTCCAGCCTCGACGTTCGTCATCGCCGCCGTAATTCTCCATTGCACAGCGCACCACTCTCACCCGCCAACCTCCTCCGCTTATGCTGAATCGTCGCGACCTTCTCACTGCTGCTGCTCCCGCTGTGGCCGCCGGCTTTGTCCTGCCGCAATCAGTTGTCGCTGCCGACAAAGTCGTTGCCAGCGTCGCCGACCGCACCAGTTCCATCCGCATCACCCGGCTCACCGCCACGCCGATGCAGCGGAAGGTCTATCTCAAAATCGAGACCAACCACGGCGTCACCGGCTGGGGCGAGATTGACCAACTGGAGCCTTACGTGGCCGCGCGGCTGGCGAAGTCCCTCTTCGAGCTGCTCGACGGCGAGAACCCCACGCGCATCGAGTTTCTCTGGCAGAAGCTTTATCGGTCGCACCGCGACATGCGGGGCGGGCCGTTCATGACGCACACGCTGGCGGGCATTGACATGGCCTTGTGGGACATCGCCGGGAAGCTCTGGGGCGTGCCGGTGTATCGGCTGCTCGGCGGGCCGACGCGCGACAAGGTGCGCGTGTATCCGTCTGCCACGGCGACGAAGGTGGGCGCGGGACCGCAGGAGTTTTCCGCCACGCCGGCGGACATCGAGCGCCATGTGCAGAACGTCGCCCGCGCGCGCAAGCAGGTCGGGCCGGCGGGCCTGGTGATGTTCGACGCGCACTGCGCGCTGCCACCGCCGTTTCTCATCCAGCTCGCCGGCGCGATTCAGCCCTACGACGTGACGTATCTCGAAGAACCCGCCGTGCCGGGCAACCTCGAGGTCTTCAAGCGCCTCAAGCAGCACATCAAAATCCCGCTGGCCATCGGCGAGCAGGCGCGGACGATCTGGGAGGTCATTCCCTACTTGCAGGAGCGCATCGGCGACTTCCTCCAGGTGGACATGGCGCACACCGGCGGCCCGTCGCAGCTCCTGAAGATTGCGATGCTCGGCGAGGCTTACCATGTGCCCATCGCGCCGCACTCGGTCACGACCGACCTGGGCATGTCCGCGAGCCTGCACGTCTCCGCGTCGGTGCCGTTGTTCCTCATCCACGAGTATTACCCGGGCCTCACGCCGAAGGACTTGATTCGGAAAAGCTGGGAGGTGGACAAGGACGGCTACGCCTCGCTGCCCACGACGCCCGGCCTCGGCTGCGAAGTGAACGAGGCCCGGCTCGACGAACTCTCGAAACAGCCCGCCAAACCCGAATGGCCCACGCGCGGCCGGCTCAAGGACGGCTCCATCGCAGACTACTGAGAACGCCGGGGAGCGTGGCCTTCAGGCCGCAGAATCGTGGGACAAGCAGTGGAACTTGAACGCAGTTTTCCCGCCGTGGCTTTCTGCGGCGTGAACGCCGCGCTCCAAGATTGACCGCACACCAGCGCCTCAGCATTCTCGCTTCCATGAAACACCCGTTCCCCCAGCTCCTCTCCCGCCTCACCTTCGCCGCCGTCGTGTCCGCCGCGCTCCTTGTCCCGGCCGCCGATGCTCCGCTCAAGCCCGATGCCAAGGGCTTCATCCGCGACTGGCTGCTGCTTGCGCCCATCCAGCTCGCCGGGGAAAACACCGGGGCCGACGAAATTGACAAGCAGCAGGTGCCCAACGAGTCCGCGCTCAAACCCAAGGCCGGTGACGCCGCCACGGTCAAAGGCAAGGCCCTCACCTGGCGCAAGATCAGGTCCAAGGATTATTTCTTCGACGTGAACGAACTCCTCGGCGGGATGCACGAGAACGTCACCGCCTACGCGGTCGCCTACGTCGTGGCCGCGAAGGAAGTGACCGGTGCGCAGTTGCTCATGGGCAGCAACGACCAGGGCAAGGTCTGGCTCAACGGCAAGGAAGTCGTGAAATTCACCGACACGCGCACGCTCGACCCCGACACGGACAAGGCCACGAACCTCACGCTCAAGGCCGGCGTCAACGTCGTGGTCTTCAAGGTCATCAACGAGAACAACAACTGGCAGGGCTGCCTGCGCTTCACGGACGCGGCCGGCAAGCCCCTCGCGGGCCTGGCGCTGAAGCTCGCGCCCTGACCGGGTGAGTGGCGTGAGGCGGGCGCGTGCTACTTCCCGTCCGCCAGCCGGCCCACCTCGCGCACGCCGCTGCCCTTGCGCTGCGTGAGCGAGTCGCCCAGTTCGGCGCGCGCCTTCCCAGCCTCGGCGAGCAGGCGCTCGACGATGGCCGGGTGCGAGGAGGCGACGTTCACTTTCTCGCCGATGTCGGTCGAGAGGTCGTAGAGTTCGGGCTGTTCGATTTTGGCGCCCTCGTATTTGGCCGGGATGCCGTCCTTGCCGCCGGGCCGGCCCGCGAGCGTGCGGAAGCCGTGCGGGAGCTGGAGCTTCCACTTGCCGTCGGGCGAGAAGACGGCCTGGAGCTCGTTCTGCGCGTAGTAACTCCAGTAGGCGTCGTGCGGGTTCTTCGCGCCGGGCGTGCCGGCGAGCAGCGGCCACACGTCGAGGCCGTCAATCTTGTGGTTTGGCAGCTTCGCGCCGATGAGCTGCGCGAAGGTCGGCAGCAGGTCAATGGTCATCAGCATCTCGCCGCTGCTGGTGCCGGCGGCAAGCTTGCCGGGCCAGCGCATCAGGCACGGGACGCGCGTGCCGCCTTCCCAAGCGGTGCCCTTGCCCTCGCGCAACGGCCCCGCGCTGCCGGCGTGGCTGCCGTAACTCAGCCACGGGCCGTTGTCGCTGGTGAAGACGACGAGCGTGTGGTCATCGAGTTTGTGCTGCTTCAACGCGCCGAGCACCTGGCCGACGGACCAGTCAATCTCCTGGATCACATCGCCGAAGAGGCCCGCGCCGGACTTGCCCTTGAACTTGTCGCTCACGAAGAGCGGGACGTGCGGCATGGAGTTCGCGAGGTAGAAGAAGAACGGCCGGTCCTTGTTCCGCTCGATGAATTTCACGGCGCGTCCGGCATACCACGTCGTGAGGTTCGGCTGCTCGTCGGGCGTGACCTCGGCGTCAATGACCTTGTCGCCCTCGATGAGCGGCAGCGGCGGGTAGGCACCCTTTTTCGCCTCGGGATGGTGCGGCCACATGTCGTTGGAGTAGGGCAGGCCGAAGTATTCGTCGAAGCCGTGCCGCACCGGGAGGAACTGCGGGTGATGGCCAAGGTGCCACTTGCCGGCCATGCCGGTCGCGTAGCCCTTCTGCTTGAACACCTCCGCCATCGTCATCTCGTTCGCGTGGATGCCGATGCGTGAGCCGGGGCCAAGCGCGCCGTGGATGCCGACGCGGTTGTTGTAACAGCCGGTGAGCAGCGCGGTGCGGCTGGCCGAGCAAACGGCCTGGGAGACGTGGAAGTTGGTGAACTTGCGGCCTTCGCGCGCCATGCGGTCGAGGTTGGGCGTCGTGTAGGCCTTGCAGCCGAACGGCCCGATGTCCGCGTAGCCCATGTCGTCGCAGAAGATGACAATGACGTTCGGCGGTCGCGGGGCGGCGTGGGCGGAGGGGAGAATCGTGGCGAAGGCGAGCAACAGCGACGCAAGCAGGCGCGGAGTTTTCATGGCTGCCGCCACCGTAGCCAGCCTCGCTCCGGCTGCCAAGGCACTTTGCCATCCGGCAGAAGGCAAAACGCCGCGTCCGTGGCCGGACGCGGCGTTCGCAAGTTGAGTCGGGACTTACTGCCCGGCCTTCACCGAGAGCAGCTCGATGTCGAAGATGAGCGTCGAGTTCGGGCCGATGTCCTTGCCCGCGCCGCGCTCGCCGTAGGCCAGCTCGGAGGGGATGAAGAGCTGCCATTTCGCGCCTTCCTTCATGAGCTGGAGCGCCTCGGTCCAGCCCTTGATGACGCCGTTGACGGGGAACTCCGCCGGCTCGCCGCGCTTGTAGGAGCTGTCGAACTCGGTGCCGTTGATGAGCGTGCCGCGGTAGTGGGTTTTCACCGTGTCGGTGGCCTTGGGCGTCTTGCCGGTGCCGACCGTGATGACCTTGTATTGCAGGCCGCTGGCGGTGGTCTTGATGCCTGCCTTCTTCTTGTTGTCGGCCAGGAACTTCTCGCCCTCGCCCTTGTTCTTGGCCAGGCCTTCCTCGCGGGCGGCCATCTGCTTCGCCATCATCTTCTTCTGGAAGTCCTGCATCACCTGCTGCACCTGCTCGTCGGTGAGCTGGGGCTTCGCGCCGGCAAACACGTCCTTCATCGCGGCGGCCAGGGCGTCCGGATTGATGTCCAGCCCCTCCTGTTTCATGCTCTTGCCGATGTTGAGGCCGATGGCATAGCTGACTTTGTCCTTGTCGTCCTTGAGGGTCATTTTGGTGTCGGCGGCGGTCGCGGTGGTGGCCAGAAGGCCGAGCGCGAGGGCGGCGGTGGTGAGGACTTTCATTGCGTTTTGTGTCGTTGGCGCTCGGAACTGACCGGACGCGAATTTGGCGACGCTAGCAGCGCATTCTTTGGCAAGGCGAGGGAAATCTCCGGCGCCTGGCCGGGCTGGCCCACGCCGGCGGCAGACCGGGACTTGACCGCGCTGGCACTTCCCCGAAACCTGTCCGCATGACCACCGCACCATCCCTTCGGAGTTTCCTGCGCGCTTCCGTTTCGTTGTCGGTGCTCGGGGTCGGCGGCGGAATCTTTGTGCCGCGCAGCCGCGCCGCGTCACCGGTGGCGGCGCTCGCGCCCGCGAACGAGAAAATCCAGAAGGCCCGCGCGGTTGCGCTCTCCGTGCTGAAGCCCAGCCAGCGTGATCTGGACCGTGGCTTCAAGCTGCACGCCGAGTCGCTCGTGTTCGAGAGCTACGGTTTCTCCCCGCGCGCGGCCTTGGACGGCGCGAAGTTCGCCGCGTTCGCCGCCGGGGGCGCGACGGAGCCGGAGCTGGCCGACTTGCGCGAGGAGATGAGCATGACGCGCTGGGCCACGGACGCGGGCGAGCGGAAGGAGTTCCTCGAAGCCTTCCGCGCCGCCGGGGTGACGTGCATTTTCCAGAACACGGGCGAGGAGGGCAGCGACCCGCTCCGGCTCATCAAGCGCCTCGCGCGCTTCACCCACGCCACGGACCTCGCGCGCGAGGACTGCTTCAAGGCTGCGAAACCCGACGACATTGTCGCCGCGAAGAAGGCGGGCCAGCAGTGCCTTTACTTCACCACCAACGGCGTGCCGTTGCGCCAGCAGTGGGAGAGCGTGCGCGACGAGCTGCGGCTCATCCGCATCTTCCAGGAGCTGGGCGTGCGCATGATGCACCTGACCTACAACCGCCGGAACCCCATCGGCGACGGCGCGGGCGAGCCGAATGACGGCGGCCTCTCGGACTTCGGCCACGCGGTCGTCGCGGAGATGAACCGCCTCGGCGTCATCGTGGACGTGGCGCATTCGGGCTGGCGCACGAGCCGCGAGGCGGCGCTGGCCTCGAAGAAGCCGATGGTCGCGAGCCACACGACGTGCGGCGGCCTCTACCGGCATTTTCGCGGCAAGCCCGACGACACGGTGAAGGCCATCTGCGACACGGGCGGCCTCATCGGCATCTGCTGCATCCCGCGTTTCCTCGGCGGCAACGGCGATCTCGGCGCGTTCCTCGACCACATTGATTACGCGGTGAAGAAGTTCGGCGCGGACCATGTGGCCATCGGCCCGGACATTTCCTACACCTCGCGCAACGACGAGGCCGAGCGCGCGAAAGTGCCGAAGCGCAAGGACGGTTCCTCACCCGTCTCCGCCGCCGGCGCGCGCTGGGAACATCTCTGGCCGGCCGACGATTACCGCCCCAAGCCGCACGCCGACGCGAGCCTCGCCTGGACCAACTGGCCGCTCTACACCGTCGGCCTCGTGCAGCGCGGCCACAGCGACGCGGTCATCCGAAAAATTCTCGGTGAGAATGTGCTGCGGGTGACGCGGGCCAACTTCAGCGGTGTCTGACAAAATTGCGCAGGCAAGGGACAAGGAGCGCGGCCTTCAGGCCGCAGAAGCGTGCGTATGCAGTGGACCTCGGACGTGCTGCCTGGCTTCGCCGCCTCCTGCGGCGTGAACGCCGCGCTCCGCACGCGAGCGGCTGGACGCCGTTCAGGCAATCGGCTCCGCCACCGCCGTGCCGATGCCCGTCGCACCGTAGCCGTTGCCGCAGTAGAAGAGGCGCAGCCTGCCGCCCTCGCGCACGACGTGCGGATACTCGACCATCTTGCTCTCCCACGCGGCCTTGCCCGGCGCGAGCGCGAGATTCTCGCCCGGTGCGCCGCGCTGCCAGGTCAGACCGTCGTCGCTTGAGGCTTCGCAAATCGAGTAGGCCCCGAACTTCGTGCCGATGCCCGCGTAGATGGCGCGCCAGCCGCGCTCCGTCTTCCACGGGTTGAGCGCGATGGTGGCGGCGTTTTCATACCCGGCTTCGCGGCGCGGGCGGAGGACGACACGCCGGTCGGTCCACTTGAGTCCGTCAGTTGAATGCGCGATGACCGACTGCTTCGCCTGATCCACGGTCAAGTCCTTGCTCGGGGTGCCCGTGGCGAGCGTGTAGTGCAGGCGGTGGAGCTTGCTGCCGTCGGGCTGCTTCAACTCCAGGATCGGACCGCCGCCGGCGATGCCCCGGTTCGTCGGCCACTCTGCAAAGCCATCGCCCAGCAGCACCGGCTCATCGGTGTGGCGCTTCCAGTTGCGGAGATCGTCACTCGTCGCGAGGCCGATGCCGCGAAACGACTGCAAACCCGCGCCGGTCCGCGCGCGTCCGGTGTAGTAGAGATGCCAGTTGCCGCCGATGCGATGCACGCACGGCAGCACGCACCACGTCTCGTCGAAGCTGTCCTTTGCGCCGAGATCGAAGAGCGGCCCGTGGCGCTTCCAGGCGGTGACATCGTCCACGGGACAGGTGGCAAGGCAGATGCGCCGGTTGCCCTTCGCATCCGCGCCGGCGTAGAAGAGCCAATACTCGCCGTCGCGCGTGAGCACGAAGGGATTCATGCAGCAGCCGACATCAAACGCGCCGCCGCCGGGCGGGAGGACGGGATTGCGCGCGTCGCGCTGCCAGGTGTGGACGCGGAAGGAAGTCTGCTGCGCTCGGCCAAGCAGCGGGGCCGTCGAGAGCAGGGCGGCGCCGCGCAGGAGCGAACGGCGATTCAGCGGAGTTCGAGGTCGGGACTTCATGAGGGACGACTTACTTCGACGGGGAATTTGCCGGCGGCAAGGCGAGCGCCAGCGCGGTGGTGGGCCAGCCGGCGGCGCTGATGGAGATGAACTGGTTGGTGCCGTGCGGATAGCCGGACTCGAAGTAGGCCTGGATGGGCTTGCTGCGCGAGGTCACGCGCCACGAGCCGTCCTCAAGCTGCTGCGCGAGCAGGTAACGCAGCCCTTTCCGATAAGCCTCGTCGGCGGTGTCCACTCCGCCGGCCTGGTGCAGCGCCACGAGCGCGGTGCTGGTCGCGTAGGCGTCGGTGGCCATCCCGGCAAGCTGCTCCCAGCCGCCATCTGGGCGCTGGGTGTCGAGCAGCTCCTGCGCGGCTTTCCACAGCTCCGCGTCCGATGCGCCGGCCACGCGCAGCGCGCGCAGGCGGAACACGCGGTCTTCCGTGTCCTGCGCGGGCGTCTTCAGCAGCCACGCGCGGACCTGCTCGAAGCGGCGGTCAATGCGCTCGCGCTGTTCCGCCGTGCCGAAAGTCTTCAGCCCGCGCAGCGCGACGTGTGTGGAGGTGAACAGGCTCTGCTCAGTCGGCGGTCGGCGCGACTGGGGCCGCCAGTGTTCCAGCTCCTTCTGCCAGCGCAGCAGGTATTCGGTCACGGCGGCGGTGGTGGTATCGGGCTTCCAGCCGCCGTTCTCCAGCGCCCAGAGCGCGTAGCCGGCGGTGTCCGCCTGGCCGCCCTGGCCTTTGCCGGCGAGGTAGTTCGTGCGGTTCTTGTCGAGGAAGTCGGCGGTGAACCTGAGCTGCTTCTTCAGTTCGTCCGCATCAATCTTGAACCCGCGCGACTGCGCCGTGGTGAGCGCGAGGATGGGCAGCCCCTGGTTGTGGCAGGTGAAGCAGCGCTCGCGTTTCTCCATCGAGCCACGTGCGCCCGTCGTCAGCAGCGGCAGGGATTTCTCGACGGCGGCGCGAAGGGCTTCCGGCGTCGGCGCAAGGTCCGCCGCGCGGGCGGGAAGCAGCGCGAGCACGCCGACTAGCAGGCCAAGGGCGGCGGTGGAGCGGGGCGGGAGTGGTCCGGGCTGGTTCATGTGGTGCGCTTCAAGTCCTGCCACAAACACCGCCGGCCCGCACGCGGTTTTTTGGAGCACTTTCACACCGGTTCACGGCTCCAGCACGAGCGGCCCGCGTTTCGTGGCCAGCCCGATGGCGAAATACTTGTGCACCATGTCCACGCGTGCGCCGTAATAGAGCTTGTAGCCGTCGCCGTCGCGCAGCACCGCCTGGCTGGACGTGTAGATCGAGTCGTAGGCGCTGCCGGGCGTGGGCGTGAGCACGGGGTTGGCGGCGCTCTTCGTCCAGCGCACGCCGTCGCGGCTGGTGGCGAGGCCGATGGCGGTGGCGGACTTGGACGTGGGATGGTTCTGCCAGTAGGCCGCGTAGAACATCACCCACGTCGCGCCCTCGCGCAGGACGTAGGGATAGAAGAGCGCGCCCTTCTCCCACGGCTGCGATACGGTGAGCAGGGGGTTGGCCGGGTGCGGCTTGAGCGAGTGGAAGTCCCGGCCTGTCGCGAGGTGGATTTCCCACTGCCCGGTCTTGCCGTCCGGCAGCTTCGGCTTGTGGATGTAATACATCCGCAGCTCGTCGCCGGCCTGCACGAGGTTCGGCGCGTAGGCCTGCTTGAAAATCGGATTGCGCGGATCCTTCTCCCACGTCAGCCCGTCGCGACTGGTGGCGTGCTCGACATCGTCCGCGCGGTTGCCGCAGAAGACCAGGTGCCACACGCCGCCGGGCTGGAGCAGGTTGCCCGCAGGGTCGCGCAGCAGGGCGGGGGTGGCGTGAAAATCGTCGCGTGCGCCGAGCGGCAGCAACGGCTGGCCGGTCTTGGTCCACGTCTCGCCATCGTCGGACAAGGCAAGGCCAAGCTGGTAGCGGACGAATTCCCCACCGTTCCTCGGCCCCGACGGGCCGCCGCAATAGAAGAGATGGAACTTGCCGCCGTCCTTCGCGATGGCGGGGCCGAAAAGATTCTGGCTGTCGAACGCCTCCGGCGGGCCGAGCTTGAGCATCGGATTCTTCGGCGACTTCACCCAGCCGCCGGCGGCGGTCGTCTTCAGTGCGGGAACCGGCTCCGCGCCGCCGGCCACAGCAACCGCCAGCATGACGAACATCGCCACGGCGACCCGCAACACCGGTCGGCGGGCAATGTTCGCGGGCGGATTGTCAGCTTCGGCGTTCATGTGGTGCGACAACTCAACCACAGGTCGAGCGTGGTGGAACGCAGTTTCTCCAGGCTGCGATCACATGGCGGAAGCGGGACGCGACAGCACCTGGACGGGCGCACCGACTTCGATGTCGCCCGCCTCGATGACGCGCCAGTAGATGCCGCGCAGGTTCAAGTGTCGCGTGGGCTTGGTGTTCACGAAGCGCAGCGCGTCGCTGCCGAAGCGCGCGTTGAATTTGTGGCACCCGTCGTGCGGCATGGGCGTGACCTCCACGACCGCCCCGCCCACGCGCAGCCGCGAGCCGATGGGGAGATTCGCGGCGGAAAGGTCGAGGTCCACGAACAGGTTGTCGCCAAAGAGCGCGAGCGACTGGCCGTTCGCAATCAGCTCCGCCACGCCGGTCTGCATGACCGTGAGCTGCGCGGTGGGGTCGGGCGCGGGCTTGTGACTCCAGGTGTCGCCGGGCAGCCCTGCTTCCGGCGAGAGCCGCGCCCGGGACAACACTTCCCGCGCGTCCTTGGCCGGACGGCGAACGATGTGCGTCAGCCGCCCGGCATCCTTCGGAGGCGGCGGCAGCGTGCGCAGGCCCGCCTCCAGTTCCACCGTGGGCAAGTGCCGGGCGGCGTCCCCGTGCGTGTCTTCGATGCGTGTGACTTCACTCATGACAATTGCGCCGACAATAAGGCGCAGGCTGGCGGGCCGCAAACCCTGTGATGTATCCCGTCAACGGCAGCTCACCGGCCCGGAATCACCGGCAGCACGATGTGCGACGGATGCTCCCGGTCGTGGAGGATGGTGTTGGTCGCGATGACGGTGCGGCGGTGCTCGGCAAGCGGCTCGCCGGTGTTTGGATTCACGTCGAAGCGCGGGAAGTTGCTGCTGGAAAGGTCCACGCGGATGCGGTGGCCCTTTTTGAAGACGTTCGAGGTGGGATACAGCTTGATCGTGAACGGATACACGGTGCCCGGCTGCATCAGCTTCTCCTGCTTGAGCGAGTCGCGGAACCGCGCCCGCACGATGCCATCGGCGAGGTTCAGGTCGAAGCCGCCGGGGAAGTCCGCGCTGGACGGATGCACGTCCACAAGCTTCGCGGTGAAGTCCGTGTCCACGGCGGAGGAGCTGGCCCAGAGCTTCACTTCGATCTCGCCAGTGATCTCCGTGTCGGCAGCGAGCGGTTCGGTCTGGAAGACGAGGATGTCGTTGCGCGCGGAGAGCGGCAGGGGCTTTGGCCAGTTCCAGAAGTTGGTGCCGCCGCGCTGGTCCCACGCGCCCTGCTGCATGATGCCGTCGCCGGACGAGATGTTACCGCCGAGCGTGGGCACCGGATCGCGCGGGTCGAAGACGAAGCTGGTGCTCGCGCTGCGCACGGCGGGCTTCGTCGTGGCGAGCGTGCCGCCGGGCTGGAGGTAGAAGGGCGTGGGCTTCGTGCGCGCGAGCGGCCACTCCTTTTCGTCGCGCCAGTAGCCGCCGTGGTTCAGCCGCCCTTCCTTGGTCTTGCTCCCGTCGCCCGTGCCCATGACGAAGATTCGGACCTTGCTCGCGAACGGCGCGGCCTTGCCGATGGAGTTGTCCGCGCCCTTGAGCCAGTGGTCGAACCACTCGCGCCGCCACGCGAGTTCGTCGGCAATCGCGGCGTCCTTGCCGAAGTCCACCTGGCCGTGCGCGGACCTGGCCTGCTGGCCGTGAATCCACGGACCCATGATGAGATAGACCGGGCTTTTGAGCGCGCGTGTGAGCGTGGTGAAGTTCGCCGTCGTGTTCCCGCCCCACGAGTCATACCAGCCGCCGACGAGATAGACGGGCATGTCCTTGTAGCGCTCCGGGTGGCCCACGATGTTGTTCTGCTCCCAGAACGAGTCATCCTTGCCGTGGCGCATCGCCTCGATGAGCCAGTCCTCGAACTCGGGCGCGAGCTTCAGCGGTGTCGTGCCGTGGCGCAACGGGAGCTGGCGGAGGTAATCGAGCCGGTGGTCGGCCATTTCCTTGAGCACGGCGGCGGTGGCGGGATCCTGCGCCGCGCGGCTGCCGCGACCGGCGTTCAGCATGATCCAGTTCCAGAAGCGCATCTCGAACGCGCCCGCGTTCCTCATGCTTTGCCGGCCCATGTTCGACACGGCGTCCACGGGGATGACCGTGACGAGCTGCGGGGTCTTGTCCATCGCCATCGCGTGCTGCGTGCCGCCCACGTAGGAAGTGCCCACCATGCCGATCTTGCCGTTGGCCCACGGCTGCCGCGCGATCCACGCCGCGCAATCCGTGCCATCGCGACCGTCATCGGTCATCCAATGCCACACGCCCTCGGAGCCGTAGCGCCCGCGCGTGTCCTGCGCGACGAACGCGTAACCGTGCTTGGCGAAATACTGGCCGTGGCTGCGTGCGCCGGACCTGTTGTAAGGCGTGCGGGTGAGGATGACGGGGAGCTTCCCGTCGAGCGGTTTGCCATCCTGTGCTGGCAGGTAAATGTCCGTGGCCAGCTTGGTGCCGTCGCGCATGGCAACCAGGACGTTGGTGCGGACAGTGACGGCGAACTCAGCGGCCGATGCCGGGACGTGCAAGGCGACGACCAGCAGCAGGGCGGAAACAAAGTGGCGCATGGGTGAACCGTAGCGCACCGGGTTCGCGCGAGGCAACGACCACCTTGGCGGCGGCGTCCACGATGGCGCGGGAGATGCGAAGCTCACTCGGCTACGGCGGCGACACGACGGTAAATGCGACGGTCAATTCAAACGGCTTCTTCCCGGCAGGCTGTTCGTCCTTCGGCCAGTTGTCCTGTGGCCGGCCCGGCTCCTCAAATCGCTTGAACTGCAACGGCTGGATGACCCACTTCGCCTTGTAATGGCCGGGCGCGAGCTTGCCCAGGTTCACGCCGAGGACCGGGTAATAGGTGAAGGTCTTCTGGTAATGGCCCTGCCAGATCGCCTCGTGCAGCACCACGAGGAATTCATTGCCGCGCCGCTCGATCCGCTCCACCCACACCCGGTCGTTGTCGTCGAGTTGCCGGGAACGAAAGACCAGCCAGTTGTCGTCGTTGCCGGTCGGCTGGAATTTTCCCAATTGATCAGCCCAATCGTCGAGCGACTGCCTGGGTGGCTTCCGCTGAATCGGCGGGGCGTGCTGCAAGCGGGGCGCGTCGTTCCATTTTCCGGAATCACCACGGACCATCTCACGGCGGTCGCAGAGCGAGCCGCGCCCGGTTCGATCCTTCAGCACCTTGATCGTGGTGGCCGAATCCTGCGCCGGGAGCAGCGTGGAGAAAAGCAACACGCCAACCACCGCCGTTCCGCGGAGCAATTTCTGGGCGCTCATCATCATGGCAGTTTTTTTCCGGCCGCCTTGCTTTGCAGGCGGAACAACGAGGAGTAGGTGCGGATGAACAAACTCCCGCGCGCGATCGCCGGCGTGGCCCACGCGACATCGCCAAGCGAGTTCTTGCCCAGCAGCTTGAACTCCGGGCCGTCCTCGATGACCCAGGTGTCGCCGTTCTCGTTCAGCATGAAGACGCGGCCGTTGTAGGCCCACGGCGAGGCGTAGAAGCGGCCGCCCTTGGTGTCGAGCCGTGTCCGGGGGATGATTTCCTCGCCGGTCTTCGCATTGAAGCAGCCGAGCAGGCCGGAGTCGTAGCACACGAAGAGCCGCTCCCCGCTGATGAGGTAGCCGGGGTGGATGCTCGACCCGCGCTTCTGCGTCCACGCGACGAATTCGTTGCCGGGCGCGTCATCCCGGAGCGTGATGTCGCCCTTCGCGCCGGGGCGGATGGCATAGAGCGGCCCGTAATGATAACCCGCGCCGGCATACAGCAGCCCGTGCTTTGACAGGGGCGTCTGGCTCACAAGCCCGGCGGTGCCGCCCAGTTCCCAAAGCACGGAACCGTCCTCCGGCGCGTAGGAGCGAATCTGCTTCATTCCGATGGTCACCAACTCGGTGCGCCGGCCGCTTTCCCACACGAACGGCGTGGACCATGTGCTGCGCTCGTCGCGCGCCACGCGCCAGAGCGTCTTGCCCGTCAACTTGTCGAGCGTCTCGAGGAACGACTCCTGGTCGTTGTCGTTCTGGACGAAGATGCGGCCGCCGTGCAGCACCGGCGAAGTGCCGGTGTTCCAGCCGTCGCGCATCGGGTAGCTTGGCCAGCGGCGCTCCCAGAGTCGTTTGCCGTCCATGTCGCAGCAGAACAGGCCGATGTTGGCGAAGTAGGCATAGACCCGCTCGCCATCGGTCACCGGCGTCTCGGAAGCGAATGAATTTCGCGGGTGCCGCATCTGCGGCGGGACGCCCCTGTGCGCCTCGAGCTCCCACAGGATTTTGCCCGTCGCGAAATCGAGGCAATAGAGCATCCAGCGATGCGTCTCCTTCTGCGCAATGTGCCCGCCCGGATAACCGCCCACGTGCGGCGTCGGCAGCGGCGTCTCGCCCACCGCCGAGGTCACGAAGATCCTGTCGCCCCACACGATGGGCGACGACCAGCCCCAGCCCGGGACGGAAACTTTCCACACGACGCTTTCCGTGGCGCTCCACGTCCCCGGCAACGTCGCGCCCTCGCCCAATCCATCGGAGTTCGCCCCGCGATACTGCGGCCAGTTCACCGTGTCGGCGGCGTGCGTCGGGGAAAGGCCGGCCAGCGCGATGGCAGCCAAGGTGAAAGAAGCGAAACGCGTCTTCATGAGGTAACGGTTCGATGGGAACTCTGTTACGCCCCGCCTGTCAACCCGTGCCTTCAGGCCGCAGGCGGGCGGCGGCGTCCACGGTGGCGCAGGTGATGCGCGGCTCACTCGGCGGTCGGATACAGGCTCGCCACGGCGTCGCGGATTTCGCCGGCGAACTTCACGCGGCACACGGCGACGAGGCCGACGGTGAGCCTGTCCACGCCGTAGCCGACGTAGGCGCGCGTGCCGTCGGCGCGGAGGGCGTCGCGGGTGAAGTGGTTGTTGCTCGGGCGCGGAACTCCCCTATTCAGCCGACCGATGAACCCGCGGCTTGGAATTTGTGAGCAGGATGAATCAACGCGACCACGAGTTTGCGTCAGCGGATCGGAACGCTTCCGCGATTCGAGCCGCCAACGCCCGACGACCGGGCACCCGCAGGCGCACCAGCATCAGGCCGTGATGTGTGCCCGGCTGAAACTGGCGAACGTCCGAGAAGTCGAGGTCTTGAGTGATGAGAAACCGCCCTTCCCGCTGCGCCGCCTGCCAGATGTTCGGGTCGCTCTGGCCGTCCAAGCCTTCGAGGCGCACGTTGTCCACGTCGTGGCCCTGCGCTGCCAGTTCCAACACCAGTGATTCCGGCTGGTTCTCGTCCAGCTTGAGCTTCATGCCAGCACGGGTGCGGCTGGCAAAGGCAGGTCTTCTTCGGCGGAAGCGGCGGCGAAAGCCACGACCGCCCGCAACGCCTCCCGCGACACCGTGGGAAAGTCCGCGAGAATCTCGTCCACGGACGCCCCCTCCGCGAGGCTGGCCAGCAGCGTGCGCAAGGTTACGCGCGTCCCCTTGATGACCGTCTCGCCCGCGCATACCTCCGCCCGGCGCTCAAAGTAATCGGCGTAGTTGAAGTTCACGCTGCCAGACTAGCCAACCGACGGTGGCGACGCAACGCCGGCGAATTTCACGCGGCACACGGCCACGAGGCCGACGGTGAGGCTGTCCACGCCGTAGCCGATGTAGGCGCGCGTGCCGTCGGCGCGGAGGACGGCGCGGGTGAAGTGGCTGTTGCTCGTGCGCGAGCCGCCGCCCAGCCCGGAGGGCTGACAGAAGGTAGCCGGGGGTCGAGCGAGCAACGCGAGCGACTACCCCCGGATAACGCCCCCAAAAGACTCAAGCACCCTGAAGGGGTGCAAGAAGTCAGAACCGAAGTTCCACCTCCGCCGCTGGCTCACGCTCCGACCGCAGCGCCGAGATGTGCGTGAACTTCCACACGTCACGCACCTCGATGTTGGCAAAGCCGAGTTTCTTCAATCCCGCCACGAACGCCTCACGGTCTGTGAACCGCGACGTCGCCTCGAAGATGTGCAGCTTCCCGTCGAGCTTCAGCACGCGCCACGCTTCGCGCAGGTAGTCCGTGAAGTTCGCGCCCATGAGCGACAGCGAAAACAACGCCACATCCAGCGTTCCGTCTTCCAGCGGCGCCTTCGCCATGTCGCACGCCACCACGTCATCGTTTGCCGCGACGTGGTCGAAGCTGTGAACCGTGTGCCGGTCGCCCAGCGCCTCCGCCACCTTCGCCTCGCCGCAACCGAAGTCGCCGATGACGTAATCGCTTCGCTGCTTCGCCCAGCGAATAAACTCCTCGAACGGCACCACTGGCCAATCCTTCCGCGCCTCGCGGTAGAGCGTGTGATACTGCGCCCATTCTTCTGTGTTCTTCTGCAACCGCTCGAACGTCGTCGCACTCCGGCTTCGGTTCCAAGTCGTATTCATCGCTGAGAAGTCGCCGTAGGTGCGCGCACGCCGCTCCACTTCAGCGCGGTCGTCCTGCGACAGCGGCACCACGATGCGCGCCCGGCTGATGACCTCCACCTCGCCCTTCGTCAGCCGCCCGAGCCAGCCCATTACGTCCTGATAAGCCTGCGCAGTTGTCCGCAAATGTCCTTCCGGCACCACTCCATCCACCGCCGCGTCAGCGATAGATTTCTTGAAACGCAAGCGTTGCAATTTCTTCTCGCACCACGACCACCGCTGCCCGTTCACGTTGGCGAACGTCACCGGGATGACCACCGTCACCTTCTCCGCGTGCTGGCCCTGCCGGAAGATGCGCCCCTTGAGTTGCTCGAACTCCGCGTGCGTCCACGGCAGCACGTTCACCACGAGCCGCTGACACACTTCCTGCAATCCATCCACGCCCGTCCCGATGGCGCTCGAACCAATCAACACATCCACGTCGCCATGCAGAAAACCATCGAGACCGCTCTTGTCGTCGCCGGTGAAAAAGCCCACGCGCCAGCCGTCCGCCGTCAGCGCCTCGTAAAGCTCGCGGTCAATCCCTTGCAGGTAATGCGTGTAGAGCAGCGTCTTCGCCCGCATCTCGCGCCGGATGATGGGCAGCCGCACGCGCGTCAAAATCTGCTCCAGTTGCAACGGCGAACCGCCGCGCCCCAGCGCGCGAATCTCCTCCACCGCCGCCGCGCAATCCACCTCCGGCGTCTGCACGTCGCACACGATTTGGTAATCCGGCACCCAGCGCGTGCCGAGCGTCACCAGACGCTGATGCAGCTTCATGCAATTCGGCACCGTCGGGCGCGTGTTCAACTCCTCGTGCGCCAGCCCCGACACCATCTCCACCAGGCTCTTGCCCTCTTGCAGATTGTTGATGACCGGCGTCGCCGACATCCCGAGCACGCACAAGCCCGGCTGCTTCGCGCCCGCCAGGCTGATGAGCGCCGTCACCAGCCGCTTCCGCTGCGACAGGTCTTCGGGCGTTCGCTGCTTGGTGAAATGAATCTCGTCCACCACGATGAAATCCACCTGCTCGCGCTGCGCGAACCGCTTCACCTTCGCCTCGGAATCCTCCTGCTGAAACGCCTCGTAGTTCAGCACGAGAAAACGCGCCGCTGCTGCCTTGCCCAATCCCGTCTCGTCGCCCGCGAGGACCGCCCAGTCCGGCTCGAACGTCTTTGTTGCCACGACGCTGTCGGGAAACGTGTTCAGAATCGCTTCCTTCCAGCCCGTCACCACGCTGTTCGGACAGCAAATCACCGTCAGCCGCGCGCCCGCGACGCGGCTCGCCAGCACGGCGGACAACGTCTTGCCCGCGCCAGTGCCCGACCAGTTGCCCACGCGCCGCCGATGCTCCACGCGCGACGCCACCAGCCGTTGCATCAAGTTCGGCAGCGTCAACCGGCCCTCGACCTTGAACGCGTAGCCCGCCGGAACCACCAACTGCTTCACCCGCTCGTAATCCGCGAGGAACTCGCCGCGAACGCGCTCGGCGTAGGCGTCGCCCGCGAACGCCCGCGCCTGCGCCACCGCCGCCGCCCCGTCGCGAAAAGCGTGACGCCAGATTTTCGCCAGCGCCGACGCCACCAGAAACTCGGCCGCCTCCTCGTCCGCCGACACCACCACCGACGCTTGCAGCGACGCCAGCACCTCCCCGCGAGCGCGATTTCTCGCACCCCTTCAGGGTGCATGAGATTTGTGGGAACGCTTTCCGGGGGTAGTCGCTCGCGCTGCTCGCTCGACCCCCGGCTACCTTCTTGCACGCCTCCAGCGTGCTCAGGTTTGCGGCTGGCCGCAGCTACAACGAAGGCATTCGTGTGGATTCGTGCCCATTTGTGGTTGAACGACGGCTTCGACACCTCACCGTTGCTCTCCCCGTTCGAGGCGGAGAGGGAGATGATTACGTGGTTCAAATCGCCCGGTCGTAAATCTTTTGAAACACCTTGTCCGCGCCTTCGCCCGCGCGGTTCGGGTCGCAGATGGTGATGCCGTCCTTGCCGAAGCGGGCGGTGACGGTCGCGCCTTTGCCTTCCGCCATGTATTTGAAGTTCAGGTCGCGCATCACGCGGTCCAGTCCTCGCACTTCAATCCCGGCACGCGGGCGAAATCCGTCGTGTCGTTGGTCACCAGCGTCGCGCCCAGGGCCAGCGCGTGCGCGGCGATGAGGGTGTCCAGCGAGCCAATGGCCTTGCCGGAAGATTCCAGTTTTTGGCGGACGGCCCCGTAGTGCGCGGCGCAGTCATCGGCGTCGAAGGGCAATTGGGTGAACGGGCTGATGGCCCGGCGGGTGGCGTCCAGTTCCACCTCGTAATCCCCGCTGTTCCGCGCGCCGAACTTCAGCTCGGCCACGGTGATCGCGGACAGCGCGACTTCGTGTCCGGCGGTGCTCTGCCGGCGTGCGCGTTCGAGGATTCGCAAGGCGAGGCGGTGCCGTTCGCGTTGCTGGGCGTTGGGGTTCTCCCGGACCTTCAGGCCTCGCACCATGAAGACGACGATGTTGGTATCCAGCAGGTAGGTCATCGCCCTTTGCTCCAGTCGCGCCGCTGTGCCGGCGGCTGGACGCGCTCCTGCATGAAGTCATCGGACAATTCCTGACAGGCCTCGCGGCAGACCTCCCACGGGTCGCGCTCCATGATGAGGATCCCCTGCGGCACGCGCTGGAGAGCCACCTCCGTGCCGCTCACCCGGAACTCCTTCGGCAGCCGGATGGCCTGGCTGCGTCCGTTCTGGAAGACTTTGGCCGTTGTCATGGCTGGTCTATACCACTTGGTAGCGCCAATGGCAATGGCCCTTCCACAGTTCAAATCGCCCGGTCGTAAATCCGCTGAAACACCTTCTCCGCGCCTTCGCCGGCGCGGTTGGGTCGCAGATGGTGATGCCGTCTTGGCCGAAGCGGGCGGTGACGGTCGCGCCTTTGCCTTCGGCCATGTATTTGAAGTTCAGGTCGCGCACACGCATGGGCTACCTTCGGTTCCGGTTCTGGCTGCGCACGCGGTGGAGCCGCTCGGTGAAACCGCCCTCGGTTTCAAAGGCCTTCTCCAGTGCCGCAATCTGGCGGTCCAGGAGCACGCAGGCCACTCCGATCAGGACGAGTGCGGCATTCGCCGCGATTTCGGGGTAGGTGGGCTTCATGGACGGGATGGACGGCATGGACTGGGTGCTCCGCCCAAGCCGTCTATCAGGTCCATGCTGTCCATGAAACTCATGCACCTCCCGGACCCAATCGGCCACGGCATCAGCCGTGGCGCAACGGCGCGCCACCAGTGAGTTCCGGCGCGGGTCGTCTTGGGGCCAGAGCACCAATCCGCGCTGCCGCAGGAAGTCTTCATAGTCCAGCCGCAGTTCCTCCAGGCTGGCGCGTGCCACATTGGTCAACTTGAGTTCCATCTTCTTTGAGGTGCCGCTCGCCTGGCTGCCCTCCGCGATATTCTGAACGCCGCTCCGCGCCGCCTGCACCATCTGGTCGTGCGTGCGGCTGCGCTTCTCGATGTAGCGGTCGCAAAACCGCACGGTCACGTCATAAGCGAGTTGAGGCACTTGGAAGCTTTTCAGTTTCCGATAACCGCCGTGGAGCGGAATCAGCTTCTCCGGCTCTTTCATGGTTCAAATCGCCCGGTCGTAAATGCGTTGAAACACTTTGTCCGCGCCTTCGCCCGCGCGGTTCGGATCGCAGATGGTGATGCCGTCCTGGCCGAAGCGGGCGGTGACGGTCGCGCCTTTGCCTTCGGCCAGGTATTTGAAGTTCAGGTCACGCACCTTCGCGGCGGCGTCCACGATGGCGCAGGTGATGCGGGCTTCCTCGGCGGTGGGATACAGGCTCGCCACGGCGTCGCGGGTTTCGCCGGCGAATTTCACGCGGCACACGGCCACGAGGCCGACGGTGAGGCTGTCCACGCCGTAGCCGACGTAGGCGCGCGTGCCGTCGGCGCGGAGGACGTCGCGGGTGAAGTGGTTGTTGCTCGTGCGCGAGCCGCCGCCTTTGTTCCACCAGCGGAAGCCGCGATATTGCTGGTCGCTCTCCACCTTGCCGTCGGCGCCGACGATTTCGTGGCCCTGGTTTACCGGCCCCTCGAAGTCGGGCGGCGTGATCCAGTTGTTGTGGAAGTTGATGCTCATCCCGTTGTCGAAGTCCACGCGCACCTGCACGGCGTCGTAGGCGTTGATGCCGTCGCGCACGAGGCGTTTCTTCTGCCCGACGGCGGTGAGCGAGACGGGCTTGGACTTGTAGTAGGAGTAAATCAAATCGGTCCAGTGCGGCCCGACGTAGCTGAAGGGGTCGGACGATTCGACCCACTTGAAGGTGCTGGTGCTGACCTCCAGCGGCTCTTCGAGAAACGCAGTGCCGTAGAGCGGCGCGCCGATGCGTTTCTGGATGTCGTCGCGGATGCGGAGGTGGTCGGGGTCGTAACGTTTGTGCATGTCCACAGCCACGACGCGGTTCTGCGCGCGTGCGGCTTCGATGATCTGGTCGGCCTCGTGCGTGGTGAGGCACATGGGCTTTTCCGTGAGCACATGCGCGCCTTTCGCCAGCGCGGCGAGAATCGGCTGCGTGTGCAGATGGTCCGGCGTGGCGACGGCGAGCACGTCGAGGTCGGGGAAGTCGCGCAGGATGTCGTGCCACGGCTCATCGCCGAAGTAGGGGCGGGGGCCGGGAGATGGGAGATGGGAGATGGAAGATGGAGAAGACGGCTCACTTGCGTTCGTTGCTACGAGGGCTTGGAAGCTGGCGCAGGTGCGTTTGGCGGATGCTTCGGTGCGCGTTCCGACGGCGACGAGGTCGAACTTCACCGGCGCGAGTTCGCGGTTGAACTTGTCGAGGCCGACGCGCGCGAGCTGGCCGGCGATGCCGAAGCGTTGGAGGTCGGCGTAGGCGCGGAGGTGGACGTCGCCGCCGAACATGCCGGCACCGACGAGGGCGATTTTGATGGTGGATTCCATGTGGAGAGTGTTGGCGGGGAGGTTGCCAGATGCCTCGCCGTTCGTCACGGGTTCAGATACTTCCGTGCGATGGCTTGGCCCGGCGCGGTGCTTGCAATAAGCTGCCGCTGTGTTGAAACCGCTCGCCACCACCCGCCTCTACACGTTCGTGGACACGGCCTACTTGCATGGCCGTGACCCGGCGGAGATGGCGCAGCAGCTTTGCGACGGCGGGGCTGATCTCGTGCAGCTTAGGGCGAAGGGCATTTCCGTGGAAGAAACACGTCGGCTGGCCGAGGCCATCCTCCCCGTCTGCGAGCGGGCGGGCGTGTGGTTCGTCCTCAACGACCATCCCAAACTCGCCCTCCAACTCGGCGCGCCCATCTGCCACCTCGGCCAGGAGGACTTCTTCGACGCCGGCTATCGCACCGCTGCGCAAGTCACGGGCTGCCCGCCGCAGATGAAGCTCGGCCTCAGCACACATGCGCCCGAGCAGGCCCAGCGCGCCCTCCGCGCCGCGCCAGATTACATCGCCATCGGCCCCGTCTTCCCGACCGGCACGAAGCCGGGCCGCGCCGCCGTCACGCTCGACTACGTCCTCTGGGCCGCCGCGAACGTGACCCTCCCGTGGTTCGCCATCGGCGGCATCAACTTGGACACCCTCGACTCCGTCCTCGCCGCCGGCGCGCGCCGCATTTGCGTCGTCTCGGCGATTCTCAACGCACCGGACATCGCCGCCGCGTGCCGCAGCTTCCGCGAACGCGTGGAGCAGTCCGGCAAGTGACGCCCGCTGAACCCGGTGGGGCGAGCGTCCTCGCGAGCCTTTCGGCGGAAGAACGGTTCAGCCCGGCTCGCGGGGACGCTCGCCCCGCCAGCCGCGCCAACTTTGGACAAGGGCAGGAAAATTGAGGGCAAAATCTCCCTGCCCGCAATTTTCCTGCCCCTTCGGCTGCTCTCCGCTGCTTCCCAATCTTTGTCTTTCCCAAATCTTTGGGTCACTCCTCAGAATATGTTTGCCCCCGCCCCGCGCCGCTGGCGTCATCGGCGCGGCGTTTTCAGAGCAGAAAGTTTTCCACATGGACAGTCTCCTCATCAAGGGCGGCGTCCCCCTCCACGGGGACGTGCAGATCAGCGGCGCGAAGAACGCCGTGCTCCCCATCATGGCCGCCACGCTCCTCACCGCCGAGCCGTGCGTCATCCGCAACGTGCCCGACCTGAGCGACGTGAAGTTCATGGGGCGCATCCTCGAATCGCTCGGCTGCACGGTGAAGTTCGAGGGCGACACGCTCACCGTGCAGGCCCACCGCATCAAGGGCCACGGCGACTACGACCTCATCCGCAAGATGCGCGGCTCCATCTGCATCCTCGGCCCGCTGCTCGGGCGGTTGCGCAAGGCCGATGTCTCGCAGCCCGGCGGCTGCGTCATCGGCACGCGGCCCATTGACCTGCACTTGAAGGGACTGCGGGCGCTGGGGGCGAAGATTGTCATTGAGGAAGGCTACGTCCGCGCCAAGGCTCCGCGTCTCACCGGCACGGAAATCTTCCTCGGTGGCCGCGCCGGCCCGACCGTGCTGGGCACCGCGAACATCATGTCCGCCGCCGTGCTGGCCGAGGGCGTGACCATCATCGAGAGCGCCGCGTGCGAGCCGGAAGTCACCGACCTCGCCACCTTCCTCAACGCGATGGGCGCGAAGATTCAGGGCGCGGGCAGCCCGACCATCACCATCACCGGTGTGAAGGAACTGCACGGCGCGGAGCACGAAGTGATTCCCGACCGCATCGAGGCCGCGACCTTCCTCATCGCCGCCGCGATGACGCACGGCGAGATCACCATCCACGGCGCGAAGCCCGAGCATTTGAACGCGGTGATCGACAAGCTGCGCGAGGCCGGCGTGAAGATCGAGCGGCGCGGCGCGGCGATGCTCGCCAAGCGCGGCCCGAAGCTCACGCCCGTGGACGTGACCACGCTGCCCTACGCGGGTTTCCCGACCGACGTGCAGGCGCAGATGATGGCGCTGATGTGCCTCACGCCCGGCATCAGCATCATCACCGAGCGCATCTTCGAGAGCCGCTTCGGCCACGTCGCGGAACTCGGCCGGCTCGGCGCGGACATTTCCATCGAGGGGCCGAGTGCGATTGTGAAGGGTGGCAAGCGCCTCAGCGGCGCGCCCGTGATGGCGAGCGATCTGCGTGCGAGCGCCGCGCTCGTGCTCGCCGGCCTCGCCGCGAAGGGCGCGACGCAGGTGAACCGCATCTACCACCTGGACCGCGGCTACGAGAAGATTGACCAGAAGCTCAAGCAGCTCGGCGGCCGCATCTCGCGGATACAGGAGTAGTGGAGGAGCGCGGCTTTCAAGCCGCAGAAGCGTTGTTTCGGCTGGCGTGCTCGGATTGCTGGATTCGTTCAATGAACCGTGGCTGGTAGGGCGGGCTGTCCTCAGCCCGCCGCGACGGTTGCATTCGTTTGCCACGGAGCGGCGCGGTGAGGACACCGCGCCCTACCAATCGCGGGTTGCCGTTTGGCTGTCTCCTGCCTGCGCCTGCTGCGACATGAATGTCGCGCTCCGTCAGCCAGCCGCTTCATTCAACGCCAGCGCCAGCGTCGCCACTGCCGCCGTGTCGCAGCGGAGCACAAGGCGGCCGAGGGTGATGGGTTGCACGCCGCCATTCACCAGCGACGCGATTTCCTCCGGGGTGAAATCTCCTTCCGGCCCGATCCAGACCGCGAGCGTGGCGGGCCGGCGCTGCTCGCGGGCCTGAAATGCCTCGAACACCGCGCGCATCGGTCGCGCACCGGGATGCAGCGACGCGACGAGCGCGAGGTCGAAGCGCTCGTTGCGCCGCAGTTGCTCCGCGAAGGTCACGGGCGGCTCGATGCGCGGAAGCCACGGGTTGCCGCACTGCTTCACGGCTTCGAGCGCGGTGGTGCGCCACTTCTCCAGCTTGCTCGCGGCGTGGTCGTCGTCGGGGCGGGAGATGGTGTGCTCGGTGAGCAGCGGCGCGATGCGCGCCGCGCCCAGCTCGGTGGCCTTCTCGACGATGGTGTCCATGAGCCGGCCCTTGGGCAGCGCCTGAAAGAGCGTGACCGCGCAGGGCAACGGCGGATGCACGACGCGCTCGCGCACGCCGACGCGCACCGCGCGCTTGTCCGCCGCGACGATGGAGCCGCGCGCCTCGACACCCGCGCCATCGAGCAACGTCACCGCGTCACCGACCCCGAGGCGCAGGACGCGCAGCGCGTGATGGGATTCCTCCGGCGAAAGCAAAACCTCCGCGCCATTCGCGCTGCCGGGCAGGATGTGGAAGCGGTGCATGGGGAATTAAGTCGGCGTCAAACGAGAACACAAACACGACGCACACTCAGTGACTCCTCAACGTCTCCGTCATTTGTTCATATCGGACTTTTATCCCCCCATCACCAGACTGGTCACGCTCTCTGACATAATCCTCAAACAGCTCAAAGAAGAGCCCAAAGACAGCTTCTTCGTCCCCACCCGCCTGTTTGGTTAGGATGCCAGCCCAGCCCGCCCCCGAGAGCTGCATGCGATAACGGGTGCAAAGCCACAAATTGAATGAATCGAGAACGTCATCTCCTTCTGCCCTCGGGTGACTGCCGCACCCGTAGCCGGAGAGGAATGAACTCAAATGCCAAATCGAATAATGACCGCGAAAAGGGTCGCCGAGAACCATTCCGGGCTTTCGTCCGATTAGTCTGATTGTGTTCAGCAACCTCACGGCGTAGCGGGGAATTTTGACAACGCACTAATCCCCCTTCTTGAAAAACCCCTTCGCCTTCGAGAAGAAGCCGGTGGCGTCTTCGCGGACGTTGTCGTCCTGGCAGAGTTCGGCGAACTCGACGAGCTTGGCGCGCTGCTCGGCGGTGAGCTTGGTGGGGACTTCGATCTGCACGCGCACGAGGAGGTCGCCGACGCCGTGGCCCTGGATGTTTTGCACGCCCTTGCCGCGCAGGCGGAAGACGGTGCCGTGCTGCGTGCCGCTGGGCATCCGCACGGTGCTGCGCCCCGCCATCGTGGGCACCTCGATGTCCGCGCCCAGCGCGGCCTGCGTGAAACTCACGGGCACCTCGCAGATGAGGTCGTCGCCGTCGCGGTTGAAGAGGCCGTGCTCGCGCACGTGCAGCACGACGTAGAGGTCGCCGGGCGGGCCGCCGCGCATGCCGCTCTCGCCGTTGCCGGCGGAGCGCAGGCGCGCGCCGTTGTCCACGCCGGGGGGAATCTTGAGCTTGATCTTCGAGGCGCGCTCGCGCCGGCCGCTGCCGCGACAGGCGCGGCAGGGCTTGTCAATCTTCTGCCCCGCGCCGTCGCAGTCCGGGCAGGTCTGGGCGACGCTGAAGATGCCGCGCGAGCGGATGATCTGGCCGCGCCCGCCGCAGGTGCCGCAGGGCTTGATGGAGGAGCCTTTCTCGCCGCCTTCGCCGTGGCAGGTCTCGCACTGGTCGAGCTTGGAGATGCTGATTTCCTTCTCGCAGCCGAGCACGGCCTCCTCGAAGTCGAGTTCAAGATCGTAGCGCAGGTCGGAGCCGCGCCGGGGGCCGGTGGGGCTGCGCTGTTGTTGGTCACCGAAGAGTTCCTCGAAGATGCTGGCGCCACCCCCGCCGCCGAAGACCTCGCGGAAGATGTCGGCGGGGTCGTGGAAGCCGCCGCCGCGTCCGCCGCCCGCGCCCGCCCTCATGCGGGGATCGAAGGCCGCGTGGCCGAACTGGTCGTAGGCACCCCGTTTCTGCGGGTCGCTCAACGCCTCGTAGGCCTCGCCGAGTTCCTTGAACTTCTCCTCGGCGGCCTTGTCGCCCGGGTTTTTGTCCGGGTGATATTTCACCGCGAGCTTGCGGTAGGCCTTCTTGATGTCCTCGGCGGACGCGCCGCGTTCGATGCCGAGCACCTCGTAGTAATCGCGTTTCGCGCTCATGTCGTGGCAGGTGCGGCGGCGGGCTGCTTGGCGACGATGACGGTGGCGGGACGCAGCAGGCGGTCGCGGAGCTTGTAGCCCTTGCGGAGCTGCTGGAGCACCTGGCCCTCGGGCACCTCGGCGGACTCCTGATGCGAGACGGCCTCCTGCCAGTTCGGGTCGAAGGGCTTGCCGGTGGCGTCGAGTTCCTCCAGCCCGGCCTCCAGGAGCGCGGCACGGAACTGGCCGTGGATCATGTTCACGCCGGTCTTGAGCGCGTCGGCGGAGCCGGCCTGCGCGTTGTTCGCGGCGGCCATCGCCATCTCGAAGTTGTCGAGGACGGGGATGAGCTTGTCGAGCAGGCCCTTGTTGGCGTAGCGGATGTCCTCCTGGCGGTCGCGGGCGGCGCGCTTCTTGAAGTTCTCGAAGTCGGCGGCCTGGCGCAGCAGGCGGTCCCAATGCTCGTCGGCCTTGGCGGCCTTCGCGCGCAGCTCGTCCAGCTCGGCGGGGGAGGGCGGATCGAGGGTTTCCCCCGTGCCCGACTGCGCGGCGTTGGCTTCGGTGTTCGTCAGGTCGTCACTCATGATGCGGTTTCAATTTCAGGGCGGGGAAACTACACGACTGCCGGGCAAGTTCCAAATGCCAAGTTCCCAGCGCGAGGAGTCGTTCAAGTGAGCCGGATGGCGGCCGACTTTCCGTGTGCGTCCAAGCCTTCCAGTTCGGCGAACTTCCGCACTGCGCCAAGGGCCTTTTTGAGCGCGGGCTTCGCGTAGTCCACCACGCTGGTGCGGCGCTGGAACTGGTCCACGGTCAGGCCGGCGAAGCTGCGGCCCGCGCCGCCGGTGGGCAGCGTGTGGCTCGGGCCGGCGACGTAATCGCCCAGCACCGTCGGCGACCAACCGCCGAGGAAGAGCGCGCCGGCGGTGGTGATTTCTTTCACGGCTTGCTGCTGCTGGCGGATCATCACTTCGCAGTGTTCGGGTGCGAGGCGGTTCACGAGGGTAATGGCGTCCGCGAGCGACTTCACTTGGATGAGCCAGCCGTTGTTGGCGAGCGCCTTGGCGATGAACTCGCGGCGGGACAGCGTCGGAAGCTGCCGGGCGATTTCCTTCTCCGTCGCCTTGAGAATCTTCGCAGAGGTCGTCACCAGCCAGACGCGCTCGTGGCCGGAGCCGTGTTCGGCTTGGGCCAGCAAGTCGGCGGCGATGAACTTCGGGTTGGCGGAATCATCCGCGAGCACGAGCACTTCGCTGGGGCCGGGCAGGAGGTCAATGGCGACGTGCCCGACGAGCAGGCGCTTGGCGGCGACAACGTAGGCATTGCCGGGGCCGAAGACCTTTTGCACCAGGCGAATGGTCGCGGTGCCCAGTGACAGCGCGGCGATGGCCTGCGCGCCGCCGGCCTTGTAAATCTCCGTCGCGCCCGCCATGCGCGCGGCGAAGAGCAGCGCGGGATTCACCGAGCCGTCCTTGCCCGGCGGCGTGCAGACGACGATTTCGCGGCAGCCCGCCACGCGCGCGAGCGTGATGGTCATCAGCGCGGTGGAAACCAGCGGCGCGGTGCCGCCGGGGATATAGATGCCCACGCGCCCGAAGCCGTCGAACTTTTCGCCCACGGTCGCGCCGTGCGAGTTGCGTGCCGACCAGTTCTTGCGGAGGGACTTCTGCGCGAACGCAGCGATGTTCTTCTCGGCCTCCGTGACGGCGGCGCGGAGCGAATCATCGGCTGCCAGCGAGGCACTGAAAAGCTCCGCCTGCGAGACGGCAAGCTGCTCGGCGGTGAGCTGCGCGCCATCGAAACGCCCGGTCAGTTCCAGCAGCGCCGCGTCGCCGCGCTCGCGCACGGCGGCGATGATGCCACGCGCACGCTCCTCAACAACGGGATCGAAGAGGCTCGAAGCCGCCGCGAGCTGTGCCAGCCGGGCGGCGAAATCCTTGTCTGAGAATTTCAGGACGTTCATCGGCGCGAGGCTACGAGTCGGGACGGGGAAAGTCAAAAGCGCGGGATTTTTCCTGTGCGCTGCATGGGGCGTGTGGTTTCATCGCGGCGCTTTCGCGCTGTGAAGATTCTCCTGGTCAAGCTCGGCCACCTTGGCGACACGCTGCTGCTCACGCCGACGCTGCGCTTCCTGAAGCAAAGGTTTCCCGACGCCCGGCTCGACGTGATGGTGCGCAGCGGCTGCGAGGTCCTGCTGCGCGGCAATCCGGACGTGGCGGAAATCCTCCCGGTCGGCAGCCCGGAGAAACACAACCGCTCGCTCGCGAAGGAATTCCGTGAATCTACCCGCGCCCTCGGTCACATCGCCCTCAGCGCCCGCTACGACTACGCCTTCGACCTGTCGAACTCCGACCGCGCCAAATTCTGGGTCGCGCTCTCCCGTGCGCGGGTGCGAGGCATCAACCAGATGCCGCCGATCACGGGCTGGCGCGCGCGGCTCTTCACGGACTTCACGCACTTCAACTGGGGCAGGGAGCACCAGGTCATGCGCGACTTCCGCTCAGTCGCCGACATTGTGGAGCCGACGGCGCAGCCGGGGCCGCTGCGCTTTCATCCGCAGGTTGATACGTCTGCACTGGCGGTGAAACTCCCGTGGCTCGACGCGCTCAACGAGTTCGGTATCATCCACGCGACGAGCCGGTGGGCGTTCAAGGAATGGCTGCCCGAACGCTGGGCGGCGGTGGCGGACGCCCTCAAGCAGCGTGGCTTGAACGTGGTGTTCTCCTGCGGGCCGGGCGAGCGCGAGCTGGCCTTGGTGAAGGCCATTCAAGGGCAGTCACGGGAAAAGCACTTCGCCACCGACGGACTGATCAGCCTGCACGAACTCGGCTGGCTGCTGGGCCGCGCACGGCTGTTCCTCGGCGTGGACACGGTGGCGATGCACTTGGCGGCGGCCATGCAGACGCCGACGGTGGCACTCTTTGGTCCGTCGTCGGAGTGGAGCTGGCGTCCCTGGCAGTGCCCGCACGAGCTGGCGCTGGGCGAGTGCGCCTGCAAGCAGACGCGCGAGTTTGTCTGCGACAAGAGCAAGCCCTACCCGTGCATGGAGCGCATCACCGTGGCGGAGGTGCTGGCGAAGGCGGAGGCGCTCCTGAATCAGCGGCGCGATGCCGCGCGTTAAATCACCGAGAGCTGGCTGGCCTCGATCTTGAACTGCTTGCCGCAGCGTTCGCAGTGGACCTGGCCGTCCTTCTTGTTCTTGTAGTCCACCGCCAGCCGCTTGCCGCACTCGCAGACGTAGCCGATGACGCGCGCGGGGCTGCCCACGACGAGCGCGAAGTCCGGCACATCCGCCGTGACCACCGCGCCGGCCCCGACCATGCAGAAGTTCCCCAGCACCACGCCGCACACAATGGTCGCGTTCGCGCCGATGGATGCGCCGCGCTTCACCAACGTCGGCAGGATTTCGTAGCTGTCGTTGAAAGCGCGCGGGTAAAGGTCGTTGGTGAAAACCATGTGCGGCCCGAGCAGCACGTCGTCCTCCACGGTCACGCCCTTATAGACCGAGATGCCGTTCTGAATTTTGACTCGGTTGCCGATGGTCACACCGAGGTCCACATAGACGGACTTGCCCAGCTTGCAGTTCTCGCCGATGCGCGCGCCCGGCATGATTTGCGACTGGTGCCAGATTTTCGTGCCCGCGCCGATGACGGCGTCGCGCGCGACCTCGGCGGTCGGGTGGGCGAAGTAGGATTGGTCAGCCATAGTTTTTCGGCGTGAGCAGCTCGGAGTAAACGGCCTGAATCGCGTCGGCCATCGCCTGCGTGGAATAACGCGCGGTCGCCTGCTCGCGTGCGCGGCGGCCCATCGCTTCCCAACGGGCGGGCTGGGCGGTCAGGTCGCGGAGAGCTTGGGCCAGCGGGTTCGCCGCGTCATCAAAATTCAAGACCCGCCCGACCTCGCCATCGCCCACCACCTCGCTCATGCCCGGCGTGTTGGAAACCAGCACGGGCCGGCCGGCGAACATCGCCTCCATCACCACGCGTGGGATGCCCTCGACAGTGGAAAAGGCGACCAGCGCATCCGCCGCACGGAGCAGGCGCGGCACATCCTCGCGGCTGCCGAGGAACAACACCTGCCGTTGCAGCCCGCGCTCCGCGACGACGCGCTTCATGCCCTCGAAGTAAGCCGTGTCCTTGCGCGTGCCGCCGATGAACAGGAGGAAATGCTTGCGGCTGTCCTTCAGCCACGGCAGCGCGCGGTCGAGGATGCGCGCCTGGCCCTTCACGTCGTAGATCGCGCCGACGTTGGCGATGACGCGCGTCCGGCGCGCGCTCCAGTAGCGCGGTTCCTCCGGGGACGGCTCCACGCCGTCGCGCACCACCACGAGGCGCGAGGCGTCGGGGACTTCCTTCGCCATCGCCGCGCGCAGCACTTCGGCGACGACGAGCACGCGGTCGAACTCCGCGTAGCGATACTTGCGGATGCGGCGCGGAGTGAGGTCTTCGAGGCCGGTGCGGAAATGGCAGATGGCCGGCACGACCGCCGCGCGCGCGGCGCGCAGGCTCTGCGGGCCGACCCAATGCTCATTCGCGTGGACAAGCCGGATGCCGTGGCGGCGGATGTAAGCGGCGAGCTTGCGGGTGAGGAGCCAGTTGGCGGGCACTGCGCCGAGGCCGGTGGCGTGGCCGAACTTGGCGAGCGTCCACGGCACACGCAGCGCATCGAGCTGTTGCGTGAGCCAGCCCTCGTTCGACACGATGACGTGCGGGGCGAACCGCGCGCGGTCCAGCAGGCGCAGCGTGTGGACCAGGCTCACCTGCGAGCCGCCGAGTGAGGCGAACTTCTGCGTGATGAGGACAGGCTGCGGGCCGTTGCCTGCGGCGTGCTTGGTGCGCTCAGAGTTCACCACAGGCCGAGGTCCTCCAGACCTGCGCGCAGGTCAACGTGGGCTTCCGCGTTCAGCTCCAGCAGCCAGACTGTTGCGCGGCCCTTGGCCGTCAGCGGTTCAATGCGCAGCCCGTCCATTCGGAAGTGATCCGCCCACCGATCACGCCGCGGGTTGAACAGCCGGACCACGCGATCGGCATCTGGGTCCACCCCGGCAAGGTTCGGTCCCTTGAGAGCGTTGCACCGGGAGCAGGCCCATGCGAGATTGGCCGGCTCATCCGAACCGCCGTGGCAGCGGGCGCGCACATGCTCCAGGTGAAAGCGCATCAGGTGCGGAAGCAGGTCCGGCAGATGGCAATATTCACAGCGGCCTCCGGCGCGCTGTCGGACCAGCTTGCGCAGGGCCGCGCTCATGCGGTCATTCGGCCGGTATGGGGAGGCCAAGTCTCATCCGGGCGCGAAGTTGGAGGAGGGCGAGCATGTCCGCCGTCTTGATGTAGGCCTGATACTCGGCACGTTCCGTGGCCGTCAGCGTGCCCTCGTTCGCCTTGTCTGCCAGCTTGTCCACCCAGGCGGCCTGCTTGCGGGTAAGGCGCATTCGGGCCAGCGATTCCAAGGTGGCCGCATCAAAGCAGCCCGATGCCATGTCGAGCATCTGGTCGGCGAGCGACGAAACGGAAGCCGTGCGTTTCATGACGGCAGGCTAGGATCCACAGGCAGTGCGGGCAAGCGTGGAAACGACGCCAGGCTCAGCTCGCGAAAATCTTCGTCATCCGGTCGGACAAATCTTTCAACCCTTCCGGCGAGCCGCCGCCGCCCTGCTCGGCGATGCCCCAGCCGGCGTAACCGATCTTGTCCAGCGCGGCCATGATGGCGGGCCAGTTGTTGTCGCCTTCGAGGAACTTCGCGCCGAAGCCCGCGCCCGGGCTTTTTTCCGTCATCTTGCGCGTGTCGAATTCCTTGATGTGCAGCTTGAGGATGCGCTTGCCGATGACCGGGATCCACTGCTGCGCCGGGCTGTAACGGCCCACGTTGCCGATGTCGAAGTGCCAGCCGACCCACTCGCTGTTGATGGCGTCGAGCAGGTCCACGGCCTGCTGCGGCTTGGTGACGAAGTTGTTCCAGACGTTCTCGATGGCGATCTTCACGCCGAGGTCCTTGGCGACGGGCACGGTCTTCTTGATCTCGGCGACGCAGCGCTTGAAGCAGTCGTCGTAAGCCACCTTGTCGTTCACCACGCCGGGCACGAGCAGCACGCTGGTCGCGCCGTATTCCTTCGCGTCCTGAAGCGAGAGCACCAGGCCGTCGTAGCCGACTTTGCGCGTCGGCTCGTCGGGCGCGGAGAGCGGCTTGGCCCAATGCGTGTGGCAGCAGACGCTCGCGGCCTTGAGGCCGGTTTCCTTGAGCGCCGCCTTCACGGCTTCGCGGTCCATGCCGCCCATCGGCTCCACGCCGAGGAAGCCGGCGGCCTTGGCGGCCTGCATCTTCTCCAGCACGCTGCCCTTCACGCCGATGGTGCCCCACATGATGGCCTTCTTCACGTCCCGGGCTTTGCCGGCGGCGAAGGCGGCGGGGGCCAGACTGGCGGCGGCGAGGGTGTGGACGAAGTGGCGGCGGGAAACGTGGTGGCTCATAGATTGGGTCGGTGCTGTCGCGAGAATTGGAAACCGGCGGGCGTGACGCAATTCAAAAGTGCTCAAGGCAAGTTGCGCGGGGCGATGCCAGCGGCTAGCCTCGCGCCGCTTGAACACACCCGCGCCGTCTGCCCCGCCCGAACGCACGCCGTGGTATCGCGTGCTCTACATCCAGGTGCTGCTGGCGGTCGCACTCGGCATCGTGGTCGGGGTGATCTTTCCCTTCGACAAGTCAGCCCCCGAGCAATGGAGCGCCGCGAAGCTCAAGCCGCTCGGCGACGCCTTCATCGCGCTGGTGAAGATGATGATCGCGCCCATCATCTTCTGCACCGTCGTCCACGGCATCGCCTCAATGAGCGACATGAAGAAGCTCGGGCGCGTGGGCATCAAGACGCTGCTCTACTTCGAGGTGGTCTCGACGCTCGCGCTCATCATTGGCCTAGTCGTCGTGAACTGGCTCCAGCCGGGCGCGGGCTTCAACATTGACCCCGTCACACTCGACCCCGACATCGCCAAAGGCTACGCGAAGAAGGCCGAGTCGCAGACGATGACGGCCTTCCTGTTGAACATCATCCCCGCCACGCTCTTCTCCGCCTTCGTCACCGGTGACCTCCTGCAAGTGCTGCTCGTCTCCGCGCTCACCGCCTTCGCCATCACTGCGTTGCACAACCACCACCGGCTCGCCGTGCTCAATGTAATCGAGCGCGCTTCGGAAATCTTCTTCGGCGTCATGCGCATCGTCGTGCAGCTCGCGCCGGTGGGCGCGTTCGGCGCGATGGCGTTCACCGTGGGCAGCTACGGCCTCGGCTCGCTGGAAAAGCTGCTCAAGCTCATGGCCGGCTTTTACGCGACCGCCGGGGTGTTCGTCTTCGTCGTGCTCGGCGGCATCGCAGCGCTGTGCGGCTTCTCGATCTTCCGCTTCCTCGCGTTCATCAAGGAGGAACTGCTGCTGGTGCTGGGCACGAGTTCCTCCGAGACCGCGCTGCCGGGCATGATTCAAAAAATGCGGCGGCTGGGCTGCTCGAACTCGACGGTCGGCCTCGTCATCCCGACCGGCTACAGCTTCAACCTCGACGGCACGAACATCTACATGACGATGGCCGCCGTCTTCCTCGCGCAGGCCACGAACACGCCGCTCGACCTCCGCGAGCAGGTCACTCTGCTGCTCGTCGCGATGGTGTCGTCGAAAGGCTCCAGTGGCGTGACGGGCGCGGGCTTCGTGACGCTGGCGGCCACGCTCGCCGTGCTGCCGAAGGTGCCCATCGCCTCGCTCGCATTGCTCGTGGGGATTGACCGCTTCATGAGCGAATGCCGCGCCATCACGAACCTCATCGGCAATGGCGTGGCGACGATCGCGATCAGCCGCTGGGAAGGCGAGGTCACACCAGAGACGCTCCAGAAGAACCTGGCTGGCGGCGGGACAGAACCGGAGCGGCCAACCAGCCCCAAGTAGCGAAGCAGTTCACAGAATCATGGGCACAAAATCATGATTCTGTGCCCCATGATTCTGTGAAACCTCCCGCTACTTCTTCTGCTCCGCGAGTTGTTGCTCCAGTTCCTTCACCCGTCGGAGCAGCTCGGGCAACTGATGCAACGCGAGCCACTGGCGCTTGGTCTGCCGGTCGGGCTGCGCGGGTGAGCCAAGCCACTTGCCGCCGTCGGGGATGTCGTGCATCACGCCGGACTGCGCGGCGATGGTGACTTGGTTGCCAATCTTGAGGTGCCCCGCGAGTCCCACCTGGCCGCCGAGCACGACGTAGTTGCCCAGCTTGGTGCTGCCCGCGATGCCCGCCTGCGATACCACGATGCAGTGCTCGCCCATCTGCACGTTGTGCCCAACCTGCACGAGGTTGTCCAACTTCGTGCCCTTGCCGATGACCGTCGGGCCAATCGCGCCCCGGTCCACCGTCACGTTCGCGCCCAACTCGACGTCGTCGCCGATGATGACGTGGCCGACTTGCAGCACCTTGTGATGCACGCCGGCATCGAACACGTAGCCGAAGCCGTCCGAGCCGATGACGCAGCCGGCGTGGAGCCGGACGCGCTTGCCAACCTGCGTGCGCGCGTAAAGCACGACGTTCGGGAAGAGCTTCGTGTCCTCGCCCACCATGCAGTTGTCGCCGAGATGATTTCCGCCGAGCAACGCCGCCCGCGCCTCAATGCGGCAGTGCTCACCGATGACGCAGTGCGGGCCGATGTAGGCCGTGTCGTCCACGAACGCCGTCTTGGGAATGACCGCAGTGGGGTGGCGCTGCCCTTCCAGCACCGGCTCGGCGTAGAAGAGCGGCAGGACTTTCGCGAAGGCCAGCCGCGCATTCTTAACGCGGATGAGCGTCTTCTTGTCGGACCTGCGGTCGCCCGCGATGAGGATGGCGCTCGCGGCACTGGCCTCGGCGGCGGCGAAATAGGCGTCCGTCTCGGCGAAGGTCAGGTCGCCGCGCTTGGCGGAGTCGGCGGGCGCGAAGCCGGTGATGGGCGCGGTCGGGTCACCGAGGACTTCCCCGTGAACGTGTTTGGCAATGTCAGCGACGGTGTGAGGCATTGGGAAAGTGATTAGTAATTAGTAATCGGTCGGCGATGCGCAGAAGACTTTACCCGCTTACTAAGCACTAATCACTAATTACTCGCCGTTCACTTCCCCCGCGCATCCATCACCGCATTCTTCTCCCCCAGCACGATGACCTGCGGCTCCCAGCCGCGCGCCTTCGCCATATCCACTTCCGTGAAGCTCATGATCGTCAGCTTGTCGCCGATTTTGCCGAGGTGCGCCACCGCGCCGTTCAGTTCGATGGCTCCGGAGCCGCGCGGTCCCTCGATGACGTAGGTCTCCCAGCGTTCGCCGTTGGCGAGGTTGCCGCACAGGATGCGCTCGTAGGGGAACAGCCCGGCCTGCTCGATCAGGTCCGCCGCGATGGTGAGGCTGCCCTCGTAGTTGAGCGACGCGCCCGTGACCGTGGCGCGGTGAATCTTCGATTTCAAGACGTGAACAAGCATGGCCAAAGTGTCGAACTGCGAATGGCGAGTGCCGAATCGAGGGCCGGTGCGGAGGATTCGCCATTCCCAATTCGCCGTTCGCCGTTCCAAGGTTTGACTTGAAAAACGCGCGCAATATAAAGTCCGCCGTTCGCAACACAACACTCGATTCAAACTCCTTTTCCCATGAGCAGAAAAATTCGTTACGGCATGGTCGGCGGCGGGCGCGGGGCGTTCATCGGCGCGGTGCACCGCATTGCGGCGGCGATGGACCAGCAGATTGACCTCGTCTGCGGCGCGTTCTCCAGCGACCCCGAGCGCTCCAAGGCCAGCGGCGGGGACCTCTTCCTGCCGGCGAGCCGCTGCTACGGCACGTTCGAGGAGATGATCCGCGCCGAGAGGGCTTTGCCCGCCGACCAGCGCATGGACTTCATCGCCATCGTCACGCCGAACCACATGCACTTCCCGCCGGCGAAGCTGGCGCTGGAAAACGGTTTCCACGTCCTGAGCGACAAGCCCGCCACGTTCAACCTCGCCGAGGCCAAGGCCCTCGCCGCGCTCGTGAAGAAGTCCGGTCTGCTCTACGGCCTCACGCACAATTACACCGGCTACCCGCTCGTGAAGCAGGCGCGCGACATGATCGCCACCGGCAAGCTCGGCAAGATTCGCAAGGTCGTCGTCGAGTATCCGCAGGGCTGGCTCGCCACGCGCCTCGAAGCCAGCGGCCAGAAGCAGGCCGGCTGGCGCACCGACCCCAAGCGCTCCGGCGCGGGCGGCTGCGTGGGCGACATTGGCACGCACGCCGAGAACCTCGCCGAATACATCACCGGCCTCCAGATTTCCGAGCTGGCCGCCGACGCCACCAGTTTCGTGAAAGGCCGCAAGCTCGACGACGACGTGAACGTGCTGCTCCGCTTCAAGGGCGGCGCGAAGGGCGTGCTGCACAGCTCGCAGATTTCCGTGGGCGAGGAGAACAACTTGAACATCCGCGTCTATGGCGAGCTGGGCGGCCTCGAATGGCACCAGAAGGAGCCGAACACCCTGCTCGCGAAATGGGCCGACCAGCCCATGCAGGTCTATCGCACCGCCAACGGCTACCTGTGTGACGCCGCCAAGGCCGCCGGCCGCACTCCGCCCGCGCACCCCGAGGGCTACCTCGAAGCCTTCGCGAACATCTACAAAAACTTCGCCAACGCCATCCGCGCCCGCGAGGAAGGCCGCAAGCTGGCCAAGAATGACCTCGCGAACGACTTCCCGAAGATCGAGGACGGCGTGCGCGGCATGGCCTTCATCAAGGCCGTCGTCGAATCCTCCGCGAAGAACGCGAAGTGGACGAAGCTGGAGGTGTAGGCGTCTTCGTCAGCGCCCGGCAACCCATGCACGACCGTTGATCGGGTTGAGCTGCTCAACGCGCCTCCGCCAGCACCCCACTCAACTCCTCCGCCGTCAACGCCACCGGGTTCGCCTTCATGCTGCTGGCCTGCATGGCCTTTGACACCACGGCGGGAACGTCGGCCGCCGTCAGGCCCCAGGTGCGCAACGGGGCGATGTGCAGCGCGCGGCAAAGCTCCGCGGTCCACGCGACCCCGTCGTCGGCCGTCGCCTGCGGGCGACCGGTGAGCAAGCGCGCCACCTCGTCGTAGCGGCGGAGCGCCTCGCTGGCCGGCGCGCGCTCGCGCAAGGCGCGGACGTTGGCCGCCATCACACCGGGCAGCAGCGCCGCGCACACCGCTCCGTGCGGCGCGGGAAACATCCCGCCGATCGGTGCGGCAAAGCCATGCACCGCGCCCAGGCCCGCGTTGGCCAGCGCCATGCCGCCGAACAGGCTCGCCAGCGCCATGTCCTCGCGCGCCGCCGCGTCGTCACCGCGCTCGAACACCCGCCGCAGCGATCGCGCCGCGCGCCGCATCCCGTCCACGCACACGGCGTCCGTCACCGGGTTGGCGCGCACGCAGACGTAAGGCTCGATGAGCTGCGTGAGCGCGTCCATGCCGGTGCTGGCGGTCAAGTCGGGCGGCAGGTGCAACGTCAGCTCCGGGTCCACCAGCGCCACGCGCGGCAATAAATGCGGGCTGCGCAGGCTGGCCTTGACGCGATGTTCGGGCGAGGCCAGCACGGCGTTGCGCGTGACCTCCGCGCCGGTGCCGGCGGTGGTGGGAATGACGAGCAGCGGCGCGGCGGGCTGCTTGAGCGACTGTCCGCGCCCGATGACTTCCAGGTAATCGCCCAGTTCACCGTCGTTCGTGAGCAGCCCTGCCATGGCCTTGGCCGCATCCAGCGCGCTGCCGCCCCCGAACGCGATGACGCAGTCGCACTGCGCAGCCCGTGCCCGCGACACGCCCGCCTGCACCGCCTGTGTCGTCGGCTCGCCCGCCATCGGGAAAACCTCTGCCGCCACGCCCGCCGCAGCGAGCTGTTCGCAGAGCGGTTTGGCCCGCGCGACGGACTTGCCCGTCACCACGAGCGCGCGACGCCCGAACTCCTTAGCGATGGCCCCGGCCAGCTTGAAGGTGCCGGAGCCGAAGATGACCCGGCCAGCGGTGGCGAACTCGAAGGACATTGGGTGATGCGTGATGCGTGAGTTGCCGGACGCGTGTGGCTGTGTTCACGGAACACGCAACACGGGACACTTCTTCACCACCCGGCATCCTCGGGAAACACGTTCCCGAACTTCACGCTGCTGCGCGGTGCCGCCATCATCGGGGCCACCGTGTCGCGCCAAGTGGCGTAGTGGGCGGTTTCCTTGTGCCGGGCCGGTGCGTCGGCGGTGCGATAGACCTCGACCAGCACGAAGCGGGTCGGGTCATCCGCCTGCTGCACCACGTCGAAGCGCGCGATGCCCGGCTCCTGCACGCTGGCCCGCGCGTTGGCGAGCGTCGCGGCCTTGAATGCCTCGACGCACTCCGGCTTCACCTGGACATGGACGTGGACGACGAGCATGGGGCGCGGCGTTTAGAAACCCAGCTTCTGCAGTTCCATCTGCAACAGCTCTTGAAACTCCATCACGTCACCCTGCGAGGGCTTGTAACCCTTCTGCGCGGGCACCACGCCCATGCGGCCCATCTGGTCGAGATACCAGTCGGCGGTCTGGCCGTCGCTGAACGTCACCTTGCCGCTGACCACGGTGCCGGGGCGCGCGAGCGTGTCCACGGAGAGCTTCACACCGCCGAGTCCCGATGCATCTGCGGCCGGTGCCACGCCCTCGCCTGCGACGGGCGCGGGCGTGCCGGCGGCGGCTGGAGCGATGGGCGAGGCGGGCGCGGGCTGCTTCGGCGGCTCGGGGTCTTTCGGCTTGAGCCGCAAGTCGTCCAGCAGGAAGCGCACTTCCATGTAGGTCAGGCTCACGCCGAGTTCGGCGGACATCTTCTTCTGGACGTCGGCGACTTTGAGACCCTGTTCGAGCCAGGCGGAGACTTGTTGTTTTTGCGCGTCGGTCAGATTCATGAGCAAGGTGGAACCTTCTTAACCGTTGCGGGGGCCTGCTCCAAGCCCAAATGCCGGCGCGGCGGGCCGGCGGCGCAGCGGCGCGGCGCGGGAAATCTTCCCCGACTGCGGGCAATGGCCCACACGCTGCCGTGCGCTTACTGGAGCTGGGCCTGCATCTTCTGGGCGTCGTAAACCAGCGTCCGTCCGGCGGGGGGTTCCGGCAGGCGGGGCAGGAACTTCTTGTCCACCATTTCCTGCAACGAGGCGGGCGGCTTGCCAAAGGCCTCGGTGTATTCGCGAATCTTCGCGTTGAGCTTGGCCAGGTCCAGCGGTTCCGGCGCTGCGGCTTTGGCGGCGTCCGTGGGGTTGTCTGTTTTGTCGCGCTGCCGACGGCAGGCGGAGACGGGGAGCGACAGGATGGCGAGCAGGAGGAGGAGGTGAAGCGGTTTCATTGGAAGGACAGGCCATTGACCCCGGGGTCAGTCACCGGTGGCGAAGGTCCAGGCGCCTTTGGGCGCCGTGGTCAACCCCGTGCCCCACGTCTTGGCCTGGTCGAGGGACTCGACGTGGCCGTCCACGAACAGCCAGCTGAACTTGTTGTTGTGGAAGCTGGCCATCGTCGCCGGGGTGGCCATAAAGGTCGGATCGCTGAGTTGCTGCGTGGCGGTGTCCGTGACGGTCTGCGCGATGCTGCCGGCATTGTTGGAGGACATGGGCTTTTCCAGCAGTTCCAAGGTGCCCGTCGGGTCTGAAACCTGCAGGAGCCGCAGCTTGCTCGTGGCCGTGGCCTGGTTGAAGAAGGTCAGGGCAATGCCGCCGCCCGAGGTCCGGGGCATGGAGTAGGTGCGCGGCAGGTTGCGGTTGAACCGGTCGGAGGGGCACTTCAACAGCTTGGGACACTTGGTGGACGGGTAACTGCCGGCATTCACTTCCGCCGGGGTAAGCCCCGCCCCGCCGATGTAGGTGTGCAGGAGGTCGTCCCACGCGATGTCCGGGGCGGGTCCGTAAACGTATCCGAAGGGCATGGTGTCGTCGTTGTCACCCTGATACATGGTGAAGGCGGCCCCCATCTGCTTCATGTTGTTGATGCAGCCGGTTTGAAGCGCCTTGAGCTTGGCCTTGCTCAAGGCAGGCAGGAGCATCCCGGCCAGAATTGCGATGATGGCGATGACCACGAGCAGTTCAATCAAGGTGAACCCAGAAGAATGCCGGGGCGTGCCTGACGCGGTTTTCATGCCGCTCTTACTGGGCTGGCAGCCTGGAATTGTCAATCGTGGTGGCTCCGGCTGGCTCATAGCTTCCGCACATGGAGGTTCCCGAAATCCATGCCCGCGCCGGTGTCCTTGAGGCCCAGCGCGCCCTTGCCAGCCGGCACCGGCACGCGGGCGGTTTCCTTGTCGTTGAGGAAGACGACGGCCTCGATGCCCTTCACCTGCACGCGGACGCGCCCGCCTTTGCCGGCGGCGATGCCAGTTTTTGCTTCGGTGCCTTTGCCGTCGCGGCCACGGAGCAACAGGGCAGGGGCGGCGTCGCCGGTGGCGGTCTTGCCCGCGCGGATGTCCATGAGGAATTCCACGTCTCCGAACTGCGCCTCGGTCCAGAGGGTTTGCTTCTCGGCGGTGGCGTTCTCCTTGAGCACAAGCTGCCAGCCACCAGCCTGCCAGCGGGACTTGGCGTCACCGGCGCTCTTCCAGCCGCGCAGGTCCGTGCCGGTGTAAAGCGGTGCCCAGCCGGGGTCGAGGGGCGCGATGAGTTCGGGCGCGGGGTTGCTGGAGGGCAGTTCCTTGATGCGGATGTTTCGGAACTCGACGGGCGCGCCCTCGCTTTCGAGGGCGAGGTAGCCCTTGCGATAGTTGCACTCGTCGCCGCCGGAGACTTCCTTGCCGTTGACGTGCAGGCGCAGCGAGCCGTTGGTGCAGACGATGCGGTAGTGGTTCCACTCGGGCGAGGGCTTGCTGCGGTCCTCGCTGGGGAAGCTGCGGTCGCCGCGATGCCTGCCCAGCGGAATCATCTTCGCGCCGTGGATGGGGAAGACATCGCCGTGCGTGGTGAACCAATCGGACTTTTTGCCGTTCTGCTTCTCGTAGTTCGTCGCGTAACCGTGGTCGAGCACCTGCACCTCGATGCCGCGCAGGAACGGCACGCCCGGCGCGCTGATGGGCGTGCCCCACATGAAGACGCCGGAGTTGCCGCCGCTGCTGAGGTGTCGCCACTCGACCTCCATGATGAAGTTCTCGTAGTGCCGCAGCGTGCGCAGCGCCCCGACGGGCCGGCCGGTGCAATGGATGTTGCCGTCCTTCACGGTCCACGTCTCCGGCGCGCAGTTGATGTTCGTCCAACCGGTGAGGTCACGGCCATTGAACATGGAGACAAAACCGTCGGAGTCGGCGGCGAAGAGCGGCAGGGCGAACGCGGTGAGGGCGAGGGTGAACAGGTGCTTCATGCGGCGAGCGTAGCAAGCCGCCAATGGCTGCCAAGGTGGGAATCGGAGGGCACCGCAGGCGGGAAAGGCGCAGAGAGAAAATCTTCTCTGCGCCTTTCCCGCCTCTGCGGTGCAATCCCTCCAACTCACCCAACAATGTCCCGCATCACGCGCCCATGCACGTCCGTCAGGCGGAAGTCCCGGCCGGCGTAGCGGTAGGTGGGGATGGTGGTTGGCCTGAGCCTGCGTTCCGATTGACGGTGCTGAGAGGACTCGTCAGAATCGCACCCAGCTTGAAAGTCCGTGACCTCCTCAAACAAATTGGCGAAGACGGCTGGTATCTCGACCGCACCCGAGGGAGCCACCGCCAGTTCAAGCACCCCAAGAAGCGGGGTCTGGTCACGGTCGCAGGCAAGCCTGGTGACGACCTTGCGCCGGGCACGCAGAACAGCATCCTTAAGCAAGCGGGCCTCAAATGAACTCTTACCTCATCATCATCGAAGACACGGCTACTGGCTTTTCCGCGTTCTCGCCGGATTTGCCCGGCTGCATCGCCACCGGCGGCACCCGGGCCGAAGTGGAACGCGAGATGCACGACGCCATCGAGTTCCACATCGAGGGTTTGCGCCGGGCAGGAGAGCCGGTTCCCCAGCCGCACACCCATGCGGCCTACTGCGAAATCGCAGCGTAACTCACGCCACAATGTCCCGCATCACGCGCCCATGCACGTCCGTCAGGCGGAAGTCCCGGCCGGCGTAGCGGTAGGTAAGCCGCTCGTGGTCGAAGCCGAGGCGGTCGAGCATCGTGGCGTGCAGGTCGTGGACGGACGCGCGGTCTTGCACGGCCTTGAAGCCGAACTCGTCCGTCGCGCCGTGGACGGTGCCGCCCCGGATGCCGCCGCCCGCCATCCACACGCTGAAGCCGTAGTGGTTGTGGTCGCGGCCCAGCTTGGACTTGCCGGCGTCGGCCAGCTCGACCGTAGGCGTGCGGCCGAACTCCCCGCCCCAAAGGATGAGCGTGTCCTCGAACATCCCGCGCTGCTTGAGGTCCGCGATGAGCGCGGCGATGGGCTGGTCAATCTGCGCGGCGAGCTTGCGGACGTTGCCCTCGATGTTGTCGTGGTTGTCCCACGGCTGGCCCGCGCCGTGCCAGAGCTGCACGAAGCGCACGCCCCGCTCCAGCAGCCGCCGCGCGATGAGCGTCTGCCGCCCGTGGACGTGCTCGCCGTAGAGCGCGCGGAGATGCTCGGGTTCCTTGCTGAGGTCAAACGCATCGCTCGCCTCCATCTGCATGCGGAAGGCGAGTTCAAAGGACTGGATGCGCGCGTCGAGCCGCGAGTCGTTCGCGCGCGCGGCCTGGTGCTCGGCGTTCAACTGGCGGAGCAAACCCAGTTGCCGCTGCTGCATCTCGGCGGTCGCGTGCGGGCTGCGGATGTTCTCGATGAGCTTCTCCAACTGCGTGTGCTGCGGGTCAATGAACGTCCCCTGATACACGCCGGGCAGGAAACCGTTCTGCCAGTTCTGCGTGTCCTTGATGGGATAGCCGCCGGGACTCATCGCGATGAAGCCGGGCAGGTTTTGGTTCTCGGAGCCGAGGCCGTAGAGCAGCCACGAGCCGAAGCTGGGCCGCGCCTGCACGGAGTCGCCGCAGTTCATCAGCATGAGCGACGGCTCGTGGTTCGGCACCTGCGCATACATCGAGCGCACCACCGCGATGTCGTCGGCGAACTGCGCGGTGCGGGAGAAAACCTCGCTGATTTCCAGGCCGCTCTGGCCGTAGGGCTGGAACTTGAAGGGCGAGGGAAACGCCGCGCCGGTCTTGCGCTCGGTGCGGAGGTTTTCGCTGGGAAGCTGCTGGCCGGCGTATTTGGCGAGCGCGGGCTTGGGGTCGAACGTGTCCACATGGGACGGCCCGCCGTTGAGGAAGAAGTGGATGACGCGCTTGGCCCGCGCACGGAAATGCGGTGCCTTCGGTGCGAGCGGGCTGACGCTGGTTTCCGCCGCGCCCGCCGTCGGCAGCAAACCGGCGAGGCCCACCGTGCCCATGCCCATGCCGCAGCGCGCGAGGAAGTCGCGGCGAGTGAAAGCAGCTGCGCGGGCCGCGAAGGTCGAGGTGTTCACGTCGGGAAACATAGCAAGCCGTCGTTGGACGCCGCAACGACCTTCCGTGTTCTCGCTTCGACGTGGCAATTCGGGACCGGCGCGGCTACAAGTTGTCGCGTGCCCGACAGCACCCCAGCCCCGGCAACTCCACGTCGCAAGCGGCCTGCGTTCATCGCGGCGGCGGCGGTGCTCGCCTTGCTCGTCGCGGCACTGGTGGGCGAAGTCGTCGCGCGGATGTGTGGCCACAAGCCCTTCGCCGCGCAGCCGGCGGAGATCAAGGTGGAGCCGGGCGGCAAGCTGTTCCGCGCGCTGCCCGACGGCGGCTTCGCGCACATCCCTGGCGAGTTCAAGGTCACGTTGCCGACGGGCTATCAGTTCCGCGTCACGCATGGCACGAACGGCCTGCGCGTCACGCATCCGCTGCTTGCGCCCGACGCGAAGCCGCGACCGGAGCTGTGGATTCTGGGCTGCTCGCTCACGCATGGCTGGTCGCTGAACGACGAGGACACTTATCCGTGGCGCGTGCAGGCGGCGCTGCCGGAGTTCGAGGTGGTGAACGGCGGCGTGTCCGGCTACGGCACGCTGCCCCAGCGGCTGCTGTTTCAGGAGCTGCTCAAGCAGCGCGGCAAGCCGGTGGTGGTGGTCGTGGCCTACGGGCTGTTCCACGACTACCGCAACACCTACGTCCGCATCTGGCAGAAGGGCTTCGCGCCCTACAACCGCCTGCCGGACCTCACGTATCCCTTCGCGCGGCTGACGGCGACGGGCGAACTCACCTACGACGCCGCGCCCGCGACCTACTCCGAGTGGCCGCTGCAACGGCGGTCGGCGTTGATACACTGGCTGGAGCAGCAGGCGAACGTCGCGGAAGAACGGCGCGTGAATAGCCACGCCGTCTCCCGCGCGCTGCTGGCGAACTGGGCCGGTGTGTGCCTGAAGGAGGGCATCCCGTTCATCGTGGCCGGCATCAGTTCCGACGCCGGGCCGATGCTGGAATGGTGCCGCGCCGCCGGCATCAAGGCCGTGGACATCTCCGTGCCGCTCACCGAGCCGGGCAACACCAACGCCCCACACGACGGCCATCCGAGCGCGAAGGCGAACCGGGTTTATGCGGAGAAGCTGGTCGAATTCCTGCGCGGGGCGGTCAAACGGAGTGATGGAGTAGGGGAGTGATGGAGCAGAAGTTTCCAGCCATTACTCCATCACTCCAAGACTCCATCCTTCTCTGGTTCAGATATGCTTCGAGTCGTCGTGGTCCTTCTGCGTGTAGCCGGAGTCCTGGCGCTGGAAGTTCACCGCGTTCTTCTTCACGTAGGCGGCGAAGACGTCGTCCGCGCTCATGCCCAGCACCTGCGCCATGCTGATGAGGAAGTGGAACAGGTCCACGACCTCGACGCGCGCGTTCTGCTCGTCGAACTTCTGGTATTTGGCCCACCACTTCCACGGGACGCTGTCGGTCAGCTCGGCCAGCTCCTGCTGCATGGCACGGGTATAGTTGAGCAGCCACTTGGTTTTTTCCTCCTCGGTCATGCCGTCGGTCTGGACGCCGATGCGCTGGTTGAGGGCCTGCTGCATCCGGAAGAGTTCGCGCAATTGGTCGGGTGTTTCCATGCGCGGAAGGGTGAAGTTCCGGGTTCAAAGTTCAAGGTTCAAAGTGTGGACCGTCGCGTGATTTGGTGGCTGCCGGTTGAGTTCCCGCCGCTTGTTTCCGCATACGGCACCTTTGAACGGCACCTTTGAACTTGCCTTTTTGGTGCTCGCTCCGAAGATGCGCGCCTTTATCTGTGCAACCAGAAGCAACACCAACCGAAACGCAGTCCTCGTGGCAGATTGAAGCGCTGGCGTGGTTCGAGACGCACAAGCATCAGCTCGTGTATGTCGGCGCGGCCGCGCTCGCAGTCTGGCTGGCGGCCTATACCTACCGGCACGTCCGGCAGGGCAAGGAGGCCGAGGCCAACGCCGCGCTCGCCGCGTTGAGCCGGCCCGCCGAAAAATCCGGCAAGGCGGCGCCCCTGGCGGCGGACTACCTCAAGGTTGCCGAGCAGCACGCCGGCACCCCGGCGGGCGGGCGGGCGCTCCTGTTTGCGGCGGACCGGCTGTTCACCGAGGGCAAGCCGGCCGAGGCGAAGGCGCGGTTTGAGCAGTTTCTCGCCGGCAACGCGGGCAGTCCCGCCGCACCGCTGGCGTTGATGGGCGTGGCGGCGTGCCAGGAGGCGGCCGGCGAGCTGGACAAGGCCGTCATCAGCTACGAGCAGATCGCCAACCAGCACGGCGGCAGCCCGGAGGCGCATCAGGCCAGGCTGGCGCTGGGCCTGCTGCACGAGCCGAAGAAGCCCGAGCAGGCGCTCCGCCTCTATGACGAGGTGCTCCGCGCCAAGCCCGTGACTGTCTGGCGCATGGAGGCCGAGATGCGCCGCGACCAGCTTTTGCGCAAGCACCCACAACTCGCCACGGGCGGTGCGCCGGTGGTGACGCCGCCGGTTTCGCCGGCGGTCGTTGCGCCCGCCAAGCAGTAGGCCAGGCCCGTGCGGCCTGGCGCGGTCTGAAAGTTCTTCCGCCATGAAACTCACCATCATCGGCACCGGATACGTCGGCCTTGTCACCGGAGCCTGTTTCGCCGAGGTCGGCCACACCGTCATCTGCGTGGACAACGACCTCAAGAAGGTCGAGATGCTCCGCGCCGGTGGCATCCCCATCTACGAGCCGGGCCTCGAAGACATGGTGAAGCGCAACGTCGCCGCCGGGCGGCTGCACTTCACCGGCAGCACCGCCGAGGGCGTCGAGCAGTCCGACGTCGTCTTCATCGCCGTGCCCACGCCGCCGCAACCGGATGGCTCGGTGGACTTGTCCTATATCGAGCGCGTCGCGCGCGACATCGCCGCCGGGATGACCAGCTACAAGATCGTCGTGGACAAAAGCACCGTGCCGGTGAAGACCGGCGAAAAGGTGGCCGAGACCATCAAGCGCTACTGCAAGGCCAAGGTGGACTTCGACGTGGTGAGCAACCCTGAGTTCCTGCGCGAGGGCTTCGCGGTCGAGGACTTGATGAAGCCGGACCGCATCGTCGTGGGTGTCGGCTCGCAGCGGCCCGCTGCCGCGATGCGCGAGCTTTACGCGCCCTTCAACGCGCCGATCATCGTCACGGACATCAACTCCGCCGAGCTGATCAAGCACGCGGCCAACTCCTTCCTCGCGCTCAAGATTTCCTACATCAACGCCATCGCCACCATCTGCGAGGCCAGCGGCGCAAACGTCGAAGAAGTCGCCAACGGCATGGGCATGGACGCGCGCATCGGCCGACGCTTCCTGAACGCCGGCCTGGGCTTCGGCGGCTCGTGCTTCCCGAAGGACCTGAGCGCGTTCATCAAGATCGCCGACCAGCTCGGCTACGACTTCCAGTTGCTCAAGGAGGTCCAGCACATCAACGCCGACCAGATGGAGCGCTTCCTCAAGAAGCTCACCGACACGCTCTGGGTGCTGAAGGACAAGAAAATCGGCGTGCTCGGCCTGGCCTTCAAGCAGAACACCGACGACGTCCGCATGTCGCCGGCCATTGACCTCTGCCAGCGGTTGCTGAAGGAAGGCGCGGCGCTCCGCGTGTTCGACCCGAAGGCGATGGACAAGGCGAAAGGTGTCCTGCCGCCCGGTCCCACGATCACCTACGTCGCCGACATGGACACCGTGGCCGAGGGCTGCGACGCGCTGGTGGTCGCGACCGAGTGGCCCGAGTTCAAGCAGCTCGACCTCGACCGCGCCCGGCACGCGATGTCGCACCCGATCCTCTTCGACGGCCGGAATCTCTTCGACCCGGCGGAGATGGAGCGGCGCGGGTGGGTCTATAAGAGCGTGGGGCGGTGAGCAGCGGAGAACTGGAGTGATGGAGTATTGGAGTAATGGAAACCACCACTCCATCGCTCCAACACTCCAGTGTCCCGCCCTCGGTGGAAGTCAGTGCCGGCCTCGTCTTCCGCGACGGTCAGCTCCTCATCACGCAACGCCCCGCCGGCGGGCATCTCGCGGGCCTGTGGGAATTCCCCGGCGGCAAGCGCGAACCGGGCGAGAGCTTCGAGGAATGCCTCCGCCGCGAACTGCGCGAGGAACTCGGCGTGGACGTGCGCGTCCACGAGGAGCTCGAACGCATCACGCACAACTACCCGGAGAAGTCCGTTCACCTCCGCTTCTTTCGTTGCACGCTCGGGGATGCGACCGTAGAACCTCGCGCCCTCGGCTGCCAGGCCGTGGCTTGGGTGACGCGGGCGACGCTGGCGGACTTCGAGTTCCCCGCCGCTGATGCGCGGCTGCTGGCGTGGCTCCGGGCCGCAGACGTCTGGTAGCCGCCGAGGTCAGGAGGCGGATTCGGCGTCGTGGGCGAGCGGAGGAATCCGCCTCCTCATCTCGGCGGCTACGCGCCCAGCCGCAGATACGCCCGGCTCGCCTCTGGCGCTTCCACCACGGCCACGGTGACGGACTGCGCCTGCGCGGCGGGCAGCTCGGCGAGCATTCCCAGCCGGTGCGGCGTGATGATCTCCCCGGCGGACAGCAGAACGTGCTCGGCCTCCCCCGACGCGCGCGCGGCGTCCACGACGAGATCGCCGGCCTGCAACTGCGGGAGCGACTTGTGCTTCACCACGGCGGGCGTGGCGAACGCCGAGGCGTGAATCGCGAGTTCGGCCAGCTTGAGTGAGAATCGTTTGGCCGGGGCCGTCGCCGGTTTCGGCAGCGCGTCGCTGCGCGCGGCGACGGGCGGCAGCAAGGGCACCAAGCCCAGCGCCTGCTTCGCCCCCGCCAGACTCCGCGCGCCGAGCAGGAGGTGGACGGCCTCCGCCAGCACGCCGAGCAGTTCGTGCTCGGAGTTTGCCGAGCGCCGCAGCACCGCGCGGCACAGCGCGTGCGCGCCGCCGCGCGTGATGTCGAGCCGCAGGTCCACCCATTCCGCGTCGCGCTTCACGTAGGCGGGCAGCACGACGGAGAAGTCCGCCGGACCGGCCGGCGCGGAATTCGATTCAAGGTGCGCCTGGCCGAGACCGATTTCGCGGATCGCCTCGCAAAGCAGTGCGGTCAAGTCTGGTGCGCCCTCAGGGGCGGCGGGCGCGGCCGCTGGTGTGGGCGCTGCGGCGGGCGCGGGCGCGGGCTGGGCCGCGACCTGGTGGCCGGCGATTTCACCGAGCATCGTGTGGCGGCGGATGAGCTGGTCGTATTCGGCGATGGTCTTGCGGAGCTGCTCCTCGTATTTGAGCGCGCGCAGCGCCACGCGCAGGCGGGCCTGCAGCTCGGTGAGGTCGCAGGGCTTGATGATGTAGTCATCCGCGCCGGCGTCCAGGCCCTTGACGATGTCCAGCTTGGTGTTGCGCGAGCTGAGGAGGATGACGTAGGTGCGGACGGGCTGCTTGATGGCGCGCAGGCGGGCGCAGACCTCGGGGCCGGTCATGCGGGGCATCATCCAGTCGCAGATGGCCAGCGGCGGGGCCAGCGGCGTCTGCAACACTTCCCACGCCTCCGCGCCGTTCTGCACGACGAGCGACTCGTAGCCGAAGCGCGCGAGGAAGCTGGCGATGATCTTGCGGCTGATTTCGTCGTCGTCGGCGAGCAGGATTTTCATGGAAACAACTGCGGGAGGATAGCCTGAGAACGGCGCGAAGTTCAAAGCCCAAAGCAGCGCGCCGCAATCCAGCCGGCAGTTGCCAAGCCCGCGCGCCCCGCGCTAGCCTCGCCGGATGATGACCACCCGCAAGTTTTTACAGTCGCTTTCCGTCTCCCTCGCCGCCCCGGCCGCGTTTTCCGGCTGCGCCTCGCCCGGCACGAACGAACCACTTTGGACGCCGCGCGCGCTGACCAGGCCCGGCGAGTTCACGCCCGGTATCGAAGGCCCGGCGTGCGACCGCGATGGCAACATCTACGCCGTCAACTTCGCGAAGCAGCAGACCATCGGGAAGACCACGCCGGACGGCCGCTCGGAAGTCTTCGTCACGCTGCCCGGCCCGAGCACCGGCAACGGCATTGTCTTCGACCGCGCGGGCTTCATGTATGTCGCCGACTACGTCGGGCACAACGTCCTGCGCGTGGACATGAAGACGAAGGCGATCTCCGTCTTCGCGCACCAGCCGCAGATGAACCAGCCCAACGATCTCGCCATCGCGCCGGACGGCACGCTTTTCGCCAGCGATCCCAACTGGAAGGACGGCACCGGCCAGCTCTGGCGCATTGACCGCGACGGCAAGACCACGCGCCTGGCGACCGGCATGGGCACGACCAACGGCATCGAGGTCAGCCCGGACGGCAGGCGGCTCTACGTGAATGAGAGCGTGCAGCGCGACCTGTGGGTCTTCGACATCGCGCCGGACAAGTCGCTCACGAACAAGCGGCTGCTGCGCAAGTTTCCCGACCACGGCTTCGACGGCCATCGTTGCGATGCGGATGGCAACCTCTACATCGCCCGCTACGGCGAGGGCGTCGTGGCCGTCGTGTCACCGCAGGGCGAAATCCTCCGCAAGGTGCCGGTGCTGGGGCCGCGCCCGAGCAACCTCTGCTTCGGCGGGCCGGATGGGCGAACTGTTTACGTCACGGAGGTTGAGCACACGCGGCTGGTGGCGTTCCGAACGGCCCGGCCGGGACTGGCGTGGCAGCGATGGCAGGAGCAACGGTGAAAAGCTCCCAACCCCAGGCTCCAAATTCCAAAGAAGCTCCAATTGCCAAGCTCCAAACCAGCCGGTCTCGGTTCCGGAGAGTCTTCGGCAAGCGAACACGTCTGATGAGCAATCAGACCAGGCGTTGAAGCTGTGCTCCCTTTCGTTGGAGCTTGGAGCTTGGGCTTTGGAGCTTGCCCCTTATTTCTCCACCTTCGCCAACTGCGGCGCACGCTTCTTGTGATACGGCGAGGAGAGGTTGAAATAGATGCCGCAGAGCGGCTTTTCCAGCGTGGAATCCTCCGGGGGCTGGCTCAGGATGATGGTCACCTGGTTGTCCAGCGCGATGCCGTGGCGCAGGCCGGGCGCGCGCTGCTGGTAGGCCTTGATCGCCTTCTCCACGAGCCGCTGGAGCGCGCCCTCGCAGTCCTCGGGCGTCTTGGCGATGCACACGATGAACTTGTCGTAGGCGCGCAACGCCTCGGCTATCTCGGCCTTGAACAGGTCCGCAGTCAGGTCCATGCGGCGGACCCTAGCATGAAAGCGCGCCCGATGGGAAGCCGGAGATTGACCCGGAGAATTTCCGAACTAAACCGCCATCCGCGGCGTTGGACTCCTTGAACGGCCCGCGGGCCGTGAGAGTCGAACGCCTGAACCCGTGCATCGCCCAGCACCCAACTCCGCGTCCTCCCCGCGCCGCTGACCATGTCGCTCTTCTCTCCAGCGCCGGGCGCGACGGACGAGCAGGCCATGTGGCGCGTGCAGGCGCACGACGACCCCGAGGCGTTCGCCCAGATCGTCCACCGCTGGGAAGGGCCGATCCGCAATCTTTGCCTCCGCATGACCGCTGACTTGCATCGCGCTGAAGACCTCGCGCAGGAGACGTTTTCCCGCCTCCACGCGCGCCGCCGCGAGTGGCAGCCGACCGCCAAGCTCTCGACCTATCTCTGGCGCATCGCCATCAACCTCTGCCACGACGAGAACCGCCGCCGCACCCGCCACGGCGAAGTGCCGCTGGAAACCGGCGAGGACGGCGAGCACCACGCACACATCACCGTCTTCCACCCCACGCCGCACGACGAACTGGAGGCCGGAGAGCGCGCCGACCAGGTGCGCGCCGCGTTGCAGCGCGTGACCGATCCGTTCCGCACCGTGCTCGTGCTGCGGCATTACGAGGGCCTCAAGTTCCGCGAGATCGCCGACGTGCTCGGCGTGCCGGAAGGCACCGTGAAGTCGCGCATGGTGGAGGGCCTGAGCCAGCTCACGCGCCTGCTGCAACCCGCCTTGAACGATTCGCCTTCAACTTCCAGCGCAATGGCCGCGCCACCGCCCGCCGCCTGGCAGCCACGTCCCCAAACGAAAGCCCGCTTATGAACCACCCGACCCGTGAAGACCTCGTCGCCCACCTCTACGGCGAGCTGCCGCCCGAGCGGCAGACCGAACTCACCGCGCACCTCGGCCAGTGCGCCGGCTGCCAGCAGCTCGCGACCGAATGGCGCGGCACGATGGCGGAGCTGGACACCTGGCAGCTCCCCGCGCCGCAGCCCCGGCGCGTGCGTGAGCCGGAGAACGTCGGCTTCGCGCCGCTCCTCAAGTGGGCCGTCGCCGCGTGCTTGGCCATCGGCTTTGGCTTCCTCGGCGGTCGTCTCTCCGCGCCCGTTCCGGCCCCGGGCACCGTGCGTGCCGAGTTCGCCACCGAACTGAAGCGATTTGCGGCCACGCTCGAAACCCAGCGCACCGAGGATCGCCGCGCCGTGACGGACATCCTCAAGACCATGCAATCGCAGCACACCGAGGATTACGCCTCGCTGCGCCGCGCGCTGGAGACGCTGGCGGTCAACACCGAGGACAGCTTCGAGACCGCCCAGCGGCAAATCGTGCAGCTCGCCTCGTTCACCGAACCCACCAAGCCTTGAACCCCGCCTGACCCTCAGCCCACCACTCACGCCATGAAGCCCGCAGTCCTCCTCCTCGCCCTGTTCACCGCCCTCACCGCCGTCCGCGCGCAAGCCGCCGTGCCCGTGCCGCCGCCCGCGCCGCTTGAGGAAGACCTCCGCTTCCGGGTGCCGGTGGCTGACCCGTTTGGGGACCGGCTCTTCGAGGTTTCGGTTGAACCGGCTCCCGTGCGCGGCCACAGCAGCTTCTTCGCCCAGGCGCGGCCCGAGGAAAAACGCGACCGCACCAGCCCGCGTCCTCCGTCCGAGCCGCGTCCGCCCGGCGGCGGTGGCGGCTTCGGTGCCGGCGGCGGACGCGGCGAAGGGTTTGGCTCCGATGGCGGGGGCCGCTCCTCATTCTCCAGCACCGTTGGCAGCAGCCAGAACCGCATCACCCGGCTGGACTCGCCCCGCAGCCGCGCGCCGCGTCCGGTGGTCGTCACCAGCAGGCCGCTCGACGCGAAGGAACTCGCCATCGTGGAGGAAGACCTCGGCATCATGGCGCGGCTGCTCGAGAAGGAAATCGAGCGCGAGGCCGGCCCGGACGGGCTGCCCAACGCCATGGGCATCACCATCACGCGCCTCGACGGGCGCGGCCCCTCCGTGCTGCTGCTGGAGGGTTACGGCGCGGTGTTCACCTTCACCGTGCGGATGCCGCTCACGCCGCCGCCCGCCCGCGCCTCGGAGAAGAAGGCCGAGCGGCCGACGGATTCGCCGTGGGAGCGCACGCGGCGTGAGCTGTTTGGTCCGCCGGGCGGCGGGCCCCGTCGCGAGGGGGATTTCGGCGGCGGGGGCGACCCCTACGCCGGCCGGTTCGACAGTCCCGAATACGATGCGAGAAAGGTGGAGGAGCTGAAGAAGTCCGTCCTCGAAGCGCTCAAGCAGGCGGGCAACATCCGCGCGCTCAAGGCCGACGACTACCTGACCGTCGTGGTGCAAGGTGCCAGCGTCGGCGGACATGGCCCGATGGAGATCGCCATCGAGACGCGCACCATGACCAGCAGCGGCGCCGGTGGTGGCCCGCCCCGCGTGGAGACCTTTGTCAACCGCGGCGAGGGCGGTGGCGCGCCGCGCGCCGGCACGCTCACCGTGCGCGCCCGGAAGTCCGATGCCGAGGAATTTGCGAAGGGCAAGCTCACCGCCGAGCAGTTCGCGAAGAAGGCGCTGGTGAATCTTCACTGAACCCGCGCCCGCGCGCGGTCAATTCCGATGGATCTGCGGCGGGGTGCGTGTCCTCACCGCCCGCGTCGCGCTAGTCAATCGTGATGGCCTTCATGCGGGCCTCGAGTTCGAGGCGTAGTTGCTTCCGTTCCGCATCGGTGGCTTCCCGGGGAATCCGCACCGGCTGGCCAAGCTGGACTTCACAGCGGGCGAAGGGCAGGGGAACCTGGAAGCGGTCCCAGGTCTTGAGCCGCCATTTGCAGCTCAAGTGAAAGGAAGCGGGGACGATGACCATGCCGGTGAGTGCCGCGAGGGAGACGATGCCCTCCTGCACGACGTAGCACGGCCCGCGCGGCCCGTCCGGCGTGATGGCGAGGTCACAGCCCTGCTCGGCGGCGGAAACCAGCTCGCGCAAGGCTTGCGGTCCGCGCCGGCTGGACGATCCGCGCACCGGGACGACGCCAAACAGCTCCAGGACGCGCGCCAGCATCCCGCCGTCGCGGCTCGCGCTGACGAGCGCGGCCAGGGTGCGCCGGGGCTGGCGGGCCTGCACGTAGCGCCGGAAGAGTATGAGCGAGAGGGCGAGGCGGTTGTGCCAGAGGCAAAAGATGACCGGCTCCTGGCCGCCATTCTCGAAGAGGCCGGTCTGATCATGCCAGCGCCACCGGAGCGTCGCGGCGACGGAACTGGACACGAGCCAGATCAGCCGCGCCGCCAAGCGCCCGTGCCACTTCGCCTGATGCGGAATGACGGGGCCGGAGATGGGGGGGCGAGGGGCGGACATGAGGCGTCAAGCGGGGAAAGGGAGAAACGTCCAACGTCGAAAGGCCGCAGCAGCCGCCCCTCCGCCCGTTGAGCGTTGAGCGTTGGACGTTGGGCGTTGGGCGTTTCTGATTATCCTCATTCAGCCCTTCTTCAAGCCCGCCCGCACGAGTTCCTCCACCGTCGCCGCCTCGCCGAGCATCGCCTGCGCGGCGCGGATGCTTTCATGGGCCTCGGGCTGTTTGAAGCCCAGCGCCATGAGGGCGAGGACGGCGTCGTTGAGGCGCTGGTCGCCGGCGGACAAGCCCCGCGCGGCGCTGCTGGCTTCCCACGCGCCGGCGGCCCCGATCTTGTCCTTCAGCTCGACCACGATGCGCTCGGCGGTCTTGCGCCCGACGCCGGAGATCGAGGAGAGGGCCTTCACGTCGCCGGTCGAAACGGCACCGCGAAAGGCGACGGGATTCATGCCGCTGAGGACGTTGAGCGCGATCTTGGGTCCGATGCCGCTGACGGTGTTGATGAGCATGCGGAACAGCTCGCGTTCCGCCGCCGTCGCGAAGCCATAGAGCACATGGGCATCCTCGCGCACGACCAAGTGCGTGAGCAGCCGCACCTCCCCGCCCACGGCGGGCAGCTTGTCGAAGGACGACAGCGGGATGAGCACCTCGTAGCCGACGCCGTGAACCTCCACGGTGACTTGCGTGGGCAGCGCATCCACGAGCTTGCCGTGCAGAAACGAAATCATGCCGGGCCGTTGTAGCGGAGGAACGCGCAGGCAGGCAATGCGGAAGGACGCGGCGAAGGCGAAACGGGCGCAACCTGGCACCCGCACCACGGCAGGTGAACCCCCTCGCCCTGCGACGCAGGAGCGGGGAGAGGGCTGGGGAGAGGGGGGGGCTTGATAATACTGCGGTAACGCCCCTCCTCTCCCCGGCCCTCTCCTCCCTCGGAGGGAGGAGAGGGAGCAGGCTTCCTCGTTCGGATGGTGCGGGTGCCAAGTTGCGCGCAGGCGAAAGGCGGCCCGGGGAAACTCACCCGCAGTTCGACCCGGCGTCGGAACCCGCCGGGGAGCTGCCGGAGTCGAACGAGGAGCTTGAACTGCCCCCGCTGTCGAAGGACGAAGTGCTGCTGGGCGTTGAGTCGAACGATGAATGGCTTGGGCCGGGATCGGCCGAGTGGTGGCGTGTCGGCTCGTCGGGCGTGGCGGTCGGGTGATGGAGATGGTGGAGCGGGTTGGCGGGATTGGTGAGGCTGTCGTCGCCGAGGACGGGCGGGACGAAAGCTTGGCCGTCATCGCCAGAGCGAGGGGCGTCGGACGGGTGTCCCGACGACCGCGTGGCCGCGCGGAACAGCATCACCATCACAGCGATGGTCAGCGCCAGGAAGCAAAGCGCGGCGAACGCAACCAGCAGAAATGCCCAGCTCAGAGCCACGGTCGCACCGTGTCAGACGCGTTTGGCCGAGGCGAGCGAAAACCGGCTGGCGCTTTGCAGGTGCGTGAGCGCCAGCGCGAGGGCGTCGGCGGCGTCCGGGTCGGGAAGTTCCGCGAGCTGCAACATACGCTGGACCATCTTCGCCACCGCGAGCTTCTGCGCCGCGCCGTAGCCGACGATGGCCTGCTTCACCTTGCGCGGCGCGACCTCGAAGATTTCCAGCCCCGCCGCCGCCGCCGCGACCAGCGCCGCGCCGCGCGCCTCGCCCATGATGATCGCCGTCTGCAAGTTCTGCGCGAAGAACAGCCCCTCCACGATGCACACCGTCGGCTGGTGCTCGCGAATCACATCGCGCAGCGTCGCGTGAATCTTGGCGAGGCAGCGCGAGCGTTCCCAGCTTGCCGGACACTCGATGGTCCCGTGCGCCAGCGTGACCGGCTGCGGCTTGGCGGCGCGGATCACGCCAAAGCCAGTTCCCCGCAGCGATGGGTCCACGCCGAGGATGACCTGATGCACGCGGACGGCGGCCGGAGTCGTGGCTGCCAACGCGGGAGCAGCCGTGCGCCGCCTGGCTCCGCTCACGCGATGCTGCAACTGCTCAAATTGCTTCGGCGAAATGCCCACGCGCACACAGTGGCAAAGCGGCCGAGGGCTGCGAAGCCTCAATTGCGGGCCGGAAAGAACATCAGCCGGCGAGGCGTAATGCGTAAAACGTAAAACGTAAGGGCGTCAGCCCTCCGTTTCCTTTGCATCTTACGTTTTACGCATTACGCATCACGTCCCCCTCAGACATCCGCCGTCCGTCTGGAAAACTATTCCCAACTTTGCCGCTTGGCGGCGGCGCGCGCCGGGCTAGGCTGGCGGATGCCAGATGAACCGGCTCAACCGCATCCTGCATGTGGACGGCGACAGTTTCTTCGCCAGTTGCGAAATCGCGCTGGACGCGAAGCTGGAGGGACGGCCCGTGTGGGTGGGCGGCGGGCGGCGCGGCGACGGCATCGTGATCGCAGCCAACCGGCTGGCGAAGAAGTTCGGCATCGAGACGGGCATGGCGTGCTTCGAGGCGAAGGCGCGCTGTCCCAAGGGCGTGCTGTGCAAGCCGCATTACGACGAGTATCGGCGGCTCTCCGGCGAGATGTTCCACATCCTGGAGCAGTATGCGCCCACGCTGGTGCCGGTCTCGATTGACGAGGGCTTCCTCGACCTCACCTCGATGGACCAGCATGTCTGGCGCGACACGACGCCGATGGATTACCTCCGCGCCATCGGCGAGCGCATCCGGCGCGAGGTGAAACTCCCGGTGTCCGGCGGGCTGGCAAACTCCGCGCGGCTGGCGAAGCTCGCGACCGACGCGGGCAAGCCGGGCTTCCTCGAAGTCGCGCCCGGCACGGAGAAGGAGTTTCTCAAGGACCGGCCCGTGCGCGAGATGTCGGGCATCGCGAAACGCCGCGAGCGCGCACTCTCCGCGCTGGGCGCGAAGACGTTCGGCGACGTGGCGGCGCTGCCGTCCATGCTGCTCAAACAGGCGTTCGGCATCTGGGGCCAGCAGCTCTGGCTCTTCGCCAACGGGCAGTGGAACGAGCCGTTGCTGCTCGAAGTGAAGGACCGGACGACGATTTCGAGCAACACCACGCTGCCCTACGACGAGACGGACTATGAGGCGGCGCTGACGTTCACGTTGAGCGAGGCGACGCGGCTGGTCGGCCAGCTCCGGCGCGAGCAGTTGCAGGCGCGCGAGCTGGCGCTGACGATTCGTTTCAGCGACTTCACCGAGACGGGCAGCAGCCATCGCTTCCAGCACCCGCAGTTTCAAAACTCGGTCATCAACCGCGTGGTGGAGGAGCTGTTCCGCGACCTGATGAGCCGCGAGTGGAAGCCGGTGCGGCAAATCCGCCTCGCCTTCTGGAATCTCGCACGCCTCGACACGCAGCCGACGCTCTGGGGCACCACGCACGCCGAGCGCTGGGGCGCGCTGGACGAGGCCGCGCACAAGCTGAACACGCAGTTCGGCCAGCCGGACAAGCCCGCGCTGATGACGGGCGCGCAACTGGCGCTGCGCAGGGTGGACAGCGCGCACCAGCAGCCGAAGGCGAAATGCCCGTTCGTCCCGCAGCGCGAGATGGTGAAGAAGCTCTGGGGCACCGATGCCGACCCGCTGGCGCACAAGGGCCAGTGGGAGAAGCAGCTCGCGCGGGTGAGCAAGCAGGCGCAGTTCAAGCACTGACGGGCACCGCAAAGGAAAACGCCGAAGGAGGAGCGCCGCGCCCGCCGCAGGTGGCTCGCCGTTCAGCCGCCGGCGAGCACCGGACGGAAGTTCGCCTCGGTCAGGATGCGGGCGACTTCGTCACGCTTGTCGCCTTGGATTTCGATCTGGCCGTCCTTCACGGTGCCGCCAGTGCCGCAGGCCTTCTGCATCGCCTTCGCCAGTTGCTCCTTTTCGGGAAGGCCGATGCCGACAAAGCCTTTGACCACCGTCACGGTCTTGCCACCGCGTCCCGCCTTCTGCCGGATGATGTCCACGCGCCCGCGATTTTTCTGCGCGGCCTTCGCTGGGGCGACGGATGGCGCGGAGTCCGTGGGCGAACTCTCGGGCGCGGACGGGAGGCCGGCGCTGGACAGGGCATCGAAGGGGTTGTGGCCGAAGCTTTGTCCGCCGTCGGTGGGGATGCGTTTGGAGCTGCTCATGGGTGGTGGGAAGCGGTGGAGTGGCAGCCGCTATTCCATTGTGACCGGCCGGCGCGCCGCCTTCTTGCCGGCGTGATGGGATTTGTCCGCCAGCATCCGGTTCTTCGCGCCTTTGGACCGCTTGCGCTTCTGCCGGCGGGCCTTCTCCAAGCGGGCCCGCTCGTCAGCCAGCTTCCCCTGCTGGATGGCTTCGATCTTGTCGAGCAGGAGTCGGCGCGCGATGAAGCGGTTGAGTCCCTGCTGGCGGGTCGCCTGGCACTTGACCTGCACGCCGGTCGGGCGGTGGACCAGCATGACGCAAGTGGAAGTCTTGTTGACGTTCTGCCCGCCGTGACCGCCCGAGCGCACAAAGGTTTCCTCAATGTCGCACTCGCGCACGCCCAGCGCGGCCAGGCGTTGGGCGAGCTGGGTTTCCTTCTCCGGGCTGACGGGGAACGCGCTCATGCAGGGGAGTATGACCAGCAGTTCACGCAGCGCTCAATGCCAAAGCCGGCAATAACCGGTTGACCGTCTGAAGCGGCGGCGTAGGGTGCTCGTCAATGAACCCGACTCGCTCCACCCAAAACCGTGCCTCAGCCACAAAATCTATTCCCATGAACTCACCCTCCGCTCCCCAGACCTGCCCCGAGTGCTCCGAAACCGTCGCGTCCATGACCGGCCTTGCCCGGCGCGATTTCATCCGCGCGGTCGGCGTGATGGGCGGCGCGGCGCTGCTCCCGTCTGTCGCCAAGGCGGCCTCGACGGAAAAGCCGCGCGCGGCGAAGCCGGCGGAGTCGCTCGTCCGCGAGTTCTACGCCACGCTGACCGACGAGCAGAAGAAGGCGATGGTGCTGCCGTGGAATCACGGCGCGGACAAGGGCGGCCTGGCCACGCGCCTGAAGACGCACAACGCCGCGCCGCTCGGCAAAAAGCTCGGCGAGCAGTTCACCAAGGCGCAGCAGGATCTCATCCGCACGACCTTCAAGGCGATCCTCTCCGGCGAGGACGCCTACGAACGCATCAGCCGCAAGGGCACTTGGGACAGCTCCGGTTCCTTCGAGGGCAATGGCGTCGCCATCTTCGGCGACCCGTCGGGCAAGGAGCCGTTCTCCTGGGTCTTCGCCGGGCACCACCTCACGCTGCGCTGCGACGGCAACTCCCAGCCCAACACCGCGTTCGGCGGGCCGATGTATTACGGCCACTCCGCCAACGGCCACAGCGAGGCGAATGTTTACAACTACCAGACCCGGCAGGTGATGAGCGTCTTTGACATGCTCAACGCGCCGCAGCAGAAGCAGGCCGTCGTGGTCGGCGCCCCCAGCGACGGTGTGGCGGCGCTCAAGGCGAAGCTCGTGGCGCAGCCGCCCGCCGGCATCGCCTACGCGGAGCTGGACAAGTCGCAGCAAGCGCTGGTCACGGGCGTCATGCGCACGCTCATCAGCCCGTTCCGGCAGGAGGACGGCGACGAGGTGATGCAGCTCATCAAGACCAACGGCGGCATGGAGAAGGTGCGTCTCGCCTTCTACAAGGAGAACGCGGAGAAGGGCAACGACCGCTGGGATGCCTGGCGGCTCGAAGGCCCCGGCTTCGTGTGGAATTACCGCGTGCTGCCGCACGTCCACTGCTTCGTGAACGTGGTCGGCCAGGCGTAGCCCGCGCGGCAACCCGTCATGCGGCCCCGGCTCCAAGCTGTCCTCGGCGGGCTGCTGCTCGGCGCGCTCGCGGCGGGCAGCGCGGTGGCCGACGGAAACAAGGACACGGCTCCCGACTTCACGCGCGACGTGTTGCCCATCTTCGAGTCAAAGTGCCTCCGCTGCCACGGCGAGAAGAAACGCGACGGCAAGCTCGACATGCGGACGGTGGACACGTTGCTCAAGGGCGGAGTGACCAGTCCCGCCATCAAGCCAGGAAACGCCCAGAAAAGCCTGCTCATCGAGCTGCTTCACTACAACGAGATGCCGCCCAAGAAGGAAACTCCACGCGTCACTAAGGAGGAGCTTGAGCTGCTGCGCAAATGGATTAACGCGATGCCGGTTCCCGCCTCCACTTCACCCAAGTAGTTTCGCATGAAAGCCACCACCTACCTCGCCCTCCTGCTCGCCGCCCTGCCGCTCGCGGCCACGGCTCAGACGAACGAGCCGCCCGCCGGCTTCCGCGACCTCTTCAACGGCAAGGACCTCACTGGCTGGGTGGACGTGAACACCAGCAAAGACACTTGGACCGTGCGCGACGGCCTGCTCGTGTGCAGCGGCAAGCCCATCGGCGTGATGCGGTCGGAGAAGCAATATGAGAACTTCATCCTGCACATCGAATGGCGGCACATGGAGGCCGGTGGCAACTCCGGCGTCTTCATCTGGAGCGAGGGCACCGTGCCCGAGGGCCGGCGACTGCCGAAAGGCATGGAGGTGCAGATGCTCGAACTGCAATGGCCCGTCCTGAATCCCGAGAAGGACGGGAAGCCGCGGCCGATTGGTTACGTTTCCGGCGAGCTGTTTGGCGCAAATGGACTGAAGACCACTCCGGACAACCCGCGCGGCAGTCGGAGCCAGTCGGTCGAGATGCGTTGCAAGGGCAAGGGCGAGTGGAACATCTACGATGTCGTAGCCGTGGACGGCGTGGTGAAGCTCGCCATCAACGGCAAGTTCGTGAACGGCGTGAGCCAGGCGTCCGTGAAGAAAGGCTACCTGTGCCTCGAATCCGAAGGCGCGGAAATCCACTTCCGCAACCTCCGCATCCTTGAGCTTCCGCCGGGCATCACCACGCCGGAGCAGATTGCGCCTGAGGTGAAGAAGTAGAGGCCGCAGCCAACAAGAAGGCGCTGCCCTTCGACGAACAGATTGCAACTGCCCCAATGCCACTTCTGCGTTACCTGCTAGTGCTGAGTCTGCTTGCTCTTCAGGGAAGCTCGGCAGAGCCGAATCCAAAGCGTGATGCCGTTTATTATCCGCTCTCCACCCGGATGGATGCCGCCCGCTCCAACGCCAACGCAGTTGTTGAGATCGCACAAATCGCGAGACAGGCGGAACAAGACTACGGCCGCGATGTCCCGGAGGCTTTGTCTCTGGTCTTTGCAACCGCTGCGAGACTCATTGGTTCTTCTGTGCATCCTGACCAAACTCATCCGGCCTATTTCGAGATGGTGCACCGGCAGCGAATGTATCTCGAATTTGTCCCGTTCAAAGAGCGCTTTCACTTGCTCTATACTACTTGGCTTCCGTTGAACTCCGAGCTTGAGCAACTCCAACCGATTCCCAGTGCCAAGCCACGCAGGCTGACTGAATTGGACCTCCTGCTTGAGACATGGCGTGAGTTAAATGACGAGTTGGAACGAACCAAGAGTGTTGATCGCGCTCCCGAGCCGTTGCGCCCATGGCCTCCACCAAGCGCGCTGTGGCCGAGAACCAACGCACAGGGTATACCCGTTCTTGTCGTTGTCACCGGCAACACTCAGCCGGAGCAAGTTCAGGATCCTGTGGAAAGGGAACAGTTTCGCGCTGCCATCGCGACTTATCGCGAGGCGTCTCAACAGAAGAGCGACCGTCTGCAATTGCGATACAAAGGTGATTCCTTCACAAACTCTGTGATGCGCCAGATCGCGCGTGAGTATGGGAAGTCCCCGCACTTGGTAGCGCAGTTGCAGGAGGTGATGGACGGCTATCTGCCGCCGGAGACTTCCACCAACGTCATGAACACGGTCTTTGCGTCAATGAAGCCGGCGGTGGCGGGGCCGGGCAAATTCTTTTCTGTAAATTGATTGAGCATCAAACTGAGGGTGGGTTTTGGTTTTCCATGCTGAGGTAGATTTTTCCGGTTTCCCAGTCGTCGCTGGTCTCGGCCAGGAGGGCGG
>Ga0172367_10000308_pt1 | contig 74737 bp, 76 predicted proteins | sample Lak10m_FD_114542 | JGI IMG/M metagenome (GOLD analysis project Ga0172367, IMG submission 114542) | Freshwater microbial communities from Kabuno Bay, South-Kivu, Congo - kab_022012_10m | ecosystem: Environmental > Aquatic > Freshwater > Lake | place: Democratic Republic of the Congo: South-Kivu... | reverse complement strand
TCCTTAAATTAATTTTAAACATTAATTATAAAGGAGCATGGAGCTACTTGTTGATTCAGACCAAAACACTCAAGTGCAAGCCTGAATCATCTAATTTTGTCTCAAATGTTATGAAGACACACAACCTAAAAAATATTTTTCCGCAAAGTCTGCAATTGATTTAATTATTTCGACATCAGTACACTCTACAATTAGCTCATAAAAGGGATGAGGATTTTTCTTAGCCAAAAAACAAAGAGCATTCACTTGAAACTTTTCTTGAATTAAAACTAACAATTTTTGGGCCGAGACAAAATCAATTTTTTCTCCGACTAAATCTGAAACATTTTTCCTTCCAATAAATTCAATCTCAGGAATAGTGTGATAAAAATTTTTTATCTTTACCAAGTCATCTGTTTTATAGCGAGTCATTCCATTAGCAGTTGTCAGTATTGGAATGAGTTCCATCTCTTTTTCAAGCTCAAAAGCCGGATAGATTCTTTCTGTATAAGGACAATAAAATTCATAAAAATGAGATTGATAAGCTAATAAAAAACGATCGTCTACAGGAATAGATACAACCCCTTCTGTTGACCATAAACCTTTTCCTTGGAAAATAACGTTCGGAAAAATTTCTTTTAGCTTTTTAAAAAAATAAAATGAAGAAGAAGTTTGCCAACAACTAATAAGAAAAAGATTTGGAAACATGAAAATACTAGTTTCGGCATTCCATTCATTCACCAATCTTAGCTTTGCCTTGATTTTTGAATCACTCATAATACTTAAAAGTTTTTCTTTATGAGTTAAAGAAAAATCAAGCAATTCCAATAAGAATGTAGGTGACCAAACTGAAATTAGTGTCAATTTTTCTTCGAACATTTTTTTCAGGGTGAGCAACATGGTTTGCTCCACACTTTCAACTCGAGAAATTTTCTCATTAACTAGCATCGTTTTATCTAATATAAATTGATCAAAAAAACTGAACAATGATGCATCGTTTGAATTTAAAGTTGATCTGAATTCCTCCGGAACCCAAGAAAGGGACCAATAATGTTTTCCGCTTTGAATCTGGGGCACACGCTTATACAAATCATAAATCCAAGGATCGCTAGCGTTTTTCAACTCATTTTTAAAGGTCTTGGTGTAAGGTATCCATTTTACCTTGTGAGTTGATCCACTTGTCGGTACACAATGAACTCCTGAAGAACGTTGCAACTCAAATTGCTTTTGATAGTCATGATAATTTGTCAAAGGGAGATTGGAAAAATTTTGATAGTTCATATTAATCTTAGATAATTGAACATTTTTCAACTGATCCATTTGTCTCATGAATTTCAAATAATTCTTTTTTGTAGATAGCTTCAATATGCCATGAAAGGTTTCTTCTATCATTTTTTTAATAGATTTTTTCTTAATAATTTCAAAGGATGAAGCAGACCTAGTTTTAAATCCACTTTACCAATACAGGCAAGCTCATCTCCTCTTTCCCAGTTACTATTCTGTTTTTTAAAAAAAGCAATCTTTGGGTATTTTAATTCAAGTTCACTTGTAATAGGTGCTATTGTCGATTTTAATTTTTCGTGTTCGCCATCTAAAAATTCAATGACACCTGTCTGCTTGTTGAATTTTCCTGGATAAATACGCTCTGAAAGACCTTGAAGTAAGGCTTCATATGTATTTGGTGTTTCTTTATCAAATCTTGGGTAATAGTTAATAAAATTGTTTGCGAGTAAAAGATAGGTTTTATACCCTTTAGAAATTAAAAACCACCACACTGGCCTATTAAAATATTTAATTTTCAATAAAAGCATCTGCTTTAAAAAGGCCATCGTTAAAACAGAAGTTCCCCAATGTTCAGGAGAAATAATCGTATCTCCACTGTACAATATTCGATAATTCTTGCCATCGTGAATATAATCAAAATCATCAATAGTTGAAAAGCCTTTCACTTCTTTTTGAGAATTCAGCATTAATATTACACGTGTTTTTTTTTGCAAATCACTTTTAAATCTTAAAAAAGCGACGTTATCATAAAAAAGCTCAAACAACTTAAACATCTCAATAATTTGATATTCTTTTAGGGATGTTATCCTAATGGTTTTAGCTACGAGTTTTTTCTTCATCGAGTTATTTTAGTTTGATTGATGTAATAATGCAAAAAATTAAGGTTTAAATTTTACTTTCTAAAGTTAATTTGATCTAATTTTTATGCACTATGAAAAACACTTTACAAAACTATCTTACTTTTATTAAAAAAGCGGATTCTCGCTATATAGTCACTTTCATTTTGCTCATTTATAATATTTTAGGTTTTACCATATTAGGTTTTAATCGAACTCCTTTTCAAGTTTTTTCAACTGTAGTTTTTTCTGTTGTTTTGCATTTTATTTATGATTATGTATTTTACAAGAAAGTTCTTTTTTCAATATCTGCAGTGACAACTGCTTTGGGTTTAGGTTTACTTGTTAATTACGGACACAACTTACTTTATCCCATCATCCCTATTTTTATCGCCATTTCATCTAAATATCTTTTTACTTACAATGGCAAACATCGATTTAATCCCGGAATGTTTGGTGTGGCCATCTCAGTTCTTTTGGCCAGTGATTTTATTTCTGCTGCCCCAGCTTATCAATGGAATGGAATTTCTTCCATGGCAATTTTTATCATAATGCCTGCGATTCTATTTTTTATGCCTTCAATTAATCGGCATTATTTGGTTTTAAGTTTTCTTGGAGTATTTTTACTTCAAATTATTTTGCGATCAATTCTTATTTCTCACTACTTGCCTTTTCAAACTTTGTTTTTAGGAACAATTTCAAGTCCTGCTTTTTTCCTATTCACATTTTTTATGATCACAGACCCTCCAACTAGTCCGAATGATAAAAAATCTCAGATCATAATCGGTGTTTCTCTTGGTCTTGTTGATTTGCTTTATCATTTAGTGTCAAGTTACCACACCTTTTTTTATGCCGCTTTAACAGTTGGAAGTGTTCGTTTACTTTGGTCTCATTTTCAATCTTTGAAAACTGAAGGTCTCATCAATTATTTTCAAACTCGCTTTTTAGAGTCAAAATATTATCTTCGATTATTGACAATTGTTTGTATTACATTAGTTTCAGTTGGAGTTTATCGCCACTTAAATTTCGATCAATTCTATGAATCAGAAATAGGTTTTTCTTTTAGAAAAATTGACCCCGCACACAGTCAACTTCAATTTCAAAAAGGGGAATTATTAGAGAGTGTCGATGAGCGAGTAAGACACATGGGAAAATGGTTTTTAGCAATTACCGATGGTATTGCCATTGGTGATTTTGATAATGATGGAATGATCGACTTATTTATGACCAATGCCCACAAGCATAAAGATGATCGAAATGCTTTATTTAAAAATATGGGAAATTTTACTTTCAAAAGAATTCCTTCTTCTACTCTTTCTGAAGCGGCATTTAATTTTTCACAAACAGGAGTAAACTCAAATGCAATGTTTGTAGATTTTGATAATGATGGTGACCTAGATCTATTTATAACCTATGCTTTTGGAAAGAAAGGATCCTCTAGACTCTTTAAAAACCTGTTAAAAGAAAATAATTCTTTAGGTTTCACAGACATCACTCAGGATAGTCATTTGTTTCAATATTCAAATTCAGCTACAGCTAATTTTTTTGATATGAATAATGATGGAAAACTAGATCTCGTTTTAGGTAATACCATTGCAACTCATCTTCCAGAATACAATTCACCTACACCACTTGATTTTTTTGATCTTCCAAAGCCTGAATATAAAAACGATCGAAGAATGTTTAATTTCATGCACGATAGTTGGCATCAAGCAAATAATGGAGGGTTGAATTATATATTTACTCAAAATGATGATCATACTTTTAACAAACTTGATCCTAAACTTCTCAATATGAATGAAACAAGATGGACCATGGCCATTGGAACTGCTGATTTAAATCAAGATGGCTTTACAGATTTGTATATGGCCAATGATTTTGGTCCTGATGATCTCTATTACAATAACAAGGGAGTTGGCTTCATTCATTTCAAAGAAAAAATGTTTGGTAGCATTGGCAATGACACATACAAGGGGATGAATGCAACGATTGCAGATTTTGACAATAATGGATTTCAAGATATTCATGTTTCAAATGTTCACCATCCACTTCAAGCAGAAGGTAATTTACTTTGGTATTTTTATCCAAATCATTCCAATTCATTTTTTCCTGAAATAAAAGATCAAGCAACTTACGCTGGAGCATTAAATGAACACCGATTTGGTTGGGGGGCTAATGCAACTGACTTTAACCATGATGGTTGGGTGGATTTAATTCAAGCAAATGGAATGGTTGATAATCTTTTTGATAGAAGAATTGATCAAACTGAAAATGACTGTCCAGATTTTTGGTATATAAATGAGAAAATTGCTCGCTCACCTCCAAGCATACATCGATATATAGATAACTGGGGAGATATTCGAGGTAATTGCATTCACCCCTTCGAACAAAATCGACTTTATCTAAATCGAGGATTAAATAGAAGACCTCAATTTATCGATGTGGCCAAAGAAATAAATTTAAACGATAAAGCAAATTATCGTGGAGTCGCCATTGCCGATTTTAATAATGATGGTTCAGAAGATGTGATCATCAGTTCTCTGTATAGAAACCCTTTATTATTTGAAAATGTAAAATCTAAAGAGAATTTAAATCAGTGGCTTGGAGTTAAACTGCATTCAGAAGATTTTTCGTGCAATAGCATGGCCTTAGGTTCGAAATTAACTCTTACAACCATTGATGAAAAAGAGGTCGAACATCGATTTTACAGAGAAGTAAATCTCGTCAATGGCTTTTCTGCACAGCATGACCAGAGAATCGTTTTTGGTGTTCCTTCAAAACAAAAATTTAAAAAACTTGATATTACTTGGTGTGGGAAAATCAATCGAACTTATAGCGATATCAGGTTGAATCACTATCAGAATATTACTTTAAAAAAATAGTTTAATATTTTTCTCATTTAATTTAAAATAAACTTAAGAGGATATTAAATGAACAAAGAAGAACACGAACAGCTGCTTTCGAAAGTTATCAGTCTAAGAAGCGATAATCTTGTCGCATATTTTTTCACTTTAACCTTACTTTTTACCACTGCCCTCATGTATTTTTTTGCAAATTTTTTCAGTCATTCTGGATTTGTGCTTTGGTTCATTTCTGTTATTTTGTTTGCTTTTACTCTATTTCAATGGTCGATTCTTCAACATGATTTTTTTCACAATTACTTTTATGAGAAAAAATCTGAAAATATCACTTGGGGTCTTTTTGCATCACTTTTTACATTAGTTCCTTTTTACGATAGCAAACTTGAACATTTAGAGCATCATGATCGCATTGGTTCAAACTTAGATCCTGAAAGAATTCAGCTTCAAATTTCCGAAAAATATCTTCCTTATTTTACCACTCTTTGGAAGTATCACATTCCTCTTTTGACTCCAACCTTGCTAATTATTAAGTTTTGGAATTTAAAAAATTTAAAAAGTATTTATCAAGGAAAGCATATTTTAAGAATTCTATCTTATCTTTTACCTTTAATTTTTCATTTATATTTAATTACTGATCTAGCTCCATTGCAGTATTTTAAGACTTGGGGAATCGCCTATATCTTTTATTTTTATATGTGTGATTTGTTTTTATTAAGTCAGCACATCCAAGGAGAAAATGGATCATCTGAAGTAAGTAACCAAGACGAACTTTGTCGCGACGTCGAATTGCCAAACTTGGTTGAAAAGTTTTTCTTTCTAGGATTCAATCGTCATGGCTTGCATCATCTTATTCCAAATCTACCAGGCTATCACTTATGCATGATACAAGCTCATGAGGTAAAAAAACTTACCCTATTAGAGTTACTTAAACTTCGTCATCAATTAGTTTTTACTGATTTAAACAGTAAGATCTGAAAAACTATTCCCATTTTCTATGGGCATTCCACCAGTCAGCTTTGACAACTCACTAGATGCTTTCATCTCTAGTTTTAAATTAGTTATGAGCTTTCTCAGTGTTTCAATTAACTCATCTTCATTTTGTTGTTGATGCTGAGTGATTTTAGAAAATGAAAAATGAGCATTATCTAAATTATTCTTAAGGGTTTCTATCTTATTTTTTAAGTAAGTTAAGTCTGTCATTTCCCGAGAACTTATCATTAAATCTAATTTAGATAATGATACATCCATTAATGTGGTCACTTCTTGGAAATTGACAAGAGATTTATCAAATCCTTTCATTTCAAACTTAATTTTTTGCAGATATTGCTCTAGCTTTTCACTATCACTTTCAGATGATCTAACCACCAATAATTGGTCTATACTTTGAATCATTCTAAGTCTGTATTCTTCAATTTCCTTTTTCAATTCTTTGAAGTCTTGTTTTATCTCTGAAAGCTGAGTCACACTTTTTGTATATTCATCAACCAACCTTTCAGATCTTTCAGAATGCTGATAAAGCTTATTTTGATCTTTAAAAATTTCTTTTGAAGAAGAAAGAACATACTTACACTGCTCTTCCATTTGATCTTTCACATCGATGATATAAGCAACTTTAGCTTTTAAATTTTGATATTCTAATGCAGAGTCATTTTCTAAGTCATAAATATCTTGGCCATATCTTTTTATATCATTTAACAAAAGACGATAGTTCGAAATAGAGCTTTCTAACTTCTCTATTAACTGATTTCTTTTATCAAAGTCAAATTCCAAATTAGCATATACTTCAATAGTTTTTTGATAAAGTGCAAACACGCCATTCTTTTCGCAAAAATCTTTAAAGATATTCTTCTTAGACACATCAAAATTATGTAAATGAATTGAATCAAGGACATTAGAAAATTCATGGGCAAATTCATTTGAATTTTTAACGATAGCTTTCTTTGTCTCAAGTAAAGGATAAAATATAATCATTACTCTTTTTTGGTTTGAATACTCTACCGGAGAAACATACATTTTAAAAACTTTAGATTCTTCCATAGATGATGTCTTTACTTCGACATCATACTCTCCCTGAGTGTTTAATCTTAGCGAGTTTAATAATCCAGAATGGCTTTCTAGATTGGTAAAACGCTGCAAAAAATCCCAGCTAAGTGATTCTTTATCTTCTTTAAAGTTCTCTAAAGCCCATTCTTTGTAAAACAAATCATTGGCCCAGACCAAGTTTAGGTTACTATCTAACAAGATTGAAGAAAACGGCATGGCTTCTTCAAAAATTGACCCAAATGACATTCTACGGTGAATATAATCATGAAGCTTTATTATTTCATTTTCAGACTCTTTAGAAAACTTTGTCATTTTCTTTGACTGAGTAGGGACAATCTCTTCTTTTAGAACAGTTATAATATTTGACTCAGATTTTTGAAAACTAGCTTTTTCAATAAATCCATTTAAAAAGAAACCTGCAGCCAAAAGCAATGTTGCCAAAGAGATAAAAGCAATAATTGAAAAAGAAACAGATTGAGCAGATTTTTCAAATTGAATTTTTCGAAGAGCTATTTCAGGCTCAAGTGCTTTAAACCAGTTTTGATAATTCGCTGAAAATAGATTGAGGTGCTTAATAAGTTTTTCTTTATTCTCAATATACTTTGTTAAATTTACAGATTCTACTTTAACTATCTTTAATCGATTTTTAATCGCCTCTTTGATATCAAAAGGAAGTCCAGAACCTTCTGTGAAATTATTAATTGATTCTAAATCATTATTGATTGAGTTGTGTAATTGGTTGATTTTATCAAAACTGTAAACTCCATTTGATGATAGCCTTGCAGCAGAGAGTTTGATTCTTAAACTCGAACTCATACGAGTTAATGTTGGCCAATTTCTCTCACTTACAAAACCTTCAAATGAAGATACTTTTTGTAAAAGCGTAGAAAGAATATTCGTCAATTCAGAGGAGCTTTGTAATTCATTTAAACTTTCTTTTAGAGAACTTAAATTATTATTGAACTCTTCTCTGTTGTCGATTTCCTTGATTGTTCTAAGATCTTTTATTTCGAGATTTAGTTTTTCTAGAATTTCTTGCGCCTCAACATGACGATCTGAAATTGCATATTTTTTAATGTTATCAATATCATTTCTATCTTTTAAAATTTTTACTCTATTGGTCCCATCATACAGATAACTTACAAATTCAGTGTCTAATACGCCAGCTTTATAATAATAAAAAGCTCCGTAGGAAAACAAAGCTAGAAGCAATGTGATCGCTGATAAGTAATACATTTGTGAAATTCTTAGAAAAGAATTTTTCATTTACAATCTCCAAAAAATTTTAAGTTTTTTTTAGAATAAAGAAAATAAATCGATAGTATAAAATCTAAAAAAAACATCCTGTTTTCTCTCCGAATTTATAATACCATAATTTTGAGAATCGTTGTTGCCAATTGCTAATAAAGAAGCTTTTTTTGAGATAGTGCCTCTGCTTGGCAATACCAGTGTTACCGGATTAAATAAAAAATTAAAATGAAGCAGTGTTTTCTGTGAAGACAGAGCGATTGAATCAAGTAAGTCGGTATTTGATCTTACGTTTAATTCTTGATCAATTTCGACAATTAAATGTTTTTGAGCAATACTTTCTAGAGTTGGGTCAATGATGTAATTGGCTATATTATTTGGAAAACCAAGCAAGCTTTTTTCACCTACTCTTTCTAGCAAGTCAATGCGATACACCTGTTCAGGATTAAAAGAACAATCCAACTTTAATTTCAACTGACTTAGTCCTGTTCTCTCTGAATCAGCAGCAGAAAATGTCAGGAGTTGATTTCTTTTTAATAATTTTTTCGTAACTTCATTCACGATGCTACGTTGAGTTTCAATGTAGGGGTCATTTCTAATTAAACCATCAATGACGATGACATTTTTTCTAAAAGCAATTTGTACTTTGCCATGAAATTTGAATATTGAGGCAACAGTCAAAAACTCTGGCAACACATCCAAAAGATTATTCCAGCCTTCTAAGCTCAGTTCCATTTGATTAAGCTTTGAGATTTCAAATTCTTTAAACATCTTTTTATTGGAAAAGAAATCAATGAAAATTGATTCGACTTTTTCTTTTATGGTTTCTTTTATATTAAATAAATTTTCGAAATTTTTTCTAGAATTTTCAACTTGAAATTTATAGCTTAATAAATTTTGATACAACAAAGATACTAAACTATCGGTATTTCCATTGTTCACACTCTGAAGCTCTTCTAGAGTCTTAATACAATTTAAATATTCAATATCTAGACTTTCTTTATTCATTAGCTTGCAATATCTTCGACTGATTCAAACATTGTTCTAAGTTTTGCTTTCAATTTTAAAATTGCTTGAGTGTGCAGCTGAGAAACTCTTGACTCAGTTACGTCTAAAACCTGGCCAATTTCTTTAAGATTTAAATCTTCATAATAATATAACGATAGAACCAAACGCTGCTTCTCTGGAAGAGTCATGATCCCCTCTTTGATTCTCTCTCTTGAGTCTTTTAAGCTAACTGTTGTATATGGATTTAATGCACGATGGTCTTCCATCACTTCAGAAATAAGTTTTTTGTCACCTTTATTGAAGCTAGCTGAATCATCAATATTAAGTAATGAAATCGATTTTGCCTTATTTAATAAATCATGGAACTCTTCTTGATTCATTCCTAATTCTTTACACATTTCATCATCAGTAGCTGGTCTTCCTAGGTTTGCTTCAAGTTTTGTATATGCTCTTTCGATTGTTTTTGCTTTTTCTCTAATGCTTCTTGGAACCCAGTCTTGTGCTCTTAATTCGTCTAAGATAGCCCCTCTGATTCTAAATTCCGCATATGTTTTAAATTTATTGTCTCGGCTTGGGTCGAACTTTTCAATAGCATCCATAAGACCGATTACACCACAAGAGATCAAGTCATCAAGCTCAATATTTGAAGGTAATCTCGAAGCAATTTTTTGAGCAATGTATTTTACAAGTGGAGCATATTCTATAACTATTTCATCTTTTACTTTCGGATCAACTGTCGATCGGTAATCTTTTAGGTTTTTTAGTTTTTTTGATAGTGTCGACATGCCTTACCTCGGAGTTATTTGTTTAAAGTTGAAGCGCTCTTTTTTGCGGAAAACTGTTGATACAAGAATGAGGTATCAATAAGGTTTTCCACTTCAGACTCTTCGGTAAATTTTCTTATTAGTTTTGCAAAATTTTCGTCTAAGGAATTTTTTTCCTCTTTTAAAAGTATGCTATCAAATTGATCTACTGGAATATCTTGCTTATCAATTCCGCCCAATATAGACAAACGACTACTTAGAAAATTCTCAACTGTTTCACTCAGCGTTTTAACCATTCTTTGATATTGGTTCTGACTAGAAACTTTATTAACAATTAAATGATTCTCATTAACTCCAAACTCTTTGTTTAATATTTTTATTAAAGAATATGAATCCGTCACAGAAGATTTATCAGGAGTTACAACGATAAAGCGATAATCAGTATAGGCATTTAATGTTAATGTTTCTTTAGTTAATCCAGCAGGGCAATCAAGCAAGATATAATCATAATCTTTTTCATGATTAACAATTATATCAATAATTATTCGATCAATTTCTAAATTTTTATTAAATAAATCTACATTCCCATTACAACCGGCCAACAAATGCAAATTACCTTCACGGTAAATGCATTCATCAAATTCCTTTTGAGCTGAAATTAATTCATAAAAGCAATTGTTTACAGGTAATCCAAGTTTCACAACTGTATTTGATAAATTATAATCACAATCGAGTAGAAGTACTTTAAAGCCCTTCTTGGCCAACAACTTTGCAAGTTTTACTGCGACGGAAGTTTTTCCAACCCCACCCTTTCCTGCAGTTACCGAAATTGTTTTCGCAGTAGAATTTGTTTTTTTTGATTGATACTTATTTTGTGAAATTAACCAATCACTACGATTGGGTCTTTGCAAGTTTTGCATGGACTTCCTGTCTCCTATACTGCTCGCAATTTCTTCCTGAAATTGCTTTTAACTTTAGTTCAGTTTAAATAAGCCTGCCATAATTCTTTCACTTGTTGCTGCTTCTAAATCATCTGGAACAACAGTCCCTGTTCCAAAAAACTTATAAGGTAAATCTCCTACTTCGAAAGAAATGTTAAACAGCGATCCGAAGTTCAAACATTCATCTAAGTGTGAAACAACAAGTCCATCAGCAAGTGGTCTATATTTACTGATGACTTTTCTATTGTACAACTCAGATTGAATTGCGCAAATAGTGATCAATACTTCCACTTGTGGGAAAGCTCTTCTAAGTCCATCAATAAATCTTTTTGTTTCATTAATCTCTGAATCAGTGCATTTGTAATCAATAAATATTGAATTTCCTGCTTCAACACCTTTTCTACATTCAGCTACTATTTCAGCGATCGTTGAAGTTCTTGTTACATTTAAATTGAAAACTTTCTCAGCAAAGCTAGACTTCGTTTCAGAAATACCGTGATTATTTTTAATAACCAAAGCATCTTTTTTAAGACTAGCGATTTTAGAAACTAGAGTTGATTGACCTGAAGATGCTTCAGTAACAAATACAGTAATCACAGGATTTTTTCCAGCATCTACTCTAGAAAAAAGAGGCATATCTGTTTGCACAGCAGTCATCATTTCACGAAGTGCGAATTCAAAAACGATATCTGCATTTTCCACATCTTTTTCTGTTAATTCGAAAAGTCCCTTTTTGATTAGCTTTTGAATGTATGACTCACTAATCTCTAAGCTTCTCAGTGTTGTTCTTAACTGATAAATTCCAGTAGGCTCTTTCTTTTGAATTCTTTCTACGTTTTTAGTTAACTCAAATAATTTTTTTTCTAACTCTTCTATTTTATTTTTTTGCTTTTCAGATAATTCAAAATTCTGTTCAACATTTTTCTCTCTAGGCGTTTCGATCTTTGCTTCTGTATGAATTCTTGGAGAAGATTTTTTAGGTTCATCTAAAACTGGCTTTGAACTCATCACTTCTGAATCAAAATCAAAATCTTGAGAGAAATTCTTTGTAGTCTCTCTTTCACCAAGACTTAAAAAATCATCTAGATTATTTTTTACATCATTAAAAACTTTTTTGGTTGTTGAAACTTGTTTATTTAATCCCATACTTCCGTATCCACCAGCAGACGTAGTTGCTTTAGGTGCTTTTCTTGATTCGTCATGTTTATCAATCATGTTTGCAATATAAGATGCGCTACCATTATAAAATTCTTGTTTTTGATTTCCATCAAGAACATGATCTACTTGAGCTTTTTTCACATAACTTTTTTCAGATATGGCTGCTGTAATTTCTATTTTATGTTTTTTAAACGCACTCTTTAATCCCTTATTGGTAACAGTTTTTAAAATAACTGCATCAGGGCCAAGTTCTCTTTTGATTTCTCTTAGTGCTTCATCGATAGTGTCTGCTTCAAATTTTCTAACATGCATGTCTTACAACCTCACCGTTCCTAGTGATCTAATATTTGCATCTGGGGATAACTCATTATGACTTACGACCACCAGATTTGGTATAAACTTCTCTGTTAAACGCTTAAAGTGAGAGCGGATAACTGGAGAACATAAAACGATCATTTTCTCACCCATATTCGTCGCTTCTTCAATTTTTTCGTTAAGAGAAGCTAAAATAATTTGAGTCACTTTAGGATCAAGAGATAATTGTTGGCCTTGATCTGTTTGGATAATATTTTGAGCAATAGACTCTTCAATATTTCTATCCAAAGTAAATAAAGGTATATCACCTTGATCACTTCTAATCTTGTCCGTGATCGTTCTATACAGCGCTTGACGAGAAAATTCTGTCAATGCATCTGCATCTTTAATTGTAGTTCCATACTCTGATAAAGTCTCTAAAATTGTGCGTAGATCTCGTACTGAAACACCTTCTCTGAGTAAATTTTTCATTACCTTTAAAACGATTCCCAGATTTAATATATCAGGTATTAAGTCCGCTACGATTTTTGGATGTGTTTCCTTAAAGTTATCTAAGACTCTTACCAGTTCTTGTCGGCCAAATAGTTCATGAAGATTAGATTTTAAAATTTCAGTCAAGTGTGTTGCCAAAATAGTTGAGCAATCAACTACAGTGTAACCGTTGTAACCTGCATCTTCTTTTTGATCCTCAGAAATCCAAACAGCTTTTAAACCAAAAACCGGCTCTACGGTATCGATCCCATCCATTTTTTCAATTACAGTTCCAGGGTCCATTGCTAAAAAGTAATCACTCATCAGTTCACCCTTAGCTACTTGAATTCCTTTAATTTTTATTGAGTAACCACCTGGCTTTAATTCTAAGTTATCCTTAATTTTTACTGATGGAATAATGACTCCCCAATCAACTGCAAAAAGCTTTCGCATATGAGTGATTCTTTCAAGAAGATCACCGTTTTGTTCAGTATCAACTAAATTCACTAATCCGTAACCAACCTCAAGCTCAACCAATTCCATATTAAGAAGTTCTTCAAGATTTTGAGCTGTAGCTTTTTTCACTTCAACAGATTTAATTTTTTCATCATGCTCTGCTTTCTCATTATTTTGTTCAAGCTTGAATGCGATGTAACCGAGTATTCCTCCCATCGTCAAAAAAGGAATTTTTGGAAGTCCTGGGATGAGTCCAAAGAAAACTAATACACCGGCACCTATATAAATTGCCTTAGGATGAATTTTAAATTGCTTATGAACTTGCATCCCAATATTATCTTCATTGGTATTTCGAGTAACTAATAGACCTGCAGCCGTAGAGATAATGAGCGCCGGAATTTGTGTCACTAATCCATCACCAACAGTTAAGAGAGTAAAAGTTTCAGCTGCTTTTGCCGCATCCATTCCAGATTGCGCCACTCCAATGATAATCCCACCAATAATGTTGATAGCCGTAATTAGTATACCGGCAATGGCATCTCCGCGAACAAACTTCGAAGCACCATCCATCGATCCGTAAAAGTCTGCTTCTTCGGCAACTTCCTTTCTTCTTCTTTTTGCTTCGACATCATTTATTAACCCGGCATTTAAGTCGGCATCGATGGCCATTTGCTTTCCTGGCATAGCATCTAATGTAAATCTTGCTGCAACTTCAGCGACTCGCCCAGCACCTTTGGTGATGACCATAAAGTTGATGATAACTAAAATGATAAAGACAATGATACCAACTACAAAATTTCCTTCTACAACGAATTCACCGAAAGCTTTAATAATATGTCCAGCGGCTTCAGTACCATCTTGAGCTCCATGTAATAAAATATTTCTAGTCGAAGCAACGTTTAAAGCTAGTCGAAAAAGTGTAGAAATCAAAAGCACAGAAGGAAAAGTAGAAAAATCTAACGGTTTTTTCGTATATAAGCTCACGAGCATAATGATAACTGAAAAAGCTAGAGAAAAAGAAAGAAGTAAATCAAGAAGAAATGGATGAATTGGCACGATCATCACAACCATGATGAGTAAAATGCCAACACCAGCTAACACATCTGGCCCTTGAGTAAATATCTTCATCTTCTTAAAAAAATCATTCATAACTTATCCTTAAATTAAGCTAAAGCTTTTTTCTTCTTTTTTAATTTGTAAACAAATGCCAACACTTCTGCTACCGCTTTGTAAAGCGTTCGTGGAATTGGAGCACCAATTTTAACTGTCTTATAAAGTGTTCTTGCAAGCATAACATTTTCAACAATAGGGATATTATTTTCTTTTGCTATTTCTCTAATTTTCATCGCCATGTGATCAGCACCTTTTCCAACAACTAAAGGTGAAACCATATTTTCTGAATCATACTTAATTACTACTGAAATGTGCGTTGGATTTGTTACAACCACGTCAGCCGTTTTAATATCTTTGATCATTCGTTTTCTAGACATTTCTCTTTGAATTTGACGAATTCTCTGCTTAATTTCTGGATTTCCATCTTGCTCTTTACTTTCTTGTTTTAACTCTTGTTTTGTTTGCATTAATCTTTTTCGGTAAGTAAATTTTTGGTATGCAAAATCCAAGAGCGCCACAACTCCAAGACCCAAGATAATTGAAAACGATAATTTGATTAAAATAGATTTTACCTGAACAAAACTTTGCGTGATTTCAAAATGCATCAATCCATTAAAACTTTCTAATTCGTTTTTCATGAATGCATAGACGATAGAAATAATAACAACAAACTTTATCAAGCCTTTAATCGTTTCAAAAAGAGCTTGCATAGAGAACAATTTCTTAATTCCGTTAATGGGATTTACTCTTTCAAATTTCGCTTCAAGAATATCTGGTGAATATAAAAATCCAATCTGTGAAACTTGGGCGATTATCCCGACTATCATTGCGACAAATGCCACTGGCGCTGAACATTTAACTGCTACAACAATAGTTCTAGTTGTAATTGTCTTCAAAGACTTTTCAGTAAAAGCAGATGAAATATCTAGAGTATAAAGCCATTCAATATATTTGGTTAATTCTTCGTAGATAAATGTGATAGACAATGAGAGAGTTAAAAGACAAGCAGCTAGAACAAGAACTGAATTTAGTTCTTTAGAAGAAACCACGTCTCCTTTTTTCCTAAATTCTTCTATCCTATGTTGCGACGGCTCTTCGGTTTTTTCGCCATCAAATTCTTCGGCCATCCTTGCCTCTTCTTATAGTAAAAACTGAAACCACATTCCTAGTTTTTCAGTATACATTCTAAAACATGTTTGAAAAAATTCTTCAGACCCTAAATAAAACACCAGTAATCCTAAACCAATATTAACTGCAAAGCTTACCGAGATCACATTCATTTGCGGAACTGCTCTTGAGACGATCCCCATAACAACATTTATGAGTAAGTTGATAAATATCATTGGAGTTGAAAGCATTAAAGCAGAAATAAACAATGATTTAAACATAATCATAAAAAAGTCGATCGATCCTGCCATTTTTCCTAAATTATAAACATGGATAGAAGAAAACGATGAAATTATTCCTTTAAACATTGGAATAAGCGCACCTGAAGATAAAATCATCATTAACACTGTCCATTCGATTAATTTTTCAAAAGGACCGACTTGTCCCCCAGCATTTGGATCAAAGTATGAAAGTGCGTTAAGTCCAATTTGTTGTGTGATAAGGGCACCAGTAGAAACAAATAAAGTCATAATTATTTTAACAAAATAGCCAATAACAATTCCAACTATAGCGTTAAAAATTGTCAGCATCCAAAAACTATTTTCTCCGACATACTTCATGTCTGCTAAGATTGGTTTTTCAATCAATGGAAAAAAAGCATAAGTAATAATAACTGTGGTGAGTACTTTAACTAGTACTGGGATAGAAATATTATCAAAAATTGGAAGTTGAAAAATAACAGCAAACCATCTGGTAAACGCTAACCAAAATGCAACGATTATCGACATGTCTGTAATCGCGATATTGATCATGAAACTATTTCTCCATAACAATACGAGGTATATTCGTAATTAAATCTTTGGTAAAACTTGTTAATGTATCTGACATCCAAGGTGCAAAAAATACGAGTGCGGCCACAATCACTAAAATCTTAGGGATAAACGAAAGCGTTTGCTCGTTAATTTGTGTTACTGCTTGAAAAAGAGATACCAATATACCTATCAACAAAGCACCAATTAACATTGGAGCCGAAATCATTAGTGCAACTTTGACTGCTTGATTGGCTATTTCTGTATAAGAATCATAATTCATAAGATCTCCTATTGATTAAACGAGCGAAGTATTGATCCTGTAACCAATTGCCAGCCATCTACTAAAACAAACAGTAATAACTTAAATGGCAGAGAAATAACAACCGGAGGAAGCATCATCATCCCCATGGCCATTAACACTGATGCCACAACCATATCTAAAATAAGAAATGGTATATAGAGCAAGAATCCTATTTGAAATGATGTCTTCAATTCCGAAATAATAAAAGCCGGTATCAAATAATGAATTGGAACATCATCTATGGTTGTCGGGGCTGTTTTTCCTGTAACATCATAGAATAATCCAATGTCAGCCTTACGAACTTGCTTTTGCATAAATGCTCGCAAAGCAAGAGTGATTTCATCGATAGCCACAGTAGTCGGAATTGTTTTATTCATATAGGGAGTGATTGCCTTATTGTAAATTCTCTCTCCTGTCGGTTGCATAACAAACATAGATAAAAAAAGTGCAAATCCAACAAGCAATTGATTTGGTGGCATGTTTTGTGTCCCTATCGCTTGTCTCATAAAAGATAAAACCACTAAAATTCTTGTGAAACTTGTACATAAAATAATAATTGAAGGCGCAAGAGTGATAATGGTAAAAAGCAAAAGAATTTCAATCGAATCGACAAGATTTACACCTTGACCGAAATTGATCGACATTCCTGGCAAATTCATAGAATTTTGCGCTTGAGCAAAGGCTTCAGGAGAATTAAATAAAACTATCCCCAAAAATCCTAACCATAATAATCGATACCAGTTTGCTTTTTTCATCTTTATTCCTATTGGAGTTGCTTTAAATTTTTTAACTTTGACTTTATTTGATCTGAAAGTTTTACTTGATCAGCTACTGGCTTTTTCTCAAGCGACTGTGAAGCTGCAGTTGTATTTGAACTATCAAAATCATCTAACATGTCATCTAATGTCGTAAGTTCTAAAGCTTCATCATTTTTTAACTTAAAGTCTTTACTTGTTTTTGAAGCTGAATTTAAATTCATATCAAAATTATCACCGGCCACTTCCGCTTCTGAAGATTTAATGATTCCAGTTGTATCTTTGATTTCTGAAATGAGTTGTATTCCAGCATCAGTATTTGACACTAGAAATACTTGATTATGAGCTCTGATCATAAGTAAAGATTTTTTAGGAGCTACATGAGTTGTACTTAAGACATCTACAAGCTTGGTGCTGTGTAAAAATCCTAATTTTCCTTTTTTGATAACTCCCTTTTTGAACATGGTTAATACTCCATAAAAACCAAGGATCATAAGAGATAAGAATGCAACAAACTTTCCAACATAACCTGCGATTGAAAAACCACCATTTTCTTTGTTTTCAACAACTTTCGCTCCAGCATTCTTTTCTTTTGCCGTAGAACTCATGGCCAAACTGACCCTATCGGTTGCATTTTGAATTTCAGTTTTTACTTCGCTTTTGGTTTCTGGCTTAACTTCATTTTTAGCTACTTTAATTTCTGCTTCTTTTTCGATTTTTTCTAAATAAGATTCATCTAACTTCTCTGCATCTTTATTTAATATATCGACAATTTTTGACTCGGCTACAATGCTTGGCTTTCTAGCGGTTTGAGACTTGAATGGAAAATTGACTTCTACAACACCATTTTTAAGATTGATATTGACTAAATTTTCATTTCCAGAGAATCCTGTCACTGATGTTGCTAAAATTTTAACTGTTTCTCTGTCAATTTGAGATGCCGTGATCTGCACTCCTTCGATAGTTTTAGAAATTTTTTGAGTTAAAATCGCACTAGGTATTTTTACTTCAATGGTATTATTCTTAACGAGCAATTCTGGAGAATCAACGGAGTTTCCCATATACTTTATTGCTAATTTTTTTTCATTAGTTTTTGAAGGGACTAGATCGACTCCTTTAATGCTTGTAAGTTCTGCAAGAGTGTTGAATGAAATGAGTAGTAGTACTGGTAAAATAATTTTAGATGATTTCATTGATCATTCCTTATTTTAAAGTTTCAATTCTTTCAATCGGGCTAATAATATCAGTTAAACGAATACCAAATTTTTCGTTAACGACAACAACTTCACCCTTTGCTACCAATTTTCCATTTACTAAAATTTCTAATGGCTCACCAGCTAGCTTATCTAGTTCTAAAACCGACCCTTGTCCAAGTTGTAATAAATCTTTTACAACAATTTGAGTTCTTCCGAGCTCAACTGATACCTTTAATGGGATATCTAAAATAAAATCTAAATTTTGAACCTTCAGTTTATTTAATGAATCATCACCTGCTTTGACTTCATCTGCTAATCTATCTACTGTTACTTTATTCATATTTCCCCCAATTACATTTCTTCTTCTTCAATCATTTCTTCGACTAACTCAGTTGCAAGAACTTGAGTGATCTGTACTGCGCGATTTCCTTTATGCGTTCCCATCAAGCATTTCATTTTTTCTACGCCTTCAATGGTTAAAGCAACTTCCCCAGATGCATCTTGGTTTAATGGAATGATATCACCTGGCTCAAGGGTTAATAGATCTCCTAAAGTCATTTCTGCTTCACCTAATTTTACTGCAACAGTTGCTTTAGTATTTTTAATATGTTCATTCATCGCAGCTGTCCAAATGGAGTCTGCCATATCATTATCTGTTTGAAAGCTTGATGAAAGTTTTTGCTTAATAGGTTCAATCGTAGAATAAGGAACTACAATCATGATTGTTCCAGAAGCCGATTCAAATTCTACTTCAAGAGTGGTAGCAATAATAACGTCTGAAGGTGGTACAACCCCAACGAATTGTGGGTTGATCTCTGTTCGAAGATACTGTGCATCTATGCGGTGAACTGGCGCCCATGCTTCTTCTAGATCATTAATCGCCATGTCCATAATTTTTCTCATGAATGAAAGTTCAATCTGAGTAAATTCTTTTCCTTCTATTTTTGTAAAAGGTCTGTCTGTACCACCAAAATACGAATCGATGATGGCGTAAGCAAGCTTAGATTCAAAAACCAAAAGCGCCGGTCCTCTTAACTCGTTGTATCTCATGATACACATGCAAGAAGGAATCGGAAGTGTATTAACAAATTCACCAAACTTTAAAAGGTCGGTAGAAATAATTGAGATGGTTGAAATTTTTCTTAAACTGTTTGATAGTGAAACTCGAAACTGACGAATAAATCTTTCGTAAATAATTTCAAGAATAGGCATTCTTCCACGAATAACCCTATCTTGATTGGTAAGATCATAGGTCTGAATATTTTCATCAGAATCATCACTTCCGCCATGGTCTCCACCACCAGATGATCCACTATCACCTCCACCATCATTAACCGCATTTAATAGTGCATCTACTTCGTCTTGACTTAGTACTTGTGCCATAATCTTCCCCTCCTGGGATTCATAAAGCTTGGTAGTTTGCTTACTGCAAACTAGTTAATTTGAAAATTCACAAAAAATATATCAATCACTTGCCCATCAACTAAAAAATTATTGATAGACGACTTTAATTCTTCTCTTAAAAAATCTTTTCCTTCTTTCTTTAATAACTCTTCAGGCTTTTTCGAATTCAACATACTAATAATGGTGTCATTAATCTGTGGTTTTCTAGCATCTATTTCTTCTTTTTTAGATTCTTTAGAAAATTTCAAAGTTAAACCTATTCTAATAAATCGCTGTGGTCCTGATCCTTGTGAAAGATTGGCGGTAAATGGATCTAATGGATATAAAATTCCATCGAGTTTTGCTTCTTCATGCCCGCCAGCTTTCGCTCCTTCTTTTGCAGGAGCTCCATGTTCACCACCAGCTGCTTCTCCACCACTATGTTCACCTGCTGCTTGTTGCTTCATGATATCTGCCATGGTTGGCATTGAATTCAATTTTTTATGATTTTGAAATTGAAAAAAACCAATACCTAATACAGCGACAGTATTGACTGCTACTAATATAACTAATAATGGATTTTTTCCGGAAGGGGCCGCCTTGTTTTCTTCCTGATCTTTTTTCTCTTCGGCCATAAATTCTTACCATCCTGGTTAAATGATGTCCCTGTCAAAAATTATACACAGATAGGAAAATTGGTTCAAGCCCTGATAGTAAAATTTGGAAAAAAGTTCCTCTTTTTGAATATTTTGTCACCCTTTTGACACCATTTCGAGGAAGATGAGGAAAAAATTACCGGGTTAAAATCATCAAGAATCTTAATTTAGTTCTGTTTTATAGATTATATCTTCAATCGCTATTCTAATGGACTCTTTTAAAATATTTATAACTGAGTCAACATCATCAAGATTTGTTGTTTGATCTATTAGCGATCGAAGTAGTATTGGTGATAAGTTTTTATAAAATTCATCATACATGAACTCATCTTCTGAAAATTGAAACTTTTGACAAGCTTGATGAATCAGATTTTCTGTTTCAAAAAAATGATTGATGATCTCATAAATATTTTCTAGTAATAAAAGATGCTTTAATTCTTTTATGAATAAAACTTTCAAATCATTTGGCGATTGAAGATTTATATTTTTCTCGAAAATTTCTTTTAATTCAAGCTTAGACACATCGATACCACGATTAATCGTTTTATTTATTTTCTTTCCAAGGTTTGAATAACTTATACCTTCCATTGAAACTCCATAAATAAAAAAGGGGAAGTTCCCTTCCCCTTTAGCATATAACGTTTTTTAAAAACTTACAATTTTAGCTTTCCTCTTTTTACTAGCTCAGCTGCAATACCATCGAAATATTCTGCTGGGTATGCTCCTCTAACAGGAACTCCATTGAATAAAAATCCTGGAGTACCTTGCATTCCAAACTTTGCAGCTTCTTGCATATCTTGTTCAATTCGAGTTTTTACCTCTTGAGAGTCAATGTCTTTTTTAAGTTTGTTCATGTCTGCACCAACTGCTTTTGCAGTTGCATCTAAAAATGCTTTTCCATTTTTAAGCTTTCTTTGATTTTTAAAAATTTCATCATGAAACTTGAAAGCTTTATCGACACTTTGAAGTCTAATAGCTTCGTAGTACTGAGAAGAAATCATAGCTTGTTCATGAAAGCTTAATGGAAGGTGCTTATAGATAAAACGAATTTTTCCTTCATATTTCTTCATTAAGGCCACAACTGTTTCATACCCACGACTACAGAATGGACACTCGAAGTCTGAGTATTCTACTAGGGTAATCACCCCATCCTTATTTCCGCGAATAGCTTCATCTGATCTAATTTCAGCAATAAGTGGTTTTTCAAAAGACTCTTCAAGCTTTTTCTTTTCATCTTCATCACGCTTTTTTTCCATAGCACCTTGTGCATTTTTTGCTGCTTTTTGAAGTGCTTCAAGAATTTCTACTGGATGACTTTCAATGGCCTGAGCTAAGATTTTTGGATCTTCTGCTAACATTTTTGACATTTGTTGCTTTAACTTTTCATCAGACGTACAACTCGCCACTAAGGCTAAAGAAGACATTACGAGTAACCACTTTGTAAATTTCATTTTTTTTCCTTTGTTATAACTTTCGATATTTTCTCAAATATCATAAGAATTTCAAGTTAATTCTTTTTGAATTCGATCTAGATATTTATTTATTTTGCGACAATGATCTCGCAAATAGTAATATCCAATCAAATGAATCCGATTATGATAATTCCCCTTCAAAAAAGATCTCATGGTCGCAAAAACGGCAAACGCAGGAGATGAAACTTTTTGATAAAGATGAATTCCAAAAATAATGTTTACAACAAAGTGCAAGAAAAGTAAGAAATTAACGAACATCTCAGAAATTTCAAACTGCTGATCTAGGAAAAACTTCACGTTCTCATTATTTTTCATAAACTTAAAACTTAATGCAACAATGCGCTCGCGAAGCTCTGTATGCAAAAGAAATAGTCCCACACTCGCAAGTAAAGTTATGATCACAATCAGTAAGAGATAATTTACAAAAAAATTCTTTTCTAAAATAGGTTTATGAATTTTTGTATAATCTTCAGGTATCTCTATCGATTGAATTTTTCCTCTAACTTTTGCTTCGTCTACTTTTGAAAAAAAGAAAGATGAAAATGATGTCAAAAGTTTTAAATCTGAAAAGAAATCTGGTTCATAAAAGCGAGTTTCATTATTCATTCTTTCTTCACAGCAATTTCCAATGGCCCGAAATGGTCTAATCATAATTACAGCTGCATAGTATCCTAAAAAGCAAATGATAAAAAAACCGACAATAAAAAAAGGTATGTCATCTATTAATTCTGAGGAAAGATACGCATAGTAAGCTTCTTGAAAATTTACAGCACCTGGAAACCCCTGCTGGACAAAATAAACCAGTGTAATTTTCAATTGAGTATAAGTCACCATCAAAACAACCAGTGCAAAAAGCAGAGTGATGAAACCAAACTTAAATGAAGTTTCTAGCTTAAAGAGCAATTCATCATTTTGCATAATCTTTTTATATGTATTTTTCATAACTCCAACCTTTCAATAATCATTGTGCCACAACTTTTATTTTTGTAACCCCTCAAATTTAAAAAGCAATTCGAACTATTTTGGTCGGATATAAAACTAAATTTAAGCTTTTTTTAAAATTAACCGAACAGGATCATAAGATATAAACTATCTCCTTTGGAGTTTCAGATGAAAAGATCGATGAGCAAAATTTTATTAACCACTACTTTGACTTCAATGCTCTTGATGTCAGCATGCGGAAAAAAGAATGTGGTCAATACAAGTGGAGTTAGTGGAAATTCGCCATTTACTGCAAACAACCCTTTATTTAGCTCTAACCCACAATTAGCAGCAAAAGCGAATGAAATAAAATCAAAGATAGGATGCTTAAATGGAAACTATCGACTGAATAATGACTATACCTTTTATGTTCAAGGTGGAAATTATTCTCAAAGCCAAATTGGAGGACAATTCCAACAAGGTGTTCTGACTAGTGGATCAGCTTCTGAATTATATGTAGGTATGTCAGTTTATAGAGATTTAATGTTTGTAACCAAAGTCACAAATGGTACAAGCGTAGTTGGATACAATGTCACCCTTTCTTTCTGTTCTGTACCAAATGCTTATCCAAATTATCCAGCATTAGTTTCAAATGAAAGATCAATGATTAATTTTCAAGCTCCATACAATATCGTGTTAAATTCTAATACAAGCTGCGGTTACGGTTTGGTGGCAGCTGCTTATTACACTTATATCATTTCTCAAAGAATGCCAAATAATGCTTATACATCAGACTTTCCTGTGTATACGACATTTACTAATTCAGGCTGTTTCTAGTTATTTTCGTTTTTTAGAATTAATATATTTTTCAATTCCATTGACGACAGCTATTGCGTAGTCGTCTTGGAATTTTTCTTGGTGCATTTTGAGGCGATCTTTTCTCGTCGACAAGAAACCAATTTCAAGTAAAACACCAGGTCTTTTTGAAAGTGCTAAAACATAAAATAATCCTGGTTTTATACCGCGACTATGATGTCGATATTTGGGTCCCATTTTTTGTTTTACTTCTTGATGAATGGCCATCGCAAGAGGTTTAGATGTTTTCACAGTTTCAGTCACAACTAGATCTATCAAAATCTTTTCAACTGAAGGATCTTCCGAATTCATTGAATTATTTTCAGTTCGCTCTACTTTTTTACTGGCGACATCATCATGGTTATCTAAAAAAAATGTTTCAAAGCCGGTTGAACTTGTATCAGGTGCCGAATTAACATGCACAGATATAAATAAATCAGCTTTCACTTTTTCGGCTATCTGAGCTCGCTCGAGAAGACTCACATCTCTATCCACACTTCTTGTTAAAAACACTTGATATTTTTTATTAAGTCTTTCGTAAATTTTCTTGGCAAAAATTAAAGTAAGGTCCTTTTCTTTATCAAGAACCTTTTGACCATCTTTAATAACTTCAACTTTAGCCCCTTCATCTGAACCGCCATGGCCTGGATCAATCAAAATTGTTAAAGCAAAAATAGGCTTCGAAATAATTATGAATAAAAATAAAAGGAAAAAAAGTTTCATGGAATTAGTTTAATACAGTTTTTTTAAAACATGGGAAGGAAAATAATGAGATAAGATTTTTTTATAACTCCATCCCATTTTGGCAAGTGCCAATGCTCCCGTCTGACACATTCCCACATTATGCCCTAAACCTTCGCCAGAAATTTCAAGGCCCATTCTGTTAGACTTTAAGTAAAAATTATTAGAGGGAAAAGAGACATTTCCAAAATAATTTCTAAACTGAGCTTTCTCGATAATAAATGGCTTTTCATTGACATACAAATTTACAGTAAAGCGATCTAGATGATCAGGTACCAATATAAAACTTGTGATCGATCTATCGATTTTCTCCGAAACTATCTTATTTCGATTGGCCCAATCTAAAAACTCTCTCACTCTTTCAAAACTTATAAATTCACTCCATCCTTTAGAACCAATACTGTGACAAAAAGGACAATTTACAGCTTGATAGCCTTTTTCTTTATTTTTCCAAACCTGGTCTGGCCTAAGTGTTTTTCCTCCACACTTGGCATGAAAAAAAATGGGATTAATCTCACCATTTTCTAAGGCCAAAACTTCTCCCGCGGTTTCTTTTGAAGCACTGATCGTCGATTCAGTTGAGTCAAAAAAATTTCCACCCACTTGATGTTTTTCTGAAGATTCTAAATCGTAAAAAGCATTATTGCCTAGTTCTTTGGACACCTGTTGTGATTGCATTTTGTGAATGGCATAAGTTCTTGCGGCGACAGCTTGAGCCTTCAAGGCCTCAATTGGCCAATTGGAATTCATCTCTTTGTTTAATAAACTTGCGATATAACTTTCCATCGGTACATCGTTCACTAAATCACAACTATCCCCTTTGGGATTAGTTAAAACTTTAAATTGTCCACGGAATTTCTCGGAACCAAAATTAATGAGCCCAGTTTTTGATTCTAAAGTAGCAAGTAATCTTGGCTTGTTTTTTTCACTGTTTAAATTTTGATAGCTTTGACAATTAAATTTGACTGTTTGCTTACCTGTATAGGATTTTATATCCCCATTAAAAAGTAAGTGTCTTTGTAAATCAATCCCACTGACTAAAACATTCTTCAATGACTTTCCAATTCGTACAGAAACAATTGGAGAAGCAACTGCTTTAAAGCAAACTAGACTTAATAATGTGAGATGAAGTAATTTGATCAAATTAGTCCTAAATTAATTTCGGCATTCCTTGCCTTCAATTATTTTAGAAAATTAAATCATTTTGATAAAGTGATCAGTTTTTTCCCAAAAAATCTATAACCTTTAGTAAATCCATCCAAGCGGTTCTTTTCATGTTGGGATTAATCACTAAAAAGTCAGGATGAAAAACCGGACAAAAGAAAGTTTTTAATTCAATCAATTGAATAGGAAAAATTTGCCCATGGATACTTGAAAGCTTCTCTTTTTTATTTAAAAGTAAATGTGTCGCTGTCGCTCCAAGAGTCACAATCACATCAGGTTTTAAACTTTCTAGATCTTCTAAAAGCTTTCTATAAAGTGGATGACTTTCATGCTTTTTATTGACGATAGACTCTAATTCAGCATCAATTTTTAAGCGGATTTGGTTTTGAGGGTTTAACTTCATGGCCTGAATCATCTTAGCTAACAAATCTTCTTGATTTGTACTTTGATCGAAAGTATCCCCTAAAAAAACGATTTTTTTATCATTTAAATCACTTGGCTGAACTGTCACATCTATTTTTTTAACATTCGAATTACTTGAGGCTTTTGGTGCTTCAAATTCAAATTGACTTGAATCTTCTAGGGCGAAATACCACTCTGAACCATTAAAAATTTGCATTTCATATGTTTTAGAAAATGGAATTGATCTACTTTGCAATTCTTTAATTATTTTTGAATATTCGCCAATATTTTTTGTCATAAAGCAAATTTAACCCTCATCAATCAAAATATCAAACTTCTATCAAGAAGTTTTTAAATAATTCGAAAAATAGATTAGTCACTAGCAAGAGGAGAACCTGTATGTCTATGGAAGCTGATTACAAAATTGAAAATTTTCAAGAATATTTTGGCGATATAAAGCAAGTCAAAAAAATCATCAATGAGTGTCAAATTTGCGGATCAAAATTGGTTTTAACGCATCTATCAGATTACAAAAATCTTTTAATGCAAGAATCTGCCAGATGTCCAGATTGTGGCCAAGGGCAACGTAAAATTATTCACATCATCAATTAATTTAAGCTTTATTAAAAATTCGCTTCTTCTCTTGATGATGATGCAATCTACGAGAAAAGCGATGGGCTTCATCACGCATCTGCACGATGATTTTAAATAAGGGTCGGCACTGATGAAGCAAATATGGATTGGTACGATTAGGAATTATTAAGCGCTCTTCTGTCTTACTAATTTTTTCTGATTGAAAACCATCTTTCGTTTTTTTTGTTTTAGATTTGGCAATACCGACAACAGGAATTTCTATTTTTAAATCTTTCAAAGCTTCTCTAAAAACATTAACCTGTCCAATTCCACCATCTACGATAAAAATATCTGGCAAATTTCCATTATCACTTCGACGGACAATCAATTCTTTCATCATGGCAAAGTCATTGTTTCCCTCAGGAAGTTCAGTTAAATGATAATGTCGATAGTTTTTCTTATCTGGAATTCCATTGTGAAAAACAATTTGAGATGCAGTTGGACTCTTACCTTGAAAAATAGCGATATCAAAGCATTCTAAAATCACTGGTCGCTCTTTTAAATTCAGTAAATCTTTTAGTTTATTTAGCCCAACAAACACGCTTTCATCGTGTAAGAGCCTCACTCTTTGAGTTTCAAAGGCATGATCTCGAGTAAGACTCATCAATTGATCATATTTTTTTAATACTGGCCCAACTTGAATTAAATTATATTTTTCTCTTAGCGCATGTTCTAGTTCTTGATTATATTTCGGCTGAAGATGAGTGAAAACGTGTTCTGGTATTGTATCAAAACTCTCCATATAATATTGAAATAAAAATTGAATGATCACATCTTCTACTTGATCTTCAATTTCAAAATTACTAAATGAAAAATTTTTGTGCCCTAACAAAATTCCATTTCTCATCATGTAAATAGAAATATCAAATTCAATTTCACCTTGATAAAAGGCTACCAAGTCCATATTTTTCACACTATCAATTTCTGCATTCTCTTGAACAAATTTTCCAACAAATTGATTGATAACTTGCAATTGATCGCGAACATTGGCGGCAAGTTCAAACTCTAAAGCTTCAGAAGCTATATGCATTTTTTCTTCTAAGAAGTGAATCGTCTTTTTTCCTTTAGACCTAAATAAATCAAGTGCCAAATTAACTGAATCAAGATAATTTTTTTCTTCGATTTTTCCCACACAGGGAGCTGTACATTGCTTCATTTGAAAAAGTAAGCAAGGTTCTTTTCTCTTATGAAATTCACTTAAAGAACAATCACGAAGTCCAAAACTTTTGGTAAGAATTCTAAGTATCTCTCCGATCTGGCTTCCCGTCACAAAAGGACCAAATATTTCTTTATTCTTTTCTCTTTTAACTTTACGAAGAAATTCTAAACGTGGAAAAGGTTCGTTAAAATTTACCACCACATAGGGATAAGATTTATCGTCTTTTAAACGAATATTGTATTTAGGAAAAAACTTTTTTATTAAATTATTTTCTAAGACAAATGACTCGGCATCTGTTTTAGTGATGATAAATTCAAAATCGACGATATGTTGAACGAGTATTTCTGTTTTGGCATTTTTAACTGATTGATTGAAATAAGATTGAACTCGATTTTTTAAGTTTTTTGCCTTTCCTACGTAAATAACTTGCTCTAACTTATTTTTCATAAGGTAACAGCCTGGGACTTCAGGTAATAACTTGGATTTTTCGAGTAGTTTTTGAGTTTTATGACTCAATTCCATCAATATTCCTTTACTTATTCTCGCTCGAGACCTATCCTACCATGACCTCTAAAACCAAAGGAATTTTATGGCTTCGCTCGGTGTTGGAAAAGAAATTCTTTCTTATTGCAACAAATGTAAACTCACTTTAGCACACATTATCGTAACAATGAAGACCCTTAACGAAGCTGATAAGGTCATGTGTAAAACATGTAAAGGGACTCACGCTTTTAAAGATCCATCGACAAAAACTTCAAAACGAGTGACAGCTTTAAAGCCAACTGGTGCGCGGAAAACTCAAAAGACAAGCGAGCCTGTTGCTGATATTTGGTCTAGAGAAATGTATCAATCAAAAGCAACTCCATCGCCTTATTCTATCAAAGCCAAATATCAAAAAGGTGATGTCATCACTCATCCGACATTTGGAGATGGTATAGTTGAAAAAAATATTGATTCAAATAAAATCGAAGTTCTATTCAAAGATGATTTTAGAATTCTTGTTCATAACAAATAAAAAAGGGAAGCAGTTGCTTCCCTTTTTTTTATCTTTTTTAAATAATTAAATTTTACCAGCCAAGTCCAGCGTAAATCCCACCAGAAATACCAAATTGGCCACCCATTCCGCCTGATCCACTCATACCACCCATACCATAAGGTGATCCGCCGTAAACCCCAGCTCCACCCATTCCGTAGTAATCATTTCTAGCCGTCGCAAAGTTTTGATATAAAGCTTGATTGGCAATTCCACCCGCTTGCGCGTTTCCTTGCATTCTTGCGTATCCTGCTTGCGCTTGACCTTGTAAGGCCATTTGCATTTGCATTTGAGATTGTTGTTGTCCGTAGTATCCACCGTTCATACCAGGAACTCCGTAACCGCCGCCATTATTCCAGCCGCCAGTTCCACCCCAATATCCACCGTTATATGGACCAGTGCCAATTCCGACACCCACTCCACCAGGTCCCATTCCCGGACCGTAAACTCCACCGTTCATGCCTCCGCCCGGATACATTCCACCACCTGGATACATGCCTCCGCCTGGATACATGCCTCCGCCTGGATACATTCCACCATTAATTCCACCGTTAATTCCGCCATTGATTCCACCACCTGGAAATCCTGGACCATAAACTCCACCTGAAATTCCGCCATTGATTCCACCACCTGGGAATCCTGGACCGTAAACTCCACCGTTTATTCCGCCATTGATTCCACCACCTGGAAATCCTGGGCCATATATTCCACCATCCATTCCACCGCCTGGACATGGAGCTGTTATACACATCATTCCACCATTCATACCGCCACCTGGATAACTAGGGTATCCTCCACCACCAGGGCCCATTCCCCATCCACCAGGATACATTCCACCACCGATAGAAATTCCTGGAAGACCAATACCAATTTGTCCACCGATACCAATTCCACCACCTGGATACATTCCACCGCCTGGATACATTCCACCGCCTGGATACATTCCACCACCGATACCAATTCCTGGAACACCAATTCCAATTTGTCCGCCGATACCGATTCCGCCGCCTGGATACATACCACCACCTGGATACATTCCACCACCTGGATACATTCCACCGCCTGGATACATTCCACCGCCTGGATACATTCCACCGCCTGGATACATTCCGCCGCCTGGATACATTCCACCGCCTGGATACATTCCGCCGCCGATACCTATTCCTACACCCGGAACACCAATTCCGATTTGTCCGCTAATTCCAATTCCTGGTCCATACATTCCTCCACCAGGAATTCCAAGACCATAACCAAGCATTCCAGCAAGGCCCATTCCTACACCCATACCAAGACCTGCACCGAAATTTCCTGGGTATCCACCCATTCCAATTCCAATACCGCCTCCGACACCACCGCCGTAATATGGGCCCATCATTCCACCCATGAATCCTGGAGAATATCCTCCAGATACAAATGGATTACCAAATCCACCGAAACCATTTCCACTCATTCCACCATATCCAGCATAAAAGCCCATTGATGATCCATTACATGAATTCATTAAGCCCTTAGCTTCATCAGGAAGAATCGGATTGGCTCCTCTTTCTGTGGAATAATTTAAATATGAATTAAATCTATTAGTACATTGTTGATAACCTTGCGCATACGAATCGGCCCAAGCTTGTTGTGATTTATATTGGTATTTTGCACCTAAATAAGTTGCACCAACTAAAGCTAATGGTTGTGCGACAATTCCTAGAGCTTCAACCCATGGATTGGTTTCTTGTTTTTGTTGAAAGATACACTCGACGCAATCAACACCAGCCGAACTTGCACTGGCTGCGATATTCACTCGAAGACAGGCGCGATATTCATCTTGATAAGCAGGATGATTCATACCTGAACAATCGCTCGAACTAGCGGCCATCGTCTCTAAACTCATCAAACTTGATAAGAGTAAGAGCACCACTTTTTCAGAGTGATTTTTTACATTTTTCGATTTCATTCGCTTCATAAACGCGTCTCCAAAATTACGTACTTTGAGCTAACCTGATAGAACTCAACTATAATTTTCGGAAATTATTGAAGAAAAGTTTAGTGAGTCATATTTGCCTAGTCCTTTTTCTGTGTAAAGGCTTGAAAAAACAAATTAAGATAGTTCTAAATTATCAATAAAAGGAATTTAGCGAGGTATATAATGACATTTAATGGATTAAAAAAGTCGGTTTTTGCTCTATTTTTAACTTTCAATTTGAATGCACAAGTTACAACTCAAACAGCGCCGCAACCTAAAGCGACTGCACCAATTGCAACTCCTGCACCAATTGTAACTCCTGCACCAATTGTAACTCCTGCACCAATTCCTCCAACAGGTGAAATTATAAAATTAAGAGGAGAAATTCTATTTAATGATAAAGCGGTAAAGATCGGAGACATTATTTCTGAAAAAGGAAACTTAAAAACTTCAGACAAATCTTTTGTCATTATTAAAGTAGATCGTTGGAAAAATAACATTACGGTAGGATCAAATTCTCAAATGGAATTAAACTTTGCAGACGAAAAAAAATACACACTTGAAGCGGGAGAATGTCGATGGAAATCTTTTGCTAAAGCTGAAGTAAAAGGAAAAATTCACACGAGACAAGCAAGTCTAGGTGTCAGAGGAACAGATTTTATTTTAAAAAGTAATCCTCTTTTAAAAGAAACTGAAATAATTATGTTAGATGGTGAAGTTTCCCTGACAAATGTCAAAGACGAAAGCAATACGGTTATGCTAAAAAAAGGTCAATGGGGAGGAATCGGTGGACGCTTTGGTGAAAAAATCGCACCTGTGCTCGATCTTCCTGAAAGCATTTTAAAAGATGCAGATAAAAGTTTGGAGTAAAAATTGATTTCACTTTATTTAGAATGGGGAATTTTAATTCTTGTTTTGATTTTTGGTGTCTACACCATGAGAGTTATCAAAAACGAGAAAGATAATTATCTCAAAGATGCGGTCGATATTCGTTTTAATCAATTTAAATTACTTGTTCCAAGATGGTGGACTTTTTTTGAAGGTGAAGATTCAAAGAAAATTTATTTTAAACGTACAGATACTCGCTACGAATGGCAGGCTTCTTTTCAAATAAAAAACTCTGAACTTAGTCTGCCGATCGTTGATTTATTTAAAAAAGAAATTGAAGAGAGAAAAATTTTATTTGATGAAGACACCAGTATTATTTATAACCCAAGTGATTTTTCCGACTCTCCTCTAACTAAAAGTGGTGAATACGAAATGGTTCGCCTTGAAGGTACGGCTACCGAAGATCGCTCTGAACGACTTTATTTAGACTCCTATCTTGTCCGCAATTTAAAAAATGGTGAATACTTATTTGCGGAAAGCAAAAGTTCTGTATTAAACGGACTTGTTGAAGGCCCGTATTTTGAAGAAGTTCTCTATCGCTTAGAAGTTGTTTAATTATTTAAACAAAAGGATAAAAAACTCATGTGTAATAAGTTTTCTTTTATACTCTGCTCATTTCTCTTTTTTTTAATTTTTTCATCTCGATCTTTTTCTAAAACAACTCAACAAGTTTATCTCAATCCTCCTCGGGTAATTACCCTAATGCCAAATGATGTCATTACAAAACCTCGAGACAGTTTAATTGAAAGAGAATGTACACTTGAAGAGAAAAAAATGGGCAACAAGCGATGCTTTAAATTTAACGTATCAGTATTTGAGCTAAATGTTTATCCGACCCCAGAGGTAAAAAAATTACCAATTGGAAAAATTAAAATTGAAGTTAATCCTGAATTAGGCATTAATGCAATCATTATGAATTCAAAAGGTAAAACAGAACCTTTTGAATGTCAGTGTATAAACAAAAGCGATTGGGGCTACAGCCATTTTTTTGAATTTGCAGTTAAGTCTTTCAAGGAAGAGTGGATAGAGCTTCCAGGCACATCAATTTTTTCCAGTATATGGATAAACCCTACCTTGGACTGGGGCAAGGAAAATGCACCCAAGCCAAGTGAGCTAGAAGAAGATATATACTTGACACACAAAGGATCAATTGTTGTCCTTAAATTTGAAGGAAAAGATATTATATATCGCAAAGAAAATGGTACAGACTTTAACTGCAATGATGAAGTCGTAAAAAAACCTACTAAAGAAGAACTCCGCATAAAAAGAGAGCCAATTAAAAACTTCTATGATTCTCATGGAAAAATAAATTTAGTGTATTCCTATCCAAAAGGCTGCTAACCATTAATCTCTATTGATGACAAGAATAAGCAATTGAAACAAAACTCATTAGTTACTTTGATTTCCACCAGGTGGCGATTGATCTATAATCTTACAAATATTTTTAACACACTTGGCAGCTGTTAAACTTTCATCTCTCATTTTTTGTCCGCAATTTTTATAAATATTTATATTATTTAATTGGCAAATTTGAAAAATTTCACATTTAATAAATTACTACTGTAACAATAAAAACGATATCACCTTGGAAGATCTGAAACAATCTTAAGTGAATTATATTTTATACAATCTAGGCAGATTGTGACTTAGTTCTTTTTAGGAGAAAAAAGTCTAATTTTTGCGACTAAAAATGTAATCAAATCTTCATCAGTTGCAAAAACATCTTCAATTAAATCACAGCTTAAAACGAAATCTTTCATTCTTACGGCAATTTGATGAAGTGATTCAACTAAATAAAGACCACCGATATTTTCACCATTAAATGACTTAATGATTTCTTTTCTCGCATGATTAAACATTTCTGATTCAGTAATATCTTCTGGAAGGTTATTTGAATCATAACCCATTTTTTCTTCAACTTCTTCAATAGCTTGTTCACGAACATCTTCGTCTGTTGCAAAGCTTACACCGTATTCAGTAGCCATTGCTTCAATCAAAGCTTCTCTATTTGTTGGATGAAACTCAATAAGTTTCTTTTCTTTAAGATTGTTGATCGTGTAGCTCGCCAAAGCACGCAATGTATCAAAATCTGTTTTCATTAAAACCTCAATAAAATAGTATTCTATATAAAGTGTAACGATTTAAATCCACTCGCACAAGAAAAGTTTTTAAAATTCTTGACTTTTTCGCCTATAAAAGTGACTTTTTCTTTTATGATGATTGAAAATTCTGAGAATATTAACTTCGTTGAAGCCAAATCGGCCCTAAATTGGGACGAGTATTTCATGCTTCAGGCCATGATTGCTGCATTTAAATCAAAAGATCCATCAACAAAAGTTGGCTCAGTATTTGTTGACCAAAATAATCACCAAATCACCATGGGCTATAATGGTTTTGTTGCAGGAATCGACGAAACAAAAGTTCCATGGGGTAAAGATAAATCTGTTTCATTAGAGTTTCAAAAATATGGTTACGTTGTGCATAGTGAAGCTAATGCAATACTGCATTCCACTCGAAGTTTGGCCGGCTCAAGAGCCTACGTTACTTTATTTCCTTGTAATGAATGCGCTAAGCTCATCGCTTCATCAAAAGTAAAAGAAGTTATTTACTTATCTGACAAGCACCAAGAAACCGAGAGTAATCGTATTGCCAAAAAAATCTTTGAACTTTCTGGTGTCAGTTTTCGACAACTGAATTTTCGCCCAGAAATTTTGCTAGCGCTCAATGAGCATTTGCAAAATATTCTCACAGATATTTAATTTAAATATTTTAAAGTTTTCATTGAAGAAGGCCTTCATTCATTCCTATAATGTGGTGACCGCAGACACATTTAAATAAACAAATCTATATTTCTAAGGAGAATTTCCATGAAACCTTTTATTGTCGTTCCAGATGGATTCGATAAATCTCTATTTGAAGAATTAAAAAAAATTGATTCGCTAGAAGTACATCCAACTTCGAAAGTTTCTCAAGATGAACTAAAAGCATTACTTCCAAGAGTAAACGGACTTATCATTAGATCTGCCACAACTGTTAATCCTGAACTTCTTGAACTTGCACCTAATTTAAAAATTGTGATTCGTGCAGGAGAAGGAACAGACAACATTGATAAAGTAGCTTGTGGCCAAAAAGGAGTTAAAGTTGCCAACACTCCTGGTGCAAATAATAATTCTGCTGCTGAACAAGCTGTAGCTTTAATGATGTCTTGTCTTCGAAACACTCCCTTTGCCAATAAAACTATGCACGAAGGTAAGTGGGAGAAAAATGCACTCACCGGACTTGAACTTTGGAAGAAAAAAGTTGGCGTAGTTGGATTTGGTCGCATTGGACAAATCGTGACCAAAAGAATTTCTGGATTTGAACCAGAAGTTTTATTTTTTGATCCAATGGTTGAAAAATCAGAATTTTCATTCGCCAAAAAATGCAATGATCTAAAAGAAATTTTTTCAACTTGCGATATTATCACTATTCACACTCCACTAATGCCACAAACCAAAGGCATGGTGACTCGTGAGCTTTTATCCATGATGAAAAAAGATGCGATTTTAATCAACGCGGCTCGCGGTGGAATTGTTGATGAAGAAGCTCTTTATGACATCTTAAAAGAGAAAAAAATTCGATGTGCAGGTTTCGATGTTTTTGCCACAGAACCTCTTCCGGCTGGATCAAAACTTTGCGAACTAGAAAACTTAATCATGTCTCCCCATGTTGGTGCTTCAACTGAAGAAGCACAATTTCGAGTGGGAGAAATGGCCGTTCACCAAATGAAGGAATTTTTTAACAACAATAATTTATTAAACGAAGTTAAAGCTAAGTAATTTTTAAAATTTTTTAGAAGGATATGACTATGAAGACATTGGCAATTATCGGAGCTCAATGGGGTGACGAAGGAAAAGGAAAAATCACTGACCTACTTTCTGAAAAGTGCGATGTGGTTGTTCGCTACCAAGGCGGAAACAATGCAGGACACACCATCATTGTCGACGGAAAAAAAATCGTTCTTCATCTTATCCCTTCTGGAATTTTGCATCCCCACTGTGTATCAGTTATTGGTCACGGAGTGGTTTTTGAACCGGAAGCTTTTTTAACCGAACTAAAACGCGTGATTGATTCGGGAATAAAAGTGACTGGAGATAATTTAAAAATTTCTGAGCATACAACCGTTATTACTAGCTACAATAAATTATTAGATGCCGCTCGCGAGTCCCAAGGTTCAGTTAAAATCGGGACAACAGGAAAAGGAATTGGACCTGCTTACGAAGATAAAATCGCCAGACGGGCCATAAAAGTAAAAGATTTATTTGATTTAGAACTTTTAAAAACCAAACTTAAAAGAAACTTAGAAGAAAAAGAAATTCTTTTCAAACATCGCTACAATGTAGACTTTACTAGTTTTGAAGCTGAAGCTAATCGCCTTTTTGAACTTGGCAAAAATATTAAACCTTTTGTGACTGACACTTTTTCATTTCTTGATTTAGCTGTTCAAAAGAATAAGAAAATTTTATTTGAAGGTGCTCAAGGAATTTTACTTGATATCGACTATGGAACATATCCGTTTGTTACATCATCTTCAACTTCTCTCGCTGGAATTTATTCTGGTGCAGGAATTCCAGAATCAAAAATCGATGAAGTCCTAGCGATCACTAAAGCCTACACGACAAGAGTTGGCGAAGGACCTTTTCCGACTGAACTTTTAAACGATTTAGGCGAAGAGATTCAAACTAAAGGGAATGAATTTGGTGCAACCACAGGAAGAAAAAGAAGATGTGGATGGATCGATCTTCCACTTTTAAAATATTCTGTTAAAGCTTCTAATTTAACTTCTATCGCACTTACCAAACTTGATATTTTATCAGGAATCAGAGAATTAAAAATGTGTGTGGGTTATGAATATGAAGGAAAAACAATTCAATGTGCAAGCCCAGGAATTGATCTTTATAAAGCAAAACCAATTTATAAAGATATGAAACCATTCCACGATGATTTCACTTCTTCTACTCCATCAGTTGAACTAAAAGCTTATATAGACGAAATCGAAAAGTTCTTAGGAATTCCTGTAGGAATTATGGCCTTTGGACCTGAAAGAAAAGAAATCGTTTTTAGAAAAGATTATTTTTAATTCAGTGAAACATTATCCTAACACGAATCAAACTGATCCTGAAGAAATCATTCGTTTCGTAAAAGAAATGAAAATGGCCCATCTTATCACTGTTGATAAGGATGCTAATATTGAATCAGGTGTTTTTAATCCTGTTTACCTTGATGGAAAATACTATCTACATCTCAACAGAACTGATTCTCAATATAAAACACTCAAAGAAAATAAAGTTGCTCATTTAATTTATTTTGATTTCCTCTGTAACATTCCTTCTTATTGGATTGATACTAATGACGGAGGTGTGGCGACTAGTTACTATCGTCACCTTGATCTTTTTTGTAATGTTGAAATCCTTGAAGATATCGACTCTCTTTCATCCATTCTTCCTAAATTTTTAACTGAATTTCAAAAAGAAGGTGGCTACACTCCAATCTCTAAGACAGAAGAGTTGTATCAATCAGATTTTAAAGTATTAGGAATTGTCGTTTTAACTCCAAGTTCTTTTAAGTGTAAATTTAAGCTTGCTCAAAATAGAGAAATTGAAAAACGCTTAGAAATTATTCATAAACTTAAAGAGCGGGGTGAAGCTGGCGACCTAAGAGCTGCTTTTGAAATTGAACATTGGATTAAGAAATTTCAAACACTTAATACATCTAAATAATTTTATCACTGTTGATCTTGCTTTTTACGAAACTAGTCCCATCTTTAGCCACATGAATGAATGGAACTTAAAGAAAACAATCTTAGATAAAAAACTTTCTATTAAAAGTTTAATGGTGGTCGTTCTATACATATTTTTTATCGTCTTTATTTCAAATTTATTTTTTCTCAATTCTTTTTCGTTTCAAACCACACTTCCTGTCAGCTATAATGATGTTTTTAATCATAATCAATTTTATCGTTTGTTCACCGCAACTTTTGTTCACTCCGATTATGAACATTTAGGTTCAAACTTACTTTTATTTTTTCCTTTTTCTCTTTATCTTTTTAATTCCTTTGGCTTTTACTTTTTTCCTTTTTCTGCCTTTTTTGCTGGCGCAATAATTAATTTTTTAGCCATTCAGTTTATGCCAGAGAAAACCAATCTCATCGGTCTTTCTGGAGTGGTGTACTATGTCGGATTTTTATGGATTACTCTCTATTTTTTTAATAATCGAAAATTAAAAATCATTAAAAGATTTATTAAAGCATCTGGAGTTGCATTAATACTTTTTTTTCCAACAATGATCAGGGCCGAAGTCAGTTATCTCTCACACTTTATCGGCGCCGTACTTGGAGTTTTAATTGGGATCATTGCCTATTTCATTTTTAAAAAGCAATGGATTGCTTACGATGAATATGAACTCATTGAAGAATATGAAGACGACATATTATTAATTGAAGAACTTCCATCTGAATCTGATATTTATCCAATCAATAATAAATATTTGCACTAATTTCATTTTTTTAAGTTATCATTTAAAAATGAAATTAATTTTTTTATTACTATTTAGTTTTTCAACATATGCCAACTTATTAGTTGATGAAGTGAAAGTTTATAAGAAAAAGCATGTCATGGAACTTTTGTATCATGGGCATGTTATGAAAAAATATAAAGTCATGCTCGGACGTGGTGGCCTAAAACCTAAACGAGAAGAGGGTGATTTAAGAGTACCTGAAGGTCAATACATACTTGACTATAAAAATCCACAATCAAAGTTTTTCCGATCACTTCACATCAGTTATCCGAATGAGCAAGATATTGAACGTGCAAAAAGAGACGGAGTGGAACCTGGTGGCGATGTCATGATTCATGGACTTCCAAACACTGATTCTGAAATAATTGAATGGCTTAGAGAAAAAGCGATAAAAATAAAAAATAAAAAGATCTTGAGTAAAATACTTCCTAGGTTTGATTGGACTCAAGGTTGTATTGCTGTTTCAGATACCGAAATGAAAGAAATATTTGACAGTATTTCTACACCAATACCTATCACTATTTACCCTTAAGATTTTTTTAAGATTTATTAATTAATACCATGAATTCTCCCGATAATTATTCAACTTGGAGAATGCTTCATGCTATCTAATTTTATTCAGAACATACCACATATCCTAGCTGTTTTCTTGATGTGTTCAGGTATTTCTGTACTCTTTTATCAAGCAATCATGAAATCTCAACATGCCAAGTTTTCTTTCCTCTACGTTCCAGCAGGAAAATCAGAAACAAATGCAAAGTTATTAGGTGGACTCGGGATGAGTTCCTCAATGATTTGTACTATTCTCTATATTAATATTTTTAGTGACACAGTTTATGTTCCAAGTGCCATATCAGATCTACTCGCATTTTCAATTGTTCCCTTTATTATTTTAACTGCATTCGGATATCTAGATGACCGATTCGAAATAAGAGTTCGCTTTAAACTTATTATGCAATTTATTTCAATTATCAGCTTTGCTTATTATTCTGCAAAACTCATTGCTCCAAACCATACTTTTTTAGGTTTCTGCTTTTCAACTTTCATGGGTCTAGGGCTTATCAATGGAACAAATCTACTCGATGGTTTAGATACCATGACCATTAAGCTTGGAAGTGTCGCCACATGCGCTCTCATTTACATTGCACTTAAGACTGAAAATCACTCATCACTTTTAATTAGTATTGCGACTCTTGCTTCCTTAAGTATGTTTTATCTCTACAATAAGGAACCTGCAAAACTTTATATGGGAGAAATTGGTGGAAGTGTTTTGGGATTTATTTTTTACTTACAAATCACCCTCAATTACCAAAATATTAGAGCTACAATGCATGGGACACACGCCCTTTCACTAATTATGATCGCTGCCTATTTGCCGATGGCCGAGCTTGCCATTAGTTTTTTACGAAGAATTTGGGCTAAAAAATCTCCATTTAGAGGTGATAAGTTGCATCTGCATTATATTTTAAAAAATAGATTTGAATTAAGTGCTTCTAATACATCGAGCATCTATGCACAAATTCAAATTTCAACTATCGTCCTAGGTTTTTTTGCCGCAGATATTGTTAATCCGATGCTTGGCTTTGTCGTTGCACTATCATCTTTTTCGATTTCTTATCTAATAATTTGTAAAGAGCATTGGATGCAGAATAAGTATTTTGATCGAAATCGAAATCTCTTTAAGTATTTTGAAGGAAAAGACGTTCATCTACTTGATTCCAATTTATTTGATTCAGCTTCGATATACATTGCACGAACGTCAAAAACTGATAAAATTAAAGCTAATAAAAACAGAGCTGCTTAATTTTTATGTTCTTAAAATCAATCTCAATTCGCGACTATAAAGAACTTGATTCTATTCGTTTCCTTTCAATATTTTTGGTCGTTCTTCATCATCAATTTCTTGATCAAAATTCATTTTTAACCTGGCTTAAAACCTATGGTTGGGTAGGCGTCGATATATTTTTTGTGATGAGCGGCTTTTTGATCACAACTTTACTTTTAAAAGAATTTCAAACTGAAAACAAAATAGCGTTCAAAAAATTTTGGATCAAGAGAATTTTTAGACTTTGGCCTTCTTGGCTTATCACTCTAACGATAAGTAGCGCTTTGGTTTATAAATTAGGCCAGAATAATTCAGAAATTTCTAATGAACTAAAAAATAAATGGTGGCATTATTATTTACACTTTGGAAATTATTCACATGCAATCTTTGATAAATTGCATACTCTTTTTAGTCATTTTTGGTCTTTAGCCGTAGAAGAACATTTTTACTTAGTTTGGCCTTTATTATTTTATATCATTCACCGATTCAAAAAAATCTCTCCACTCGCTTGGTTTGTTCTGCTTTTTGCTCCGTATGCATTTAGAGTCTATCACTACAATCAAATTGACTCTTATGCATTTATAAAGCTCTCAACTCACACCAGATTCGATGAATTAATCATTGGTTGTCTCTTGGCCCATATTTATCCTAAACTTGATTCAAAACTTAAACCTACGACAGAAGTGTTTCTTTCAATTTTAACTCTCGCTTTCTTTTATCTAGGTTTGCATGTTCTTCATCACGAAAAAATTGTTTTTTGGCTAAGTGAACTCTGTTATCTTTTCATCGGTCTAGCTAGTTCACTACTTATTATTATTTCCTTGAAGGGAAATAGTTGGGGTATAAGAAAGTTATTACAAATAGATTTTATTTCAAAATTAGGAATTTTATCTTACGGGGTATACTTGGTCCATTTTATTACAAATTTTTTATTCTATGGAATACTTAAAAAGTTAAACATTCAACTCGACCACAATCTCATCGCCTTGTGTACTTTCTCTATCCCTTTTATTCCTGCTTATTTTTTATATAAATTTGTCGATCAACCTTTTGGGAAAATTAAAGAGAAATGGATCTCACATAAGTCTTAATTCCAAAAATAAATCCTAACCATTTTTGATAATACAGTCTTGAATTAAAAAAGACGTCATTAAATTTTCTGAGATCAAATAAAAACTTTGTGACTCCTGGTAATTGTGTATTACCAACAAAAATTGCATATATAAGAAATGAAATTTTATTAACAAGTGAACTATTTTTTAATATGACATAAGTTAAATTGTGGGTATTATTTTTAGCTGATTCAATAAAGTTATGGTGCGAATGATTACTATCGTGAACAACCATCAAACTTGGATCAAAATATATTTCATCAGAAATTGATTTAACTCTCATACATAAATCAAGTTCCCATTGAGAACCATTTCCTAAATGCCCTTCTTTTCCTGTTAACCTTTCATCAAGAAAATCAAACGAAGATCTTTTAAAAGTCATATTCACACCTTTTAAAACATCCACCTTTCTCATTCCACCAATAATCTTACGATGGTGATTCCCAATTACTTTTCCATAAAAAGTCAATTTGCCTACTATGTTTTGAGGAAAATCATGATAGCTCTCGGGTTCTAGCTTTATAAGATCACCTCCACCGAGCGCTAGAGCATTTGGATAATTTTCAAAAAAAATCTTAATTTTTTCCATCCAATCTATTGGAGCATAACCATCATCATCTAAAAAGCAAACATGAGTTGTGTCGATAACCTTAAGACCTGCGTTTTCAGCTGCAACAACTCCAATATCATGAACAAATACCTTTTTTAAGTAAGGCATTTTTTCTTGAAATGAATGGATGATTGCTTGAGAACCACTATCTTCAGGACGAACCACAACCAATACCTGATCAGGACAAATTTTTTGCACCAAAAGGTGTTCAAGGCAAGTTGTAAGTTTTAGCTCTCGCTTCCATGTAGGAATAAGTACAGTAAAAGTATTCTGACTATTCATTTTTAATTTTTTCCTTTTCTGATACAATTATATTATTTTTTGAGGATGAAATGAACCGAAATTATAATTTAGATTTACTGCGTTTTTTCGCAATCATCCCGGTGATGCTTTTACATACTTTAGAATTTACCTCAAATATTCCTGAAGCAATTAAGTATTTAATGGCCTATGGATGGATTGGTGTTGATTTGTTCTTTGTACTTAGCGGCTTTTTAATTGGATCTCAAGCATTCGCTGAAGAAAACTCATCGAACATGAAAAACTTAAAAATCTTTTGGATAAAAAGATGGTTTAGAACTTTTCCGCTGTATTATTTTGTTTTGCTTGTTTATTTATTTATAAAGCCAATAGCTGTTAATAAGCCGTTTGGTGATGAAAGTTTCAAGTTTTTCTTTTACATTCAAAACTATTTGACTCCAAAAGACTTTGTACAAAGTTGGTCATTATGTATTGAAGAGCAATTTTATCTCATTTTCCCATTACTGTTTTTTCTTTTTCAATTTAAAAAAATGCCTCGCTATATTTGGATTTTCCCAGCACTCATTTCTATTTTTTTCAGATTTCAAAATTATTATTCTGGACAAGTCGCATCTAACTTAAGTTTATTAGCCGAACACTATCAATTCCCTTTCCACACCCATCTAGATGGTATTTCATTTGGATTATTGCTTGCCGGTTATAAAGATCATTGGAGAAATTGGTCTTTTAAAAAATATGCATTCCCTTTAGGACTTTTAGCTCTAGCAATGACGCTTTTTTATATTGAACCAACTAATTTTTATGAAAAAACTATTTCAAGTTATTTCTTATTATCCGTAAGTTTTTCTTTAATTTTAATCGGAGTACATGATTCGAACTGGAAGCATGAATCAACATTCATAACGAACACTGCCCTCTGGTCATATGGACTATATCTATGGAATAATTTAGTGGCTAAAGTTATTATGAAGTTAACTTTTATCTCTTCTGACATTGTAAAGATTGCCCTATTTTTTCTGGGCAGTTATCTACTAAGCTATTTATCTTATCGCTTTATTGAAGTACCTTTTTTAAATTTACGTTCTATTGTTTTAAAGAAGATGAAATAATTTCTTGATACATTTGAGTTGTTTCTTTTAAAATGATATCTATTGAATACTCATTTAAATACTCTTTTTTAGCTTGTATTGCTAGTTCATGACAGTGATCTAAATTATTCAATAAATTGATCGCTTCTTCTATTAATTCATTATTAGTATTTTTAACGATGATTGATTTATTTTTCAATTTTTCCAACCCCTCAATTCCAGAGTCGGTTGTCAAAATAGGCAATTGATAAAGGATTGCTTCTTGAAGTTTAATTTTATTGCCAGATCCAACTTCCGGCGGATACACCATCAAAGAATTATTTAAAAAGTACTCTCCGATATTTGGAACATTTTCAAATATCTCTATTTGATTACCTTGATTATATTTTTCTAATTGCTTCTTAGCATTCCAACCGACAATTTGAACTTTTAAATCAGGTATGGATTTTTTTATAGCGGGAACAAGATCTATCATTAATCTTCTTGCTGCTAAAAAACTAGGAGGCCAATCCATTGAACCAACTAAAACAATACTTCTTGCTTCTTTTTTTTGTTGGGGATGATTTGAAAAGAGCCTTGGATCAATAACAAATGGAATCGTATAATAATTTTTTTCTGGAAACCATTGATAAATCTCTTTTTTTAAATTTTCTGAACAAGTTTTAATAAACTTAGCTCTCCTGAGTAGCTTTTTTTCAGTGAACTTTTGAAGCCAAGATATCATTTTGCCTTTCAAACTATCATGCTTCATTATTGATTGATCAATATGATTTAAATAATGAACAGAAACAACCGCATTTTCTAAAGACTTATTCATAAGCCACAAAGACCAGACTTGCTCGAAATGAATCACATCGAAATCTTCTGAACTCAAAGTATCGAATCGCTTTTTCATCTCAGGAGAAAACATATATGAAAAGGGTTTAAACAATGATTCGACTTTAGAAAAAAGTCCTGTCCTAGTTGGATACAGAAAAAACTCTCCTTCAGGAAATAGTGTTCTTGCTCTTAAGACATGATCATTCTGTGCACAAGATGCTAAAACCTTAAGTTTAACATCCGTCTGTTTCATTAAATTGGAAATGAAATAGTAATACCACTTACCTGCAGCACTGCAATCAGGAAGAGGAGCTTCATTTAAAATGAGTAAAATTTTTTTCATTTTATTATTATACATTAAAGTTATTCACAAAATAACTGACTAATTTGTTTTTGCAGTTTTTTTCATCAATATCATGTATGATTTTATTATGAAAATTTTATTCACTACCCATTACCATGCTTTTCAAAATCCAGGCGGCGGAGAAACCGTTTTACTTGACACTAAAAAAGCTCTAGAAAATCAAGGAGTGCAAGTTAAACTCTTTAATCAATGGGAAGATAAAATTTCTAATTATGATCTTATTCATGATTTTTCTTCTCTAAACTGGAGAAATTGGCAAGGTTTTAAATCTTATGGTCCAAAACTTGTCGTGACTCCTGTGATGTGGCCAGACACAAGCTTACAAAATGTACTCAAACATAAGGTCAAATCATTTTTAAAAGATGTCTCAAATAATCATTCTCCAGAAGTGAATTTTCAAGCTGCATTAAAAATTCCAGATGCATTCTTTTGCACATCAAAACTTGAAGCAGAAAAAATTTCTAGCTTATATGATTTAAATATTAACAAATTCAAGACTATTTCAAATGGAATTTTTCCTTCTTCAAACTTTAATCCAGATAGCAATTTTTCTTCAAAATTAAAATTTAAAAAATATTTTTTATATGTAGGTCGAATTTCACCATTGAAAAATGTTGATTCAATTATTAATTCTATTTTATTAAAGAATAAAAACTTACTCATTATAGGGAAACCCGATACTCTTGATGAAAATTATGGCCTAGAGATTATCAAAAAGTATCAAAACCATCCTCAAGTACAAATAATTGATTCTCTTCCTCATCAATCATATGAACTATTAACTGCATATAAATTGGCAGAAGCGGTTATAGTGGCAAGTCAGTTTGAAACTTGCTCCATGGTGGGACTTGAAGCTGGAAGTCTAGGGACACCTGTTATCATGACTGACAAAGGTGCCACTAGTGAATATTATCAAAATTTTGTTCGTTACATGAATCCAGATGATTTTTCAACACTCAATAAAGCATTAGATTATAAGTGGAGTGAATCTGAAAGATTACAACTTCAAAAACACATTCTTTCTAATTTTGATTTTAGAAACATTGCCACTAAATTAATTTCTGAATATGAAAAGGTATTGAAAGTTTGAAATTTAAGATCATTTTTAAAAACTATTTTTCGAAAATCATAAGTACTTTTATTACTTTGATTTTAGGCTTTATCGTCACTCCACTTCTCTTAAAATACTTAGGAAAAGAAGATTTAGCACTATTTAAAATTGCCAATGATTGGCTAAATAGTATTGGGATTTTTGAGCAGACTTTAACTGGCGCAATGTTAATCATTTTATCTAAGTCAAAAAACATAAATAGTAATACTATAAATGCTACTTTTTTAAGATATTTCAAGCTAAGTTTTATTTTTATTTTCATTGCAATTGTTGCTACCTATTTTTTACCAAGTTTATTTTTAATCCCTGAAAATAAATTATCCATCGTTCGAATGGGTTTTATTATTGGAAGTTTTAGTTTTTTATGTCTGCCATTTGGTGTTTTTAGAATCTCAATTGAACATCAAGAAAAATCTTATCTTCTAAGTTTCTGGAGGACTGTACAGAATATTTTTCAAGGATCATTGCTTGTTCTTCTCGCTTACTTCGGTACGGGTATTATTGGTCAATTTATAGGAACAATTCTTTCAAATTTTTTCTTCGCACTCGCAACATATTTCATTTTTAAAAAAATATCTAAAGATCATGTAGATTTCACTTCTGCAAATCAAGAACAAGAACATGACCAGCATTTTAATAAATCTAATTTGGACTCATTTACTCTTTCAATAGCATCGAAAATAAGCTTTTATTCAGATACTCTTGTAATTGGATACTTTTTAACCCCTGCAGCTATTTTGCCTTTCACTTTAACTCAAAGATTAATTCAATTAATTCAAGAAAATTTGCAAAGCATAGGAACTACATCTTGGGCTAGCTTAAATCAGTTGTATATTGAAAAAAAAATGGATCAATTTCAATATTACTTAGAAACACTTAGCAAAATTACAGTTTATATTTCTCTTTCATTGTTAATTCCTTTGTTAATCTTAAATCAATCTTTTATTGAGCTTTGGATTGGAACAGAGTTTTTTGCTGGATTTCATCTAACGTTTCTAGCAATTCTCAATACATCTCTAATGGGGCTTTTCTCACTATGGGGTTGGTGTCTTTCTGGAACTGGTTTTATAAAAGAGCAGGTTCCAATTTACATATTTAACGGAATTATCAATTTATTGTTTTCGATAATTCTTACATATTTTTTGGGAGTTTCTGGACCATTAATCGGAACTTTAGTTGGATTTTTACTTGTTTATTCTTGGATGATACCAACTAAGTTAAAAAAACTACTCAATGTTAATCCACTTCCTTTAATTAAACTGGTAGTCATCGATGTTTTTATATTAGCATTCACCTATTTTCTATTCTGGAAATTAAACATAAATTTAAGAATAACAAGTTTTTTGAATCTAGCTGTTTACTATTCGACATTTTCTTTAATTTTATTCTTTTTCTTACAGTTTATTATATTAGATAGTAATGACAGAAAAGTTTTCTATAATATTTTTATTTTAAAAATAAAGAATAAATTTCATCCCAAAATATAATATTTCGTATTTATTTTTTTAAAATTAATTTGCCTTTTATTCAATTCATTTTCAAAACTTAAACTTGTATAATAATGGTAATACATCAGTTGATTCATTGGCACTAATTCAAAATTGGCCCTTAAAGTATCTCCCCACCTAAAATGCTTCTTAAATAAAGTGAAATACAGGCTCACCCAAAAAAAACGATCAAAAATACTTAGTACCATTATGTCTGGTGCGATAAAAACCTTTGTCCCCAATCTAATTAATTTTGCCAAATCATCAAAGAAAATATCTCTATTCATTTTGGGAACAATCAATGAAGGCAAGTTATTAGTTATCCATAGAAAATCAATTTCTTCATTCAATTGACTTAAAATTCTATGATCCCCTTTTTTGTAAGTGACATTATTGGCCTTATACGATTGATCGATGAGCTCTTGAATCGGTTCAATCCCAATAACTTTCTTGGCAAATTTTTGAAAATAATGCACCTCTCTCCCTACTCCAGAACCTAGAACCAAAATAGTTTTTTGATGCAGTTGAATATCCTTTAAAGCTTCTAATTCAAATTCCTCCATCTGGTTTTGAACTAGACCACTGAGATATTTTTTGTGTATTTTATTATCTTGATAATACCCCAACGAATCTGTCAGGTTTTTAGATAATAATATATTGATAAACTGTTCAACTCTTCTCATTTATTTTAATATGCTAATATGGAAAAATTAAAAATCAAATCACATCTCGCTTTTAATAACATAAACAATGAAGTTGTTGTTATAGACTTCGAAGCAGAACGACAGTTTCATAAATTAAATGAATTAGCTGGATTCATTTTTTTAAACATGCAAAATGAAACTACATCTAATGAATTAGTTTCAAAAGTATGCGAAGAGTATGATGTTGAGATTCAAACTGCCAAATTAGATGTTGATAACTTAATTGCTGAATTAAAAAATTTAAATCTAATAACCTTTGCCCATGAGTAATTTAAGAGCCTTCAATCTTTCTGGCTTGAGTATGTCTCCTTTTTTAAAAAGTTCTGATCAGGTTTTAGTTGAATGCGACTTTAAGGAATTTGTTTTTGGTCATTGCTACTTACTTAAAAAAAATGAACAATTTTTTGCCCACCGATACATTGGAAAAAATTGCTTTAAAGGTGATCGACTTATTTATCTAGACGAGTTTGAAGAAATAATTGGTTTAGTGAAATACAGAATTAAGGACAATTCGATCTTTCCTATTAATTACAGCTTCCTTTCAAAGTTGATGGCCCATTTATCAAGTTTCAATTTGTATCGGTATAGATTATTAAGATTTATACCTCTGTTCCTAATCATATTTTTAGGAAAAGTTGAGAGGCTTCGATGAGCCAGAATTTTCTAAATCACTTTCAAGATCTACAAGAGTATGCCTCATTAAATCGTATTCCTCTTTTTGGCACTATAGAGCTAACAAATTATTGCAATCTTCATTGTCAACATTGCTATAATTTCGATAGAAAAATCAAATCTCCTCCGTTAAAACACTTAGATAAAAAAGTCATTCAAAACCTCATCTCAGATTTTAAGGATCTAGGAGGTTTATTAATTGCTTTTTCTGGTGGCGAAGCTCTTCTTCATCCTCATTTTTTTGATCTATTAAAGTTTGCCAGAGATAAACATCTCATGGTGAGATTAAAAAGTAATGGAACTTTATTGACCTCTGAAATCAGTCAAAAACTAAGTGCGTACGAACTTTACGATGCTGAAATAAGTTTATATGGCCAAAATCAATTAGAGCATGATTATTTAACTACAGATGCAAACTCTTTTAATAAAACAATTGAGGGAATTACTAATTTAAGAAAATCTCATATACCGGTTCAGATCAATTTTATTATTCATAAAAAGAACTATCAGTCTATTAACCAGATGATCATATTGGCAGAAAATCTCGATTGTCAGTATTCGTTTTCTACTGATATTACAAAAAGATACGATGCTTCTGATGCACGTGACTCTCTAAAAATAAGTCATGATGAAATTATTTATATTTTAAAAAATAATCCTTCATTTTTTCCAGACCCAGGAAAACGTTTATCCCACTCCTGTGAATGTGCCAAAACAGTTTTCGGTGTTGTGTCTAATGGTGATGTCTATCCATGTATAGGCGCTCCGATAATTTCTGGAAATCTTTATCAAAATTCATTTAAAGAAATCTGGAATGAATCAAATGAATTTTTAAAAATTAGAAATCTTGAAAATAAAGACTATAAAGACTGCCAAAGTTGCCAACTTGAAAATCACTGTGATCGAAGTTCCGGTTCAGCTTGGACGAATTCTTCCAATTATACAGGATGCGATGAAAATGCTAGAGAGATTGCCCAAATCAAGTCTTTAAACTCCTAGAGTTGCAAGCTGGCGTAGCCGATTTTCTTCCACCATTTGTTGTACCATTACAAGTTGCTCCAAGTCCTGCAGTTAATATTTTCTCAGAAACGATCTTTGGCTTAGAATATTTCTTTTTAGTTTTTACTTTGGAATTTTTTTTATCAGCATCATTCATAGAAGCTCCTTCAATTGATTCAAAAAATGAAAATCTTTTCTATAGCTAATTTGATAGTATTTATTTTGCGAAAAAACGATATGGCATACTAATTTTAATAACTCGTCTGCTGAGCCAAATTCTGATCTAAACATAGACTCTTGCAAAATCCTTTGGATAAAATCGACTTGATTCATTTCGACTAAATCTAAATCTTTTTCTTCTGACTTTTTTAAATAAAACATATTTTTTACGATAACTGGTTTTTTTTCTCTGGCAGGATGATCAAGAGGAAATTCTGGAATAGTTGTCGGAACTGCCTCTACCCAAAGTTTATTATTTTCCATTCTTAAAAAAACTTGATCGGAACTAATCACCTTCAAACCGTATGTGTTATTTAAATGAGTTGCTATTGTAGATTTTCCTGCCCCTGAAGGTCCAAAAAAAACAAATGCCGCATTATCTTTATCCACAACAGTTGCGGCATGCAATATCAGTGCATTTTTTTTTATTAAAAATCTTCCTAATGAATAAACCAACAGATTATCGAGAGAGTCGCAAGTTTGAAAGCTTAACTTGGGTCCTTGTGCAAAAATAATTGATCCGTCTTTAGATACCTTAGCAACAAAATCTCTCTCGATTACTACATCCCATTCAACATTTTCTTCGAAAATAATTTGATCTTCCCAATAATTCCAATGAGGAATATTGGCCTTCCCCCAAAAATCAGTTCCTTCTTTATAGAAAATTTTTACATCTGAAAATTTGTTTTCAAAATCAAAAACTTTAAAGGAATTTAAATATTGATTTAAAAAATCTATCGCTTCAATTGTACTTGGTCCTAAATAATGAAATTGTAGATTTACTTTGCAAAAACTAGCTTTGAAAATTTCTTCAAAGCTATCTTTAAAATGAGTACAAAGATTTCTTGCTAAGAAAAATTTTTCTTGCCGAAAATTTGGATAATCTTGCTCATTAATTTGTGTTTGAACCATAAGACATCATACCTTAAAGCGACGAAAAAAGAATCCTTGGTGCAATGTTTAATCACATAATAGCGAAGCAAATTCGTTTCAGGATTCACTAAAAAAGTATAGCTAACAAGCTTTAAGCTTAATCTCTTTGAATCTATATAAAAATCTGACAAATTTAATTGGAAATACACTTCAAGAGCTCTGATTGTAAAATCAAATGAAGCACTTAAATTATACTCTTTTGACAATAGTGCCACTTCATAGAAAGCTTTAGGATTTTTTTTTATGAAAAAAAATAGATCATATAGCCAAGATAATTTCAAAAAAGTATGCTGATAACTTAAATGATGAATTAAGTGAAAAACGTTTGAGACATCATCTAAAATCCAACATCCACTTTGATTTAACTTAAACTTAAGTTCCGGTTCTTTTTTTAGATATAAAAGTTTTTCGTGTATTTCTAAAACAAACTCTATACCTGAGATATTTTTTGAATAAACTTTTTTAAAGTCATTTCCCTCCCATTCTTCGGTTGCAACTTTATGAAACCCCTCAATGTTCAAATATTCTTGAAATTGACTCATTGTTTCTTTGTCGGTAACTAAAAGATCTAAATCCCCAAGAGATCTCATGGAGAAATCTGAATAAAGTTCTCCTAAAAGTGAAATTCCTTTTAAGCCCACCACTTTTTCATGAAATAATTGGCTAATTATTTTAAATAAGTGAAAGTAAATTTGATTTTTAAAATTTTGCAACTTTGCTTCTTCATGCTCATTATCTCTAAGTCCCATGACACCATGACTATGAGCCTCTTCTAGCGTAAGTTTTAAAATTGGATCAATTCCATTCATCTATAAACTCAGCTTTGTGATTTAGTATTTTGATAAAAACAATTCCGAATATAAAGAATAAAGTGCCCCAAGAAAATAAGTGAATTCCAGAAGAAATTAATAGAGAATAGTTCCATTGACTGCTTACAAAGTTTCTAACTAAATCGATATAGGTATGTATGGGTGATAAACTTAACCATTTTTTAAACAAATCAACCTGGAAAACATCTAGAGGAAAATAAACTCCGCTAAAAAAACTTAACAGTGTCATAAAATAAAACATTCCATTGCTAACTTTTTTAAGCTTGCAGGCTATTGCAACACTTAAAAAATAAAGGCCAATGAATAGAAAAGAAACAAAAAGCTTTAACCCAATTAATGCCAGTAGCGCTTGAAAACTGATTTCTAAATTAAATAAAAAAATCAAAATAACTACATGCAGTTGAGTCAGTAAAAATTTTGATATAAATGACGCCATAAAAACTTGAAGAAGCAGCTTATATAAATTTTTTTCAACCATTAACAATCTTTCAAAGATGCCGAACTGCTTAAGTCGAACAAAGAGAGTTGGTGCATCGATCATGTGAGTATGAATTAAGGTTAAAGCTAGATCTCCGATCACAATATATGAAAAATAGTCACTGATATTCAAATGGGCTGAAGGCTTAAAGGCCTTAGCGGAGTAATAGTACAAGTAAAAGTTTAATAAGCTTGCCAGAAGCAAATGTACGATAGACCAATGGTTTGTATAAGTATACTTCATTTCAGCTTTAATAAACCTATTCCACATACAAACCACTTTTTTGAATTTTTAGTTCTTTAAAACTTTGAATTGAAATTAAATTGAACTTTGGATTTGCCATGATGACTATTTTTTCACGGCTTAATTCTAGAATTCTCATTTCAAGAATTTCACAGTTTTTATCAGAAATAGAGTTAAAAGGTTCATCTAATAAATAGACATCAAAGGGACTTTCTAAAAAAATGGAAAGACTTAAAAATTGCCGCATTCCTTCAGAAGCTTCTTCTATTTTTTTTTCAAGCAACTCCTGAATGAAACTTATATTTTCATATTTTTTTATATAAGCTGCAATTGCATGATTCGGAAAGTAAATCTCTAAGTTTTCTCTTCCAGTTAAATAGGGCACAAGGCCCAATAACCTAGAACTTAAATATCCAATTGAGTAATCAGAATTAATTTTTAAAATGCTTTTTAACAATGTCGTTTTACCAACTCCATTTTCTCCAGTGATAATATAGATTTCACATTTCTTAAAAGTTAAATTATTGAGAGTAAATAAATGACCCTTTTTATGTGAAACATCTAAATTTGTTATGAACAATTCATTCATTTTATAACTCAAGAAATAAGTTATGGGCCACGGACTTATGTGAAAATAGAGATTCATTATTATCCATGGCCTTATTCATTCTTACTTCATAATCAGCTGTTTTCATTTCCAAATACATTTCTTCTATTTTCAATGCCAAATCATGGGCATTCCCTTCTTTAAAAACTTTCCCAATTCCTATCTTACCGATTACTTCAGGTATAGCACCTGAATCAGAACCTATCACACATGTCCCCGATGCCACCGCTTCAACTAAAACTCTTCCGAATTGCTCTTTCCAAAATTTCTTTGTAAGTGAAGGAAGAATAAGAATGTCAATTTTATGATAAAACTCATGAGCTTGACGATGAGACAGGACACCTAAATATTGAATTTTTTCTTTTTCAATCAATGAAACCAAGGGACCATTTCCGGCCATGATTAGCTCTGAGGAAACTCGACTCTTCAAGATATTATATGAAGACATTAAGGTCTCAATTCCTTTTTCTTCAGAAATTCTTCCTATAAAACCGATTTTTAATTGCTCGCTTGGTTTTTTCAATCGGCGTTGATAAATAGACGAATCGAATGTGAATGGGAGGTAAGATCTTTTAGTATTTATCTTTTTATAGTCTAAAACTTTTTCAATCTCATAAGTGCAAAAAAATATTCTTTGCAAAAATAAACAAAACAATCTTTCAAATGGAATAATAAAATTAAGTTTTGGTTTGATGATGTTTTGGCATACTGCTAAAAACAACTTAGCCTTTGCATTTTTTAAGCTTAATAATTTTAAAAAAATGACCTGAGCTAATGACCAAGCCCATGTTTCTTGAAAAAGAAAAATAGAATCATATTCTTTATTTAATAAAACTTTGTAAAGACTCAGCCAATGATAATGATAAAGACTTCCATTACCTTTGAAATAGACATCAATCGGAAACAAAGCATTGATCCCATTGTCTGTATCAGGATTATTTAAGAAATCTAAATCTTTGATAAGATTTGATTTCCAACTTTTTGGACAGACAAGATCAATTTGACAGTCTTCGCTTTGGCCCATTTCTGACCAAAACCGTCGGTTGGAATCCACCACATAACTATGACCTATAACCAGTATCCTTTTCATAGATAAATTATAACAACAAAAATAAACTGTGTTAGATTATTTATATGAAACTAGCATTATATGTTCACGATTTTCACATTGAAATTGGTCACACCAGGGCCATGATTGATCTTTTAAATGGTTTAAGCTTAGAAAAAAAAAATAACATCTCTTCTATTACTATTCTAGCCTTTACAGCAAGTGATCCAGAATTATTAATGCCTGATTTCAAGGGTAAAATCAGACTCACCACTTTGCCTTTTAAAAACCTTAAGCCATTTTTATTAAAGATGCTTTTTTATCATGTGATCAGTTTTTTTCACAGCTTATTACTTTTTGACAGTATCAAAATCGGAATCGGGATCGCTAACCTAAATGTAGATATTTCAAATATTCAATTCATTCATCAACAATGGAATCCTATCTTTTTTAAAAATAGAAAGCTAAGTCCTTTGGCTTTTCTTTACAAAAAAATACTATTCACCTACTTCTCATTATGTGAAACACTTTTTTTTAATTCAAAAAAACGCCAGTATATCGTCATCGCGAACTTCATGAGAAATTTTTTAAAAAATGAAAAAAAAATTTCAGAAAAAAACCTGACCCTTCTTCCATCATCCGTTGATTTAGAAAAATTTCAATTAATTGATTTAACCGAAAAAGACTTTAGCGACTTACTTTGTCGTTATCCTGTTATAAGTAATATTAATAAAAACGATCCCATTTTCTTATTTGTTGGTGCATTCGAAAGAAAGGGTTTAGATAAAGTTTTACGCTTTTTTAAGCAAATCAAAACACCTGCTTCTTTAATCGTCATTGGAAAAAGTGAAGATGGCAAGATCATGAAGGATTTAATTTTTCCAAACATCTACCACATCCCTTTCACTAAAGAAGTTCATATGTTTTACAATCTTGCTGATGTGTTTCTGTTTCCTACATACTATGAACCTTTTGGCCTAGTAATCCTAGAAGCTTATTCCATGGGAATAGATATAGTTATACCGAAAGAAAATGTTGGGGCCAGTGAAGTCATAGATTCTGGCGAGGGGGTTCATTTCATCAGTCAAACTGATGAAATTCACTTACCTAATTTTTCAAAAATCAGCTTTGAACAGCGAGAGAATAGAAGAAAAAAACGACTTAACACTATTTTAAAGAATGACTGGACTCAAAATGCTAATAAATTCTACTCAATGCTAGAAAGGATTTGATACACATCTGTAATTGCCACATAGGTTTGAGAAAAATTAAACTTGGTGACAATTAATTCTCTCGCATTCTTACTCAATTTTTTTGCATAGATATGATCCGAATACATTTTCTTCATTGAATCTTTAATAGCAACAATTGCATTTTCCTCTCTTGGATAAATGACCTCTGCTGTTTCGCCTAACTTAACGAACTCACTTAATCCGCCATAGGGCGATGAAATAACCGGAACAGATAAAAACATTGCTTCTCCAACAGAAAGACCAAAGCCTTCATCATGGATTGAAGAATTTACATAGACATCAAAAATTCTATAATATTTGGCAATTTCAGTCTGATGCTCTAAAAATAAAACTTTATCTTTTAGACTTAAAGCTTCTACTTGTTTTTTTAATTTCTCATAATATTGCTTATCTTTGGCACTGTTTGGAGAACCAATTATCAAAAGACGTGCTTCATCAATATCAACTTTTGAAAAAGCTTTTATTGCAAATTCATATCCTTTACCGTCTGAAATTCTTCCGACCATACCGAATACAAAATTTCCTTCTAGATGTAATTCTTGTTTTAAAGACATGGACTCTACAATTCCACTTTCATTTAATTGAATCGGCAGAGGCACAACTTTTCTTCCGTAAGCCCCACCTCTTAAAAAAATATTTCCATAATGTTTTTCCATTAAAAAATGTGAGCTAAATAGCAAAACATCTACAGGAAAAAGAGAAGCTAGATAGTCAACCCAACCACCAATTGGCCCATGTTGAAACCAAACTCGCCTAGATTTTAAAAACAAGCTCGCAAAACTCATTATCGCTTGAGTGTAACCCATTGTTGAGTGAATGACCCCAAAGCTATTTTTTCTTAGAAACTCACGAATTTCAAACAAAGCCATGATTAAATTTTTAATATTAGAAAAACGAAATGAATTTTTTAATACATATACATCACACTTCATTTCCCGCAAAATGTTACCTAGCTCTCCATCTTTAAAAAGAAGATATGTCACTGGATCTTTATTTTCAGAGTGCATTCTCGCAACATTGAGAATAAATTTCTCAGCTCCCCCCACAAATCCATTAGCGGAAACATACAATATTTTTTTCATAATCTTCCCATTTTTAACTTAAATGCTTCAAAATTTAATTCTTTTTCATAAAATTCTCGAGCATTCTTGGTAAGCATCTTATATAAATTAGGATCTTTATCGATTAGATTCAATTTTTCGATTAAATCTCTTTCATCTCCTCGTTTATAAACTAAACCTGTCACTTGATCTTGTACTAAAAAAGTAACTCCCGTTGGTAAATCTGGCGCAACTACCAGTAAACCAGATTCAAACGCTTCAACAATTGTCATTCCATAGGCTTCTGCATTGTTCATTGAACCTATGACCATCACAGTTGCGTGATCTAAGATGTGTGATTTTTCAACCTCAGTAGCATTTTGGTGAAAATGTATATTTTTTGATCTTTTAACAAAGAGCTTTTTAAAAAGAGGTCCTCCTCCGATTAGATGGAGCTCAAACGAAGTTTGCTTTATGGACTCTATGACAAACTCAAATCCTTTATAAGGAACCATTCTTCCAATTGAAACAATTTTGTTGTTAAAATGAGTTCTTGCAGAATATTTCATTAAGCCTTCACTGCAAAATGGAATAATGAAAAATTTTTCGCTTTTAATATGACTTAACACAGATGACGAATTTATCAATTTCTGAGAAGAGACAAGCCATTTAGAGTAAATACTTGAAGTTTTTTTAAAATACCAATTATAAATATCACCAAAAATTTTTTTATTAACTATGTCGGAATGATAAACTGCGATCACTTCAATTTCTTTTTCCTTTAAAAAAGTACTGTGCATTTTTATTATTTCATGGGCTTCTGGATTTGGCAGATGGACTAAGATCTTGGTTATTTTTTGCTTAATCAAGATCGACTTGAAATTCAAAAAAAGACTTAAGGAAAATGGAGCAGATGCAATATTTACATTTTCCTTATATTCAAAAACATTCTCATGAAATTCACCAGTTCTTCTCATTGTATTTTTTGAAAAGCAAAAAACAGTAACTTGATGACCCAATTCGACAAGAGCTTTCGTCATCATTTTTTCTACTAATTCAATTCCTCCCTTAACCGGAGGATAATATTTGGCAAGTTGTAAATAATGATCCATTAATTATTCTTTACGACAATAGCAGTTGTAATAATCGATAAAACGACACTTATCAGACTAGTATAATATGTTCTGTTTTCTAAAAACTGATCTTTAGTAACAAAAACTGAATCTCCAGATTCAAGTTTAAACTGATGAATGTTTTCTTTACCGCCTGACGTTAGGTCGAATTCAAATTTTTTAATTTCACCATTTGTTAATTGTCTTGTAACAATAACTTCATCAAGCTTTGCCTGCCCATTCGGTCCACCAGCCATTGAAAGTCCTTTAATTAAACTTGTATCCGTGGGAATGAAATGCATCCCTGGCTTGAACACTTCACCCCAAATATGAGTTGGTATCAGTACTTTATTCTTAATCGAATTATTATAATAAATTGATCCTGTTTGTTTCGCTAAATCCTTGACGTCTGAAGGGAGTGCAAATTCTTGAATACTCAAGTTGTTTGGGATTTCCTGCGAGTATCCGACAGAAAAAATCAAATTTGAAATTATTAGAAAAATTGAAGCTAACTTTATTTTATGCATGTTAATATATTAAAACCCCTATGAGTAATTTACAAGCAAACTCTGAACAAAGATTTAAATCAAAAATCGTGACCCTCGTTCACTTTCTAAATTTAATTTTCATTGCTTTAAATTTTACTTTTAACTTTCTTGGGAATCCTGCTTTAAAGTATGTCTATCTCATTCATGTTGTTTTAATTTTATTTGCTTGTTTTACTTTTGACATTCACGACTCTATGCCTGAGATATTCACTCTGTTTTTCCTTGAAGGTCAAGGTAGAATTATTTGGGGTTACAGTAGTTGGGCGAGAATTATTTTTGACTTAACTACTGCCGTTGCTCTGTTGAAGATTTTTATTCGAAATAAAAAATTAATAGATTTAAACAAAGTCCCCAGACCCCTCATGATCATTTTTGGACTCCATGTTCTGTGGTATATCATTGAACTCTTTAATCTCAATGGATTATCTATTTTTGCAGCTATCGCAGCTTCAAAAATTTATATATTTCCTATTCTCTTTTTTCTAGGAATGGTTCAAAGTAATTTTTCAGTTTTAGACCCGAAATTTAAAACTTCGTTATTTTTCTTTTTTTTAATTCTAATTTTAGAAATGGCTTTAAACTTTTATCAAGTCACTTTAAAGCAGAATCACCTATTAGCAATATCTCCACACTATTACAAAGCAATGAAAGATGGTATTTTCACGGAAATGCTTTTTAGACCCTTTGCAACGACTCAGTTACCAGGAGCTCTTTCCGCTTTTTTATTTTTAACTGCAGGTTTTGTTCATTTTTTTAAAGATAATGGAAAAAATATTATTTTTAAAGTCATTATAATTGGGACATCACTCTTCAACATCATGTTGTGCCAAGTAAGATCTGCCATTGTCAAATATTTGCTTATTGTTTTGTTTATTCAAATTGGAAAGATGATTTATGATCGATTTCGGCTTAGAACCATGGTTCCATTCTTCGTCATCGCTATTATATCTATCTTTGGGATGAATGAATTCTTAAACAACAAAGAATCGTCAGGAGATGAAAATATCGATTATGCGAAATCTCGTATCTCCACACTGACAGAAGTTAAAAAAGTTCAAAAAGAAAGAATAAACATTGAGGATTTTTACCAAATTATGACTGATAAAATATCTCAATACCCAATAGGCTTTGGACCAGGAATGACTGGGGCCGCTGCTTCTTTAAACGCAGAAGAATTGAAAAATAGCAAGTTTATAACTTCTGCAATGATATGGACATCTGATAATTTACTTATTTCTTTGATTATTGATTTTGGTATTGGTGCCATTTTTTACATCTCCCTTGTCTTATATATTCCATTTTATTTTTTAAGGTATCTGTTTTACTTTTACAAAAATAACAATGAAGAAAATTTTCGAATTCTATCAATTGTAGCGTCTTCGATGATTGTCATTTTAATTGGTAACTGGGGAGCATTGGGATTAACCTATAACCCTGAATCATTCATCTATTGGTTTTTAGCAGCTTTAGGTTTCAACATTATTAACTTAAGTAAAAAGGAAAATTTACGTGTTTGATATAATTCATCAATTTTTAGGTTTCATTTCTAAAACTAAAATTGGAGGAATCGTTCCTCTAGACATCATTGCTCATTTATTTGTCACAATCATCATAACCAACTTCTTAATAAGTCGTAAGATAAAATTCTTAAATATTTATATCTTCATTCTTTTAATTGGGATAATTAAAGAGTATTTTGACTCATTTGTAATTGGGGCCACCATGGGAGAACATATCAAAGATCTTTCTGTCAATATGATCTATCCAACAATTGTATTTTCAATAAAGAAATTAAAAGGCAAAAAGTGATTATTCAAAACGTGGAATTTCACCAAGGAAATCCAATTTTCCAAAGTGAGACTTCAGGTCATCTTCTGAATAAATTCTGTCATCGATTAAAAAACGAAGCACCAGGGAAAGAAAATAAATCGCAAACATAGTAATAAAGCTAAATAAAAAGATTTTTCCTACAGAAGATCTTCTATATTCACTCACACCCTTACTAAAATCTTCAAACGCAAGGTCTGAAGTCATTGTGGAGCTTAAAAGCTTAAGTGACATTTGCTTTGATTCAAGGTTCTTTAAAAATTCCAAATCCGCTTTTAATTTATTTATTAAATTATCTGTCTCCATTTTATTTTTCTGAAGACGCTCAAGCTCGATTTTTGATATTTCATAGCTTTCTTCCATTTTTTTCTTTCTAGATCTTGCTACGCCTAATTCGAACTCAAGAGTTCTAACCACGCCCCTCTGGGTTTCAGCAAAAGCATCATCGAGTTCAATATCTCTATAGATATTATCTGGTGGGAATTTCTTTTCAAGAGCTTTTAACTGTACTTGCATTTCACTTAGTATTGCTCTATCCGTAGGAGTTCTTAAATTTTCAGGGACAATTAAAATTGATGAAATATTTTGTCTGATTTCATCAATTTTTGTCTGAAAGACTTTCGTATTTATTTTAGCAGCCCGATCACTGGCCACCATTCGATTAACACTAAATTTATTTTGGGCAGCTTTAGCTTCTAGAAGAGCAATATTTGAATGCTCGCTGTTTATATTAGCCTGAATATTTCTCATCCTTTCTTTTAAGTCGTGAATACTCAAAGATGTTCTTTCATTTTCATCAAGAACTTCAAAGCCATTCATTTTCTTAAGATACATTCGACTTTCAGTCATCAACTTGGTTATTGAATCAATTTCTTTGGTTAACAGGTATTGTTTTGATTCAATTCTATTTCTATCAATCATCTTGGTTAAATGAAATACAAAATGCTGTACAGTGAAAGCATCAGTAGCTGAAACATTTAAAACATAGCGACTCTCCGTCAAACCCTGCTCAACAGAATAAAAACCACCAAGAACAGCCGTTAAATTATCAACAACACAATCTGGAACTAATTTGCAATTGGCTTTAATCGTAGCTCCAGTATTCTTATTACCCTTGGCGAGCGTCCCAAAATTTAATTTCTCAAAATCAGGATCTTGAGCGATAGATGAGGCTAAGCTTTTTACAAATGAATAACTTGAAAATGCAACACTTAATTCACTTATCGTTACCGAAGAAGTATTTTCTGTCGGCATAAGCGTAGTAAAATCTGTCGAGACCGTATGCTTAGCGACGACTTTAAAGGGAACACTTACAGAAAAAATAATTGGCTGAGAGTAATACTTAAATAAAAATAATGAAAGAAATGAAACTAAACAAACTGATAAGTGAATACGATATCTATTTGCCAACTTAGCTAAAAGTTGGAAATTTAAAATAGTCGTTTCATCTAAAAGCTGGTTAAATTTTTCCAATTATTAAAATCCTAGTATTTTCGCCCTCTTTGGCTTTTCTACTGCTGAATTCGTTTCGAACAAAATGCTTCTTAAGTTTAGATTAAAGTTGGCAAAGAAATTTTTTACCTGTTCAACCTGCTTTGCTGATGAGGTCAAAGGAGAGACGATTACGCTCAGGTATTCATAAAAGTGCGAAATCCTGTAATGAAACTGTGCTGATAGTTTCATTTTTTCAATTGTTGGTACATCCCAAAGTACTATATCGTAATAGTCAAGAATGGATTTTATTTCATAGTCAAATGTTTTAGTATACTGATGTTCATCGTAAACTCGAAGTAATTCAGAAAAATCAAAAAAGTCAAAATGGTGTTGATAAGAATAGTATTTCACTTTATCTCGCCACTTTGCTAATTGATAGGTTTTTTCAGAAGAATTTTTCACTAAATCATCAAATACTCCATAATTTAAATGATCCGATACTATGGCAATTCGATACTGATCTACAGAATCAAAATAACAGCAAAGTCCTAAGATCATTCTTTGCTGCGAGTTTTTAAATCCTGTTGAGGTGAAAGCAAAATTCTTTGTCCCCTTTTTAAACTCTTCTTGAAACTCCTTACCAACCTTAAATAACTCTTGGTGATTTCCTATCCGAGAAAGATAACTTGCAATTTTATCGACAGATTGAATTTCATTTTTCTTCTGACTTTTATTAACTAAATCTTCAACGAGTTTCAAGTTTTTAGATGTACTCATATCGAATCCTCACTTTTCATAATACCTTTTAAGTTAATTCCAAAATTTTCAAAATGCTTTTGAGCTTTTTGAATCTCTTTATAAGTTGATTTTGATTGATTTAAAACCATAGTCCACGATTTACTAATGCCAAGTAAAGTTAACATTAAATTGGAATTGTTTTGATTTTCATCATCCCCCATGTTCCAAAAAATCGCATCAAACTCATTAAATAAAATTTCAAGATCAATCTTTTGAATAGAAATCTTCGACTGGTCACTTTCAGATAAGTCGATTATACAAACATTGCCCCATTCATAAGTTTTAAATCGTCCCAAGGAACCTGGGGTCATTTTTTTTCTGTATTTAGCCACGGAAGAATGTGAAAAATTTTCTAAAAACAATAGTACTGAACTATTATTTCTTAAATAGCTAACGGTTGAAGCAATTGACACAATAGAATCATCTACTTCTTTTTTAGCCTTGATCCCTTTAAAAGAAAAAATATTTAAATCCTTTTCTATGTCTGAAATAAAACTTTTTGCTATTTTTAAAATATCTACTTTGTTACTCAAGACTAACTCATTAAAAGGAATTGCTTCTACTAATTTTTCTGAAATCTCTGGCAATATTAAAGCTGAAACTATATCTTTTTTAATATTCCTCAAAGATTTAGGTAAATAAATTTCAAGCCTTCCAGATTTAATATTTCTATCAACTGAAGACTTATCAGTGAATTTATTTTCTATAAAACTAATTTTCATGATGCCACCTTAACTTCATACTCACCCAGTATTTCCTTATTCGTTTGTTCATGAAGTTGATTCACGAAATTTTTCGCTTTCTGTATTAAACTATTTCTTAAAATATCATTTTGAGACAAATCAAAGATTTTATCGAAAAGGCCTTGCAAGTCGTAAGGTGTCACTGTTAAAGCATTTCCACCAAAAGTGAGCTCTCCTGCTCCGCCAATTCCTGTTGAAATAACAGGTACACCCGCTTCATAAGCTTCAGTGATGACTCTTCCAAATGGCTCTGGTTTAATGGAATAATGAATTAAACAATCAATTTCTGAAAAAATTTCATGTGGCGGTTTTCCACCTTCAAGTGAAATAATCTTCACCCCTAATTTATCGATTAATTTTTTTAAATCTCTCTTGTAATGAGAATGAGTTCCATTAGTTTTATAAATTGCTTCACCAAAAATCTTTATTTTTTCAACTCCAATTTTTCTCAACTCATTTTCATACAAAGAAGCAAATAGAATGACTTCATGAATTCCTTTCCAAGGAGCTAGCATAGAAACTAATCCAATTGTTTTTATTCCATCTAGTTTTCTTGTAGGAAGGGCTTCTCCTACCATGTTGTACATAACCTTTTTTTCACAATCTCCCCAAAAAGATCTCTCTAAACTTCTTAAAACTGAAAAAGAATTACAAACAAATTTCACCTTGCATCTTGCAAACCCTTTTAGAACAAAAAACATCATTGTCATCAATTTTGAAAAAACAAAATAATCTCTCAAGTGCCAAATCACTTCGCCTTTGAATGGCTTTAATATTGTTTTTGATAAGAATAAAAAAGCAACCTTATTACCGTTTAAATACACAGTGTCAAAGTCATTTAAATTATAAAAACTCACTGGATGAACAAAGAGTGAAAAAACATCTGTTATCATATCTTTTTGAACTTCAACCCTACTTCTCGATTGCTCGTAAAAACTCATCGGAAAATCAAAAAAGACTACTTTTTGAAATCCATTTTCCATAATGAAATTTTCAAGCTCAAGAGATTGTGAAACTCTTGGAATAAAAAAAGTATACTCATTTTTAGTACTTAGAGATTTGAATTGATGAATCAAACTTCTCTCTGCTCCACCTAAACGATCAGTGTTCATAAATACTGCAATTTTTTTCATCTTCAACTTCCTAAAAGCTTTCTTAAAAGCTTTTCATATTGATTAAGACCATGAGTCGAATGCGTGTGGGTGTAAACATTCTTTCTCAAAAACTCATAATTCATTTCTTTTAATTCTAATAACATTTTTTCAATTTCTAATTCACTCAAGCTATTAAGAATAAATCCGGTCTGATTTGCATGGACAGCTTCTGGCAAACCACCAGTATTAAAAACGATACTTGGAACTCCATATTTACCAGCTTCAAGCACGGTGAGACCAAATCCTTCCACAAATCCTTTTGAAGAATGATCAAGCGAAAGCAATAAATTGAAGTGAGCTTTTCGGTATGCTTTTTCTCTTGTTTCTTCTTCAAAATCAGAAAGTTCCTCAATTTCAATTTTGCTTGAAAATCTTTTTGATCCTTTGGGTAGAATTAGTATTAGCTTTTTAGAAGTGAATTCACTCAAGCATTCTGCTAATTTAACTGCTCCAGATAAGTTCTTGTGGGGAACATTTCTTACAAAGCAAGTTAAAACCCACTGTTCACCAGCAAGATTTTGGTTAATAAATTGTGCATTTTTTAAATCTATACAATTATGAAAAATTAGATCTTTTGAGTAATCAGCCTGATATCCAAGTTTTTCGATTTTATTTAAAGTATATTCAGAAATAAAAACATTGAACATGCTATGAGATAATCTTCTAAAATAGGCAGATTTATTTATCCATTTAACTATTCTCTTTAAGATGTTTGGCGAAGTCATGAGAACTTCAGAACCATGTACAAAATTAATCATTTTCTCATGATGAGCGCTTTGATTAATTGAAAACATCGGATGAATGTTAATAATTTTTTCATATTGATCAAGCTTAGTTGAATCAAACTTGCTTATTTCACTTACATTTTTCCAGTGAAATAAATCGTACTCTATGTTTAATTTTTTTAATGCTTGTTCAATATTATCAGTGAAGGTAGATAAACCTCCCACTTTTGGTGAATAATCTGATGTCGTTATCAAGATCACTGAGTACCCCACAATACACGTGATTAATAACTTATTTTACCTCAGTGCCGTAAATAATATCACGGGGCAAAATTCTCCGAAATGCTAGGAATTCCAAATGTTTTTTATAATTTTTATAAGTGAAAATGACTTCTTTTTACGATCAAAAATTTTCCAAAGTAAAATAGGGCTTATATCCATACCGTGGTCATAGTAATATTTTTGAATATTTTCCATAAAATCATGATCATCAAAATGATCATATTTTTGTGAAAGTATATATAATGCATCCATTTTTTCGAATGAAAATGACAACTTATCGTAATTAATTTTTATAAATTCAAGCCCTGGCAAGTCCCAAAATAGAAAATCAAATTCGTCAGCAATATGCTCTTCTTCGTGAGCTGATAAATAGTCATACCAATTGACCAGGTAAAAATTGCCTGTTGTTTTGAAAACTCCTCTTTCAACTTCTCTAGATTCTTCTAATAATTCTCCAAGAAGACCTAGTTGCAAATCAAATGATACAATCCCAATTTTTAAAGTTTTATACTTACTTAAAAAAAAACTAATTCCAATAAGAATGGTTTTTATTTGAGTCGATTTATACTGAGTAGAACCAATCGCAATGTTTTTCTCGCCATTTTGAAAATTTCGATCTAAGTTATCAAAATAGCTCTGGAAATTATCCTGAGCATGAATTTGAAAACTGGGATTTAACTTTTTAAATTCTAATATTTTAGCGGTCATAAGCTCATGAAAGTTGCTAATGAAATGAATATACCATCGGTTGGCATAACTCACCAGACGGAAGAAAAATACTCTTTAATCTTACTTTTGGCAGAAAATGGAATTGGCTCTATTCTACACACTTTTAAATTTCCATTTAGTGGACACATTCTCTCTATTAATCAAATAGGCTTAATGTCCCGGTTAGCCTTTGAAACAAAAAATATTAAAAATGTGATCAATTTTTCTATTAAAGGATCACTTTTAAAATCTTTAAGTCCGGCAGGAAAAAAACTAACCCCGATGCTAGCAATCCTTTCTCAAGGACTCATTTTTTCTTTTCCCTTCATTCTTTTTGGGACAAATATTCTTTCATTGATATTAGGCATTTTATTTAGCTCATTGTGGGCCTTTATCCAATCTCTAATAATTTTGTGGTTAATTTTTGGGAAAAGCAGTTTAGAAATTTTCAATTATTTTGCCTTAGAAGTGCAAAAAGTCTTACCCTCATTTAAGGAGTACTTAGTCTTTTCATTCATTTTCATCGTTTTATTAAAATTTTTCTTAGCTTTGTCTTATTCGTATAAATTATTAAAACTTTCAGATAATCAGTTTATAGATCAATTTAAAAAATTTGAGCCTTATGTACAGAGAAAAAAAGCTCAGCACTGGATGAAAAGAATTGAATGGATGTATCTATTTGCTCTTCTTCTCTGTCTGTTTTATTTTTTTAAAACAGAATCAAGTGATGCTAAAAATATTTGGATTATACTTAGACCAATCGCTGGCTTTATTCTATTTAAAGCTCTTAATCGCACTCAGTTTTTTACCTGGCTTATTTCAAAATTAAAATTTCACTGACAATACTTATGGCAATATGAAAAGGATGATTAGAATTAATATCTATACCAATAGGAGAATGAATTTTTTCAACAATTTCCTTTTTAAAACCAAATTCAACAAGCTCTGATTTGATTTTATTTGCCTTCACTTCACTTCCCATCACACCAATATAACGATAATTTTTATCAAGTGCTTTTTTAAGCACAGGAAGATCTGAATCATGTCCCTTAGTAATACTTACGATTGATGCATCTTGATCTAATCTAGAAAATATTAAATCCAAATTTTTATCATTAAATATATGCAAATGCATATTGGGTGTAAACTTGTTAGTCCATTCAACTCTTTCATCGTGAACATAGACTTTAAAACCTGCCTTTAAAAGCAAAGGAACTAATTCTTGACTAACATGACCCGCACCAAAAACACCGACACTTTTAAGCGGCTCACTTCTGATCATTTGAAAACTCAAACTAACTTTTCCACCGCAACTCATTTTTATATCTTGCTGTAAATTCCAACTTCCAAAATAAAAGCTTTCTTTAGTCAGAAGTAACTCTTGCGCTTTGGTGATCGCAAAATTTTCAAGCTTTCCTCCACCGATAGTTCCCTCGACCAATCCATTTGCATTAACGAGCATTTGGGCTCCTAAATGCGAAGGAGCACTTCCAGAAATTTCAACCAATGTCACAAGCACAATTTCACTTGCCTCAACTATTTTTTGATAAATATTTTTCATGGATTTAACTCTTTCATTTCTATTAACTGATCGAAGATGGCTTCATTTGTCGCCGGAGCATTGAGTTTAACGGTAGAACTTCGATTATAAGCTAAGGCATTTTTAATGGCACAAAAAACGCTAATCCCAAGAAGAAATGGTGGCTCCCCTACAGCTTTACTTTTTTTGACGTTTACAACATTAAAATCATGCTCAAAAAAATTAATAGAAAATTTCCTAGGAACATCTTGAATGTTTGGAATTTTATAAGTTGTTGGTGAATGAGTAAGAAGTTTTCCAAATTTATTGTAAGTTAGTTTTTCAGTTGTTAACCATCCTACACCCTGAATAAATGCTCCCGCAATTTGCCCTTCATCAATTCCCTTTAACAATGGTCGGCCTAGATCCATCAATATATGTGTGTTCAGAATTTTCATTTCTCCTGTAAATGAATCAATCTCAACTAAAGTCATCGCAGCACCATTTGTAAAATAATTAAAGGCACGCCCACTAACTTTCTCTTTATCAAAACCTAAGTTTTCAGTTTTAAAATGTGCATATTCTCCAAGAGAAATTCGATTGAGATAAGCTATTTTCACTATTTCATTGAATGAATATTTAATTGTTTTATTAACAAAATACCCAGACTCAAGCTTCCACTGATTTAAAATTTCAGAATCATTTAAATAGCTTGTTATTTCATTATGACTATCTAATATTTTCAAGTGAAAATGATGTGTTACCCATTTTAACCTTTTTAATATTTCTAAAGAAGCATTTAAAGCAGCTTGGCAATTTAAATCAGCGCCACTGGAAGCAGCTGTTGGAGAAGTGTTGTGGTTTTTTTCCGTTGAAGTTGGCATTACTTTAACCATCGAAGCATCTATTTGAAAAACTTCACAAACCACATGTTGAATTTTGGTATTTACCCCTTGCCCCATCTCTGTGGCCCCAGTACTGACTTGAACTGAGCCATCTACGTGCAGATTCACCTGGGCATTACCTTGATTTAAAAACCTAGCAGTGAAAGCAATTCCAAACTTTACTCCAGTAATGGAAACTCCTCTGCGTTTATTGAGATTATTCTGATTGAAGCTTTGAACTTCAGATTTTATTTTTTGGTATTCTGAAATACATTCAAGTTCATTAAATATATCAGGTAATGGGTTATGGTCGAGAACTTGACCATAAGGTGTTTTTAATTTTGTAGCTTGATATAAATTTTTCTTTCTAATTTCCAAGCTATCTATGTTTAATGCTTTGGCCACATCTTCGATAATGGATTCTATAACCAAAGTACCTTGGGGACCACCAAATCCCCTGAAAGCAGTATTGGAATGATGATTGGTTTTTACAGCGAAGCCCTCTATCAAACAATTCTCTAAAAAGTAGCAACCATCTATATGAAACATCGCTCGATCTAAAATAGAAGGAGTTAAATCGGTATATGCACCACCATCTGCAAACAATTTCGCTTTTAAACCTTTGATAAGACCATCATTATTAAAAGCAATTTCATAGTCAGTTTTAAAAGGATGACGTTTTCCAGTCATCTCCATATCATCATCTTTATTTAAAATCAGTCTAGCTGGTTTTTTTAATTTATATGAAACTAAAGCCGCTAGAGCTGCAAAATGAGCCGCTTGAGATTCTTTTCCTCCAAAGCCTCCTCCCATTCTTTTTACGACGCAAGTTACTTGATGAAAATTCAGTCCCAAAGCATGAGCAACCACATGCTGAGTCTCTGTTGGATGCTGACTTGATGAATGAACTTCAAAATAATTATTTTCAAGCGGATAAACAATGGTCGCTTGAGACTCTAAATAAAAATGTTCTTGCCCGCCACTTTCAAAACTTCCACTTAAAATTTTATCAGCATTTTTAAATGCTAAATCGACATCACCTTGGATAAATGGAGTGGACTTAACCAAGTATTCATTTTTTAAAATAGCTTCATCAATTGAAAAAATTGGATTTGTTTCTTCGATATCAAATAAAATAGAATTTTTAACTTCAAAAAAATTGGAATCATCACTCATGGCCACAATCACAGCTGGCTCATTCATATATCCAATTTCATCTGAAACTAATAGTGGCTGATCACTTTTGATTGTTCCCCAATGATTGGAATAAAAATCTTTCGCAGTATAAATTCCTAAAACGCCCGAGATCTCAAGTGCTTTATCATAACTAATGTTTTTAATTCTTCCTGAAGCCTTTGGAGTTCCTATGACAAAAACTTGAACTTCTCCTGTTTGCTTTCGATAATCATCGATAAACAAACTCTCTCCTCTAACATGAGTGTAAGCCGAATCATGAAAACTTTGACTCATGCAACTCCCCCCGCTTCATTAAAAAACTTTTCAAGGAAGTTCGATGCAATATTGCGTCGATATTTTTCACTGGCCCGTAAATCACTTAAAGGATTTATTTCTTTTTGAAGTTGATCTTTTAAATTCTTAATAAGCAATGAATCCAACTTATTATTTATCGCAATTTTTTCTAAGTTTTTTAGCCTCATAACGTAGGGGCCAACTCCACCATAGGCCAGATGAATTTTTTGTATTTCTTTATTTTCATTTATTTTTAGTAAACCCGCAAAGCTGACTGCAGAAATATCTAAATCTTTACGCATTGAAACTTTATACAACTTCATTAATTCATCTTGAGCAATTCTAGGAATAATTACATGAGTCACTAATTCACTTGGTTTCAAATTAATTTTTTTATAGTCCAAATAAAAATCACTTAAAACACACTCTTTACTTCCATCTTCTGACGAAATAACTACTTTTGCATTTATCGCTAACAGAAATGGGATTGTGTCTCCAATCGGAGATCCATTCACCACATTCCCAACTAAAGTCGCGCGATTTTTAATTTGTGGTGAAGCAAATATATGTAATAGATTTTTAAACTCTAAAATTTCATTTTCAAAAAAGCTTTCTATTTTTTTAAGAGTAACATTGGCTCCGATAACAACTTCTTTATCATTCAACTCTATTTTATCTAAGCTGTGAATGTGAGATAAACTGATCACTTTTTTGATTTCCATCTTTCCTTTGTTTTTTAATACGGAAGTATCAGTCCCTCCTGCGATCACTCTAGATTCTGGAAATTGTTTTTTTAATTTTAAAGCTTCGTCTAATTCAACTGGTAAAAACAAATGAGTATTTTCTTCTTGATAATAAAGGGAATTCTTTTGAAGTTTTTTATGTAATTTTATTAAATCGGAATTATCAAATTGTTCATTTAACAACTTTACTTCATTGAGGTTAATACTTAATCCGGCTTTAATGATTCCGTCATAGCCGGTACAACGACATAAATTACCAGTTAAATAGTTTTTTACTTTCTTTTCTGAGATATTTTTCTTTTCATTTTTTAAATCTTCACACATGTAAGCTAAAGAGCAGACAAATCCAGGAGTGCAAAATCCACACTGACTACCATGACATTTAACCAAAGCATCTTGGACAGGATTTAATTTTTCTTCTAAGTTTAATCCCTCAACTGTTATGACATGGGCCCCATCTAATTTATAAACAGGCAAAATACACGCATTCATCGATACGTATTCAAATTTTCCTTCACTATTTAAATGATCGCCAACTAACACTGTGCAAGCACCACAATCCCCTTCACTACACACGACTTTGGTTCCATTGAGGGATAAATCATTGCGCAAAAAACTAGCGAGCATGGTCATCGCTTTCTCGGGGGCAATTTCAACTATTTGATGATTAATTTTAGTAACTATTTTATTTCTTTTCATGTTTTTTCATTTTAACGACTCTTACTTCTACTTGGCAATGAATACTTATTTGTGGAATACTTAAGTCAAAAAGAGAGGGTTTATGAAAAAGTTTTTACTATTATTTTTAGCCTTATTTTCAACTTCAAGCATGGCCGTTACAGTCGATTTATTTTGTTCTACCATGACTTGGGACAATGATAAAATCGAATGTCTTAAAACAGCTAGAAAAGGGTTCATCCATGAGCAAGCTTTAGACATTTGTCATGAGCTATCTTTTGATAATGAAAAATTAAATTGCATGAGAATGCTGATCAATCGCGATTATACTGCTATGGAAGTAAATACATGTAAGGATCTTTCTTTTGATACAGAAAAATTAAAGTGTCTTCAACAATTAGGAACTATTTATCGCCCGACTCCTCCAAATGACCCAAGATTTGCCCAAATTAAAAAGATGGCTATCGTAGGTCTTGATTCACTACGGCGAGGCGATATCTTTGGAGCCGATCAAGCTTTTCAGCAGATTATCAATCTTCTTTCAAGGCCGTAATTTTTTCATTGATCTTTTCAATTTAAAACTTATTTCATATTTGTAGGGCTATGAAAATCATAGCCCTATTTTTTTTAATCCTTATCAATTTTCAAGCTTACGCTAAGGCAAGTTTCATCCATGTGATAAAAAGTGAACGTCGACTTTTTATTATGGACGAAAACCAACAAGTCATAAGAACATTCAAAGTTATGCTTGGAATGAATCCTGTAGGTAAAAAAGTTCAAGAAGGTGATAATAAAACCCCTGAAGGTCAATACATCTTGGACTATGCCAACCGAAACTCTAAATATCATCTAGCTTTTCATATTAGTTACCCAAGCAGCGAAGATACAAAATATGCCAAAAGCTTAGGAGTCAAACCTGGTGGGGCCATCATGCTTCATGGATTTCCCAATCAACTAAAAGAAATTGAGGTCTTTTTAAAACTAAATAACCTATTTGGTCTTGACGAAAATTACGTTCGTGAAAGATTGCATGATTTTGACTGGACCAATGGATGCATTGCTGTGAGCGATGAGGAAATTAGAGAAATTGACCAATTAATCAAGCTACCAATTAAAATTATTATCGACCCTTAATTAACAAGCTCTCCAAAAAGTTTATCACCGACCATTTTCGATATAAAAACTTCTCTGACTTGATTAGATAAATCTAGATTCGTATCGACCATAACTCTTACAAAATTACTTGAATAACCTTCAAACATTCCTTGCTTATTTCTTCTTTCAAACAAGACATTTGTTTTCTTTCCTATCTGATCCTCAGAGAATAGGTTTAACTTTGCATCACCGAACATCATCAATGTCTTCACTCGTTCTTTTTTAACCGCGTGATGAATTTGATTTTCAAGCTTTGCTGCCGTCGTATTTTTTCTTTTTGAATATGGGAAAACGTGAAAATGTGTGATTGGCAATTCTTTTAACAGATTAAAAGTGTTTTCAAATTGAGCTTTAGTTTCACCTGGATAACCAACAATCACATCTGCACCAATTCCAGCATTTGGAAAAGCATTCATAATTTTCGTAATCGTCTTTTTATAATCTGCTACGGTATATTTTCTACGCATAGATGACAAAATCTCATCATCGCCACTTTGTAATGGAACGTGGAAATGATCCTGTACCTTATTCGAGCTCTTTAAAACTGCGATTAATTCATCAGTAAAAGTATTTGGCTCAACACTTGAAAGTCTAAATCTTTCTAATCCTTCTACTGCTAAAATTGCTTTTACGAGATCACTTAGTTTTTCACCGGAAGTTTGTTCGTATTCACCGATATTCACTCCAGTTAAAACAATTTCTTTAAAACCTTGGGCCACTAATTTTTTGGCTTCAATGACTGCTGCTTCGATAGTGATGGCTCGAGATCTTCCTCTTGCAAAAGGAATAATGCAAAACGAACAAACATAATTACATCCATCTTGAATTTTTAAAAATGCTCGCGTGTGCGAATCAGCAAGTGTCGTTGCTGCTGAATAAAATTCCCAAGATTTATCCACATGAATTTCTTTTTCATGTTCTTCGTTTAAATATTCAAAGACTTTATACTTTTCAGAGTTGCCTAATACCAAATCCACACCTTGCATTGATGCGATTTTTTCTGGTTCCATCTGAGCATAGCAACCAGCTACAACTATTTTTGCTTCTGGGGAAGATGTATGAGCCTTTCTAATTAAGTTTCTACAGGTAGAATCAGCACTATCTGTGACCGTGCAAGTGTTGATAAAAACCACATCAGCAGGATCTCCAAATTCCACAATATCATAGCCTCGATCCATGAAACCTTGGGCGATTGAGCCTGTTTCAGACATATTAAGCCGACAGCCTAAAGTATTTAAGGCCACGCGTTTTTTATTTATAATTTCAGTGGTTTTTTCCATAGCTAATGCAACATATTCACATCTGCACAAGTTTTCAAGGAATTAAATGAATTTAAGTAAAGTTTTCATCATTTTTTCAAACTTTTCGTTTGACAAAAAAGAGTCGAAATCTTATTTTAATCATCACTTTCGAAAAAACCTTAGGTCTCGTAGCTCAGTTGGTTAGAGCATCTCCCTTTTAAGGAGAGGGTCCTGTGTTCGAGTCACAGCGAGATCACCATTTTTTTGAATTTTGACGATGTTGTTTTAATTACGCTCCCATCGTCTAGCCCGGTCTAGGACATCGCCTTTTCACGGCGGTAACCGGGGTTCGAATCCCCGTGGGAGTACCAAATTTCTTTAAAAAAACCACCTTTATAGGTGGTTTTTTTATTTTAAGTCTCTATTTTAATTTATTTAGATCAATCTTCTGACTTTCTTTAAATTTCGTCTTAATAACTTGCTCAAAAGAAAGCGATGAATCGTTTAAAATTTGTGGAAAAATCTGTGGCCTATAGAAATGTACGTAAGATTTTCCGAAGACTTCAGCTATGCCACTCTCATCAAAGCATAAAGCTGTTTCTTCATCAGCACCTATACCTGTCACATAAATATTTTCCATCAACATACTTTTAGCGATAAATCCGAGAAGCCTTCCTTCTCTATTTCGCTCACTAAAATGTGTGTCGGTCACTATGTTCTCTAGAAAAGGTAAAGTGATAAATCCTTTTTGAATATCTACAAATTGACCAAGTGGATTCTTACGAACGTCATCAGATGTCACAATACTATTTGGTTTATTTGGAGATGAGTAATGAGCAGCATAATCAAACTCACTCATAATCGCCATTCCTGCACTTGTTCCTGCGATACTAAGTTCTCTCCTATCAATTTTTTCCTGAATCAATTTATGGGCCATCGTGTTTTTTAAATAATCAATATAAAGAGATTGATCACCACCTGCAAAAAAAATGAATTCTGAATTTTTAATAGTATCATTTATTTTTTTTTGATCTCCATCAGATCTAGTTTTTAGTACCAAAGTTGTAACCGAGTTTACTTTTGGAAATTTTAAATTGTCTTCATCTGAATATATCCAATTTTCATATCCACCTCTTCGATCATCAGCGCGAATAATGAGAACATCTCCTCCACTAATGTTTTCTAATAATTTTTTAAAACCAAGTCCCCAGCCCAAGTCATTACCTCCGCCAGCAAGACAAGCATAGAAATTTGGCTTCATAACAACATCTGACTTTTTGCCAGTTCGAAATATTTCGAAACTATGCACATTGATCATTAGGAAAATAAATGACAAAAAAGTTATTCTTTTCATGTTGTGTGAACTTAACATAACTAGCTGAAAACTGAATTTAAAATTGTAAAAAATTCATAGGATTAATACATTTTTTTGACTTCAAATCCACAATTAGATAGCTATATTTGGATTAACTATAGGAGATTCTATGTATAGAAAATTAATATCTGGATTTTTAATGACTGCTTCACTTTCAAGCTATGCTTTAGAAAC